>WPCI01159315.1_pt1 | contig 10184 bp, 8 predicted proteins | sample 5399871 | NCBI WGS metagenome assembly WPCI01 (sample SAMN12869469, study PRJNA574797) | sludge metagenome | isolation source: wastewater treatment of pH7 | place: China:Beijing | collected 2019-05-20
CCCCGGGAGGACAATTGTGGAAGGCGACATCGCTGCAAAAACCGGCGGCGCAGCGAAGCTTTGCCCACTCGACCCGCTCACTGGCGGCGCGGGCGATAATGCTGCCGTAGGCAGGCGGCGTGGGCGGCCCGGCCCGGCGCATCAGCAGCCCGCTGGAGTCAGACGTCGCCGGATCAGTCCGGTAGAAGATGCCTACCGGCGGCGAAGGCGTCACTTTCTTGCAGGCGCCGGTGGGCGAGTAGGGTGGATGGGGCGTGTAGGTGACGGGCGGCGTCGGCGACCACACCGGCGTGCCCTGCTCGGCCCGTTCGCACTGGATCTGTTCATGGTAGAGGTTGGGCGGGCCGTATTGACGCAGAATGACCCAGTAACCGCCGCTGTTGTTGTACTCGTCGGCCATGCCCAGCCCGGCATGCCCCAACTCGTGCAGAAAAGTCAGGTAGTGGTCTCTTTCCGAAGAGGCCTTCGGGGCGCTGTTGGCGGTAGAGCAATCGGCGAAGGCGGTCTTGTGGATAATGAAAGCCAGGTCATAGAAGGCGCCAAAGCTGGATAGCGTGCGGTCCCCGTCGTTCTTGTCCAGTTTGAGACTGCAGCCCGGCTCGGCGTCGCCCTGGACGTTGCGTTCAACATAGAACTTGAACTGCTGGCGGAGGCTCTGGTATTGGCTGCCAGGCGGAAAAGCCTTGTTGATCAGATTGGCGACGTCGCTGAAGAAAGGCGTTTGCCAATCGCCGCTGCCATAATCGGCGTCGGCGATCAGCAAGACATCGATCTTGGCCGTCGAACCCGCCTGGGCTGCGGGCACGGCAGAGGATCGGGTTGTGGGGATTTCAGGGTCGGGCGCCCATTCCAGGTTATCGGGCGCAGGGACAGGAGGGGGCGCAGGCTGGGGTGTGGCGCCGGAGTTGCAGGCCAGGGCGGTCAGGGCCAGCAGCAGAAGGACGAGGAAGGCTTGGATTCGGGGGGAAGGCAACATCCACTCACCTCCTGGCGCGTGCGCGATGCCAGACGACCCCAAGGGGGACGCCAAGCAGGAAGCCGAAGAGGACAGGCAGGCTGGGTTCGAGCAATTCCTGAGCCTGGAAGTACACGTTCTTCAGGCGGCAGCCCAACCCAGCCCAGCCTTCGTCGCAAGGCTGATTGCCGGCGCCGCTGACCTGGGGATAGACGATCTCAACCAGTTTCCAACCGATCAAACGCTTGCGAAAAATGCGTACTTCGTAGTCGCACTGGCGCGCCCGCTGCCGTGACCAGGCCTGGGTCCGGCAGGGGTTGCCCTTGCCGGCGCAGACGACTGAATCAGCGCCGATGTTGCGAAAATAGACCTGCGAGCCGGGGCAGGAACCCTGGGCATAAACCGGCGCCGCTGCCACGCCGCCAAAGGCCAGCCAAAGCGAGCCGGCGAGGACGATAAGCGACATGGCAGCGGCCACACGGCTCTTGCGCCAGAAGTAACCCAATGCGATGCCTGCGACCAGACCGAATCCAACGCCGATGACCTGGCCCCAGGGCGCAGGCTCATCGACATTGCTCACTAGAAGCACCTCGTTGGTGGCGCCGTCAACGATCTGCACGGGCGTGCTGCAGGCATCGATGCGTTCGCTGGCAAAGGACCGGGTGCGGCAGGGCTTCTGGTCAAACGGGCCGCAGGTCGGGCTGTCCTCGCCACCGGCCTCATCGACGTAGATCGTTTCGCCCGGGCAGGTGTCCTGGGCGTAGCCAATTGGCGTTTGCCAGAAAGCAGGCAGCAAGGCAAGGAAGAGTAGCAGGCAAAGAGTAAATTTGGTGATGCGCATACCATTTCCTCTGAATGTGAAGCGAGCTTATCTGCTGCCCGCCAATCGCCCCATCTAAACAGCAGCCTACTTACCAGTCTGCCAGCACATACCAACAGCCAAACTATATTCAAGCGCCTGAACACATGTCCTGATCTTGAAACCACGTAGAAAGACAGTGCGATTCTAACAAAGTAGATGCTTTGCGTCAAGGAGTATTTTGGCTAGAATGACGTACATGGACTATGAACGCGGATTGACCACACTCAGGGCGATGCTGACTGCACCAGCCCAGCGCGATTTCGCCGTGCTGGAGCAGCGCCTGCGCGACAACCTGCGCCGCGAACGGCTGTACGGCAGCACCGAAACGACGCGCGCCGACCGCGCCGCCGTGATCGACGAATTGAACCAGCTCGCACTGGCGCACATCGGCCTCACGTTCAACGACCTTTGCCTGGGCGTTGCCGCTCCACCCCCGGCGCCATCGCCGCTCACGCGGGATGAGCGTCTGGCCGGCAAGCAGGCAGAACTGGCGCAGCACGAACGCAACCTGTCTGCCCTCAGCAACCAACGGGCTGCCTATGGGCTGAATCCCCCGCTCCAGATGATCAACGCCATCGCTTTCGAGGAAAGCGAGATCAGACGGCTCCAACAAGAGATCGACGATTTACACGGCGAGGGCGCCATCGATGTGCCGGGGCATAACGGCTGAAAGCGTCCCCAAGCCGAGCGTGAAAAAACCAAGGTGTAACCTGGTCAACCCGTCTTCTTCGCCAGATAGTCCTGCACGCTCTGGCGCTGCGCCCCGTCAATGCGACCGGCCTGATACAGGATATCCAGCAACTGGCTGAAGGTCATGACCGCGTGCAGCCGCACACCAGCCGCCTCCAGGTTGGTCGCCCCGCCCTGCTCGCGATCAATCAGCACCACGGCGTCGCTCACATGCATCGCTTCGCTGCGCAGGGCCTGGACACTCTCGATCAAGCTGCCGGCGCTGGTCACCAGGTCTTCGATCACCACCACCCGGTCGCCGGGCCGGTAATCGCCTTCGATGCTGCGCGCCCGGCCATACGACTTCGCCTCTTTGCGGGCGTAGATCAGCGGCAGGCCGGTCTCCAGGCTGGTCGCTGTGGCGATGGGCAGGCCGGCATAGGGCACGCCAGCCAGCCGGTCGACGACAAGCCCGGCAATCTGGGCGGCATAGAGCTGGGCCGCCAGGGCCAGGGTCGCGGGGTCGCTGACAAGCAGGCGCAGATCGATGTAGACCGGCGATTGGATGCCGGAGGCAAGGGTGAAATCGCCAAAACGGATACAGCCCAGGTCGTGGAGCCGGAGCGCCAGCGTGCGCAGGCGATGGGGCAGATGCCTTTCTGCTGGCGCAAGCCGGATGGCCGGGCGCAGCTGGCTGGCGTAGGTCTCGGCGGCCTGCTGCGGGTCATCCGCCAGGGCGATGCCGCGGGCCACATTGACCAGAACGCCCATCCCATCGGCGCGTAGACCGTTGACCAGGGCAGACGCAGCGTCGCCGCCTTGAGCGCCAACACCTGGCGCCAACAGCCAGGCGCGCGGGGCCAGGGCGCGCACTTCGGCCAGGGCTTCGGGATAGGTGGCGCCGACGACAAGGCCGACATTGCCATCGCCCCAGCTGGGCGCAATGCTGGCAACATGCTGGTAGAGCGGCAGGCCAAAACGGCTGACGCCCTGAATCTCGGCCGCGCTCGGATTCGAGGTGTGGCAGAGAACGAAGACATAGCGGTCGCTGTAGGCCGTAAACGGTCTGACGCCATCGCGACCCAGGTAGGGGTTGACTGTGACCGCATCAGCATCCCAGACCTCGAACACGGCGCGGGCATAGGCAGCCGCGGTCGAGCCAATGTCCCCGCGCTTGGCGTCCAGCAGGATCGGCACTTCCGGGGGGATGGCGGCCAGGGTCTGCCCCAGTAACTCGTAGCCATCCGAACCAAGCGCCTCGAAGAAGGCCAGGTTGGGTTTATAGCAGGCAGCAATGTCGCGCGTGGCGGCGATGATTGCCCAGTTCCAGGCCAGAGGGTCGGGATAGCGGCTGGGCATAGCGTCCAGGTCAGGGTCCAGGCCCACGCACAGCGGCGCCCGTCCCTGATGTAAGAGGCGCTCAAGTTTGAAACTGAAACGATCGCTCATGATTCGGAGGCTAAAGTTGCCAAATACCCTGCGCCTAACGCACCGAACTGCCGCGCCCGGCAGCGGGCCCACCTTCCTGTGAGCCGGATGTCAGTCGGTACGCTAACAGGATGGGGATGGTGGTAATGAGAATGACGAAAAGCGCCACGACATTGGTCACAGGCCGGTCGCGAGGGCGGGTTAGCTGGCTGAAAATCCAGATGGGGAGGGTGTTTTGCTGGCCTGCAGTGAAGGTGGTGACGATGACCTCGTCGAAGGAGAGGGCAAAGGCCAACATGCCGCCCGCCAGCAGAGCCGTGGCAAGGGTGGGAAGCAGAACATGGCGGAAGGTCTGGAAACCGTTGGCGCCCAGATCCATCGACGCCTCGACCAGGCTCCAGGAAGTGCGCCGGAAGCGCGCGATGACGTTGTTATAGACGATGATAATACAGAAGGTCGCATGTCCGATAACAATCGTCCAGAAGCTGAAAGGGATGTCGAAGGCGCCCAGGCTCGAGCGCAAGGCAATGCCGGTGACGATGCCGGGGAGAGCGATAGGTAGGATGAGCAGCAGCGTGATGCCTTCCTTGCCAAAGAAGCGCGTGCGCGACAAAGCAGCCGCAGCCAGCGTCCCCAGGACGAGGGCGACAAAGGTGGCGACCAGTGCAATCCGTACCGACAAAGTCAGCGCCGCCCACATATCGGCGCGCTGCGCAGCGACGCCGAACCACTTTGTCGTGAGACCCGGCAGGGGAAAGGTGTAGGTGGCCTCGTCCGTCGTAAAGGCGTAGAGGGCGATGATCCACACCGGCAGATTGAGGAACAATACCACTCCCAAGGCGCTGAGCCGCAGCCAGATAGACGCGCGTTGATCAGCCATAGGTCACAAAACAGAGAACAGGCCGGGAAGCGGCGCATGGCCGGCAGCAGGCGTTGCTTGCATCACAGCGCCTCGAATGCGCCGAAACGGCGGGCGATCAGCAGATAGACGGCCATGATGAGGATCGGCCCCATGGTCATGGCCGCGGCCAGGGGGACATTGCCTGCGGTTCCCTGGAGCGTCAGCACCGCCTGGCCGACGAAGAAGCTGGAATTGCCGAGCACGGTGGGGACAATGAAGTCGCCTAACGTCAGCGAGAAGGTGAAGATGGACCCCGCCACGACGCCAGGGAAGGCCAGCGGCAGAGTCACATGCCGGAAGGTCTGGCGCGAGCGGGCGCCGAGGTCGGCGGAAGCCTCGATCAGGGAGTTGGGGAGACGCTCCAACGAAGCCATGATCGGCAGCACCATGTACGGCAGCCAGACGTAAACGAACACGATGAACATACCAAAGGCTGAAATCGAAAGCGAAGGGCCGCCAAGTCCAGGGATCGAGAGCACACCGTCAAGCACCCAACCCACGCCAAGACGCTCGAACAGCCAGCTGATAATGCCCTCCTTCGCCAAAATCAGCTTCCAGGCATAGACTTTGACCAGGTAGCTGGACCACAACGGCAGCATGACCGCCAGGTAGAGGAGCGGCCGCAGCCGGCGGGAGGCAAAGCGTGTGGCGTAGTAGGCGAGGGGAAAGGCCAGGATGGCTGACGCAACCGTCACTGCCGCGGCCATGCCGGCGGTGCGAACGAAGATGTCGAGGTTGGCGCGCGTGAGCAGGTCGCCGTAGGTGCGCAGGCTGAGCTCGCGCACGATCTGCCCGGTGAAGTCGTCCAGAAAGAAGAAGCTCTGGATCAGCAGCATGAACAGCGAACCCAGGTAGATCACGCCCAGCCAAAGCAAAGGCGGGATCAGCAGCAGCGCCAGCATCACCAGCGGCTGCGCCCACAGGTAGTTCGATGCTCGTCTCATCATCTGCTACGCTCCGATGGCCCGGTTGTGAACCGGGTCCCACTGCAGGCGCACCATCTGAGCGCGCGCACCCAGGACATCCATCGAGGTCGTCTTCAGATTCTGCTCCACCACCGTCAGTTCTCCGCCCTGCGCCAACGCCACCAGGTAGCGCGTATACATGCCCAGGTAGATCACTTCGCGCACCGAGCCATCGGCCGCGCACATGCCCGCTTCGACCGGCGAGCCGGCGGGCGTGATGTGGATCTTCTCCGGCCGGATGGCGAAAGTCTGCGACCGCCCGGTGATGGTCTGGGCCGCCGCCCCGCTGACCAGGTTCGAGACGCCGACGAAACCGGCCACAAACGCCGTGTTGGGCCGCTCATAGATGTCGGAGGGCGAACCCACCTGCTCGATCTTGCCCTGGTTGAACACCGCCAGCCGGTCGGACATGGTCAGGGCTTCTTCCTGATCGTGCGTGACATAGACGAACGTGATGCCGACCTGCTGCTGGATGTTCTTCAACTCGATCTGCATGGCCTGGCGCAACTTGAGGTCGAGAGCGCCTAGCGGTTCGTCTAGCAGGAGGACGCGCGGGCGATTGATGAGCGCACGCGCCAATGCCACGCGCTGCCTCTGTCCTCCCGAAAGCTGCGAAGGCTTGCGCCCGCCCAAACCCGGCAGATGCACCAGATCCAACATCTCGCCCACGCGGCGCTCACGTTCTGGCTTGGGCGTCTTTTTGATCATCAGCCCATAACCCACGTTCTCGGCAACCGTCATGTGTGGAAAGAGCGCGTAGTCCTGGAAGACCGTGTTGACATCACGCTCATTCGGCGGTAAATTCGAGACATCCTTCCCGTGCAGCGATATCTGGCCGCTGGTCGGGCGCTCGAAGCCGGCAATCATACGCAGGCTGGTCGTTTTGCCTGACCCGGATGGCCCCAGCATGGTGAAAAATTCGCCATCGATAATATCGAGATTGATATCATCCACGGCTTTGACCTCGCCAAAATGGCGGCTGACGTGGACGAAGCGGATGGCGGGCTGGTAGGCAGAGTCAGACAAGGGAGTGGCTCCTACTGGCAGGGCGATGGCCTTCGCCAGGCGCCCGGTTGTATCATGTGTGGGCGATCATCACGTGCTTCGTAACCTGGTAATCGCCCATCGCCTCGGCAGAGAGGTCCTTACCGAAACCGGACTGTTTGAAACCGCCGTGCGGGGTCTCGGAATTGAGGGGCATATGGTCGTTGATCCACACCGTGCCGAATTCGAGTTCGCTGGCGATGCGCATGGCCCGGCCGATATCTTTGGTGAACACCGAGGCCGCCAGACCGTAGAGCACGTCGTTGCCATAGTGGATCGCCTGCTCCTCGTCGTCAAAGGGCATGAGGGTGACCACCGGTCCGAAGACTTCGTTCTGAACGATATCGAACTGCTGCTCGACATCGGCCACGACGGTGGGACTGAAGTAGTAGCCCTTTTCCAGTCCTGCAGGCGCGCCGCCGCCGGTGAGAATCCTGGCGCCGGCCGAGCGGGCGCGGGCAATGAACCCGGCCACACGCTCGCGCTGCGTCTGCGAGATTAACGGTCCCATCTCGACATCGTCGGTAAAGGGATCGCCGACCTTGACGCCCTCCATCGCCGCCACCAGCGCCTCCTGGACGGCCTCGTACACGCCTCGCTGGACGTAGACGCGGGTGGCGGCGGTGCAATCCTGGCCCGTGTTATACGTTGCGCCCACCGTGGCCTTGCTCGCCAGCGCCTCGATATCGGCGTCGTCAAAGACAAGGATAGGCGCCTTGCCTCCCAACTCCAGATGGACGCGCTTCAGGGTTTGGGCCGCAGCCGCCATCACCTTTTTGCCGGTCTGGGTCGAGCCGGTCAGGCTGATCATGCGGACATCGGGGTGTTCTACAAGCGCCTGCCCGGCGTCGTTGCCGCCGGTGATGACGTTGACCACGCCAGCCGGGATTCCTGCCTCGGCCATCAGTTCCGCCAGCATCAACGTCGTGAGCGGCGTGCCAGGGGCTGGCTTAAGTACGACCGTGCAGCCTGCAGCCAGCGCCGGGCCCAGCTTCCAGACCGCCATCATCAGCGGATAATTCCAGGGCGCAATCTGGCCCACGACCCCCACTGGCTCACGGCGGTACATTGAGGTATAACCAGCCATGAATTCGCCGGCGTGCGAACCGTGTGTATCACGGGCGGCCGTGGCAAAAAAGCGCAGGTTGTCGATCAGCATGGGAAGATCGGCGCCCAGGCTGGTGGAGGCGTAGGGTTTGCCGGTATGCAGCGACTCGACGCGGGCGAATTCTTCGATGCGCGCCTCGATCCGATCAGCTAGACGGAAAAGCGCCAGGGACCGTTCGCCAGGCGTCTTGCGTGACCAACGGCCATCGTAGAAAGCGGTCTTTGCCGCCTGGACCGCAGCATCAACATCGGCGCGGCCAGCATCCACCACCTGTGCGATAACCTCTTGGGTGGCGGGGTTCTCGATCGCCATCATCGCGCCATCGCGGGCTGCCTGCCACTGGCCGTCTATCCAAAGCCTGTAGTCCATTGGGTCTCCTGAGAAGCTTTGCATGCAGGCTGAAGACCGGAGACGTGCGTCCCCGGTCTTCAGCTTCGATCCACTCGAAGAAAGATTAGCGTCCGCCGATCACGGCGATGTAATTGGTCACCCACTCGTGGTACGGGACGCACTCGCCCTGGTCGCACTGGGCAACCGGCGTGCGCCAGAAGTGGATGCGGTCGAAATTGCCCATGCCGTTGGTCTCGCAGCCGGCGTCGGTCAGCAGTTCATTGCCGGTGCAGGCGGCAGGCACGGCAGGCACCGAACCAAACCAGGCGGCCAGGTCGCCCTGCAGTTTGGGATTCAGCGACCACTCCAGCCACTTGTAGGCGCAGTTGGGATGGGGGGCGTCGGCGTGCATCATGGTCGTATCCGCCCAGCCAGTGGCGCCTTCCATAGGGATGACGCTGGCGATGGGCTGGCCCTCGAATTGCAGCAGGTTTACCTGGAACGGCCAGGACGAAGAAGCTACCACACCCTCATTCTTGAAGTCATCCATCTGGATGAAGGCGTCATGCCAATAGCGCCCCACGATTTCCCGCTGCTGGCGCAGCAGGTCCAGGGCGGCGTTGAACTGGTCGCGTGTCAGTTCGTACGGGTCCTTGATGCCCAGGTCGGGTTGGTGGTTCATTAGATAGAGCGCAGCGTCGGCGATGTAGATCGGACCGTCGAACGCCTGGACGCGGCCCTTGTTGGACTGCCCATCGGCCAACGTCGTCTCCTCGAAGACGACATTCCAGCTATCAGGCGCTTGCCCACCGAACGCCTCGGTGTTGTACATCAACACGTTCGACCCCCACTGGTAGGGCACGCCATAGTGCTTGCCATCGACAGTGTGCCAAGGCGCGTTCTGCAGTCGCTCGTCCACAGTACTCCAGCTCGGGATGAGGGCGGTGTTGATCTCCTGAACCTTGCCGCCGGCGATCAGACGATTGCTGGCGTCGCCAGAGGCAGTGACGAGGTCGAAACCGCCTTCGTTCATCAGCGCCACCATTTCATCCGACGTGGCCGCGGTCTTGACATTGACTTTGCAGCCGCTGCTCTTCTCGAACTCGGTCACCCAGTCATAGTTGGGGTCGGTCTCTCCGCGCTCGATGTAGCCGGCCCAGGCGATAATGTCCACCTGGCCTTCGCCATCGCCAACTTCCTTCATCGGGCCGCCTTCTTCAACCGCTGGCGCCACCGGCGCCGTGCCTGTACAGGCAGATGCCAGCAGGGCCAGCACCATCAGGACAGCAAAAAGCTTGAGTTTCATCTACTTCTCCTCTTGTTGTGGTGTGAGTGTGTGGAGAGATTTGAATCGCAAGTGGCCCCTCCACCTGGACCACTTTTCGATGAAGAATGCGTGAGTCGGTATCTGAAGAAACGATTCACCCCCTTCTATGCAAGGGCTAACTCATGAAATTGCGAATCAGACTATTCGAATCGCGACCATCTGGATATTGGTCATCTCCTCCATCGCAAAGCGCACTCCCTCGCGCCCCAGGCCGCTCTGGCGATTGCCGCCATAGGGCATGTGATCGGCTCGGAAGACAGGGGTATCGTTGATAATGACGCCGCCGAAGTTCAGGCGCTTGACTGCCTGAAAGGCTCGATTGATATCGCGGGTGAAGATGCCGACCTGCAAGCCGTACTCCCCGGCGTTGGCCTGCGCCAGCGCGTCCTCGAAGCTGTCGGCAGAGATGACCGACGCCACCGGCCCGAAGACCTCCTGGCTGATGACCTTCATCGCCGGCGTCGCGCCTGTGACCACCGTCGGCCAAAAGACGGCGCCGTCGCGCTTGCCGCCTGACGCCACCTGTGCGCCCGACTGCTCGGCTTCGTGCACCCAGCCCTCCACCCGCTCGGCCTCGCGCACATCGATCATTGGC
>WPCI01272857.1_pt1 | contig 10183 bp, 13 predicted proteins | sample 5399871 | NCBI WGS metagenome assembly WPCI01 (sample SAMN12869469, study PRJNA574797) | sludge metagenome | isolation source: wastewater treatment of pH7 | place: China:Beijing | collected 2019-05-20
AGCCCGCCGGGGAGCCGGTTCAGTGCTGGGCGCGACGAACGAGGCGGCGGCCCTCGCGGTGGGTGATCACCTCGTAGGCGACGACGAGCGCGCAGACCGCGGCGACGAGGGCGAGCGCCGCGAGCGCCGGAATCGCGAGCGCGACACCGGTGAGGGCGAGCAGCACGACCGCGCCGATCGCCCGGCGCCGGAAGACATGGCGCGTCATCCGGAAGAGGTACCCGACGTGGCCGAGGAGGTAGAGCGCGGCACCGCCGCAGAGCGCGACCGCGGGGACCGTGCCCAGGGCCTCATCGGGGTGCACGAGCGTCGCCTCGAGCCCGAAGGCGAACAGGACGATGCCGGCGACGATGGGAAGGTGGAGGTAGCTGTACGCGTCGCGGGCGCGTCGCGCGAGCGCGAGACCGGTTGCGCCTGCGAGCTGACGCCGTGCGAGCAGCGCGGCCACGTCGAAGTAGAGCCACCACAGGGCCGCGATCACGACGAACCCGAGGCCCGCCGCAACGAGCTCCTGCGCGCCCAGCTCGAAGGCCGCACCCAGACCGATTGCGATCAGCGATTCGCCGAGCGCGATCAGGACGATCAGCCCGTAGCGCTCGGCGAAGTGCTCGGGAGCGACGCGCCAGCCGCGTCCCATGCCGATCACGGCCGGCCCCGAGTAGTCGACGACGAGGGCGAGGATCCACACGCCGATCTGGGCGTTCCCGTCGAGGAACCCGGCGAGAACGAGCAGCGAGACTGCGACCATCGTCGTCGGCGCGAAGCGCAGCACGGCGCTGCGCCCGTGCGGATCGCCCCGGGTCGCGATCGCGGAGAGCCAGAGGTGCAGCAACCGGACGAGCAGGTACGCGCAGGCGAACAGCACCGCGTCGTCGCCGAACGCGCCCGGCACCGCGAGCGCGACGCCGAACATGGCGGCCATCGCCGCAAGCATCAGCAGCCGAACGGAGCCGTCGTCGACGTCCGTTGCGCTCGTCAGCCACGCGTACACGGCCCACGCCCACCACAGCGCCGCGAGCACCAGCAGCCCACGCAGGACGCCGTGCCAGGTCGGATCGTGGACGAACAGGCTCGTCACCTGGGTGATCGCGAACACGAACACCAGGTCGAAGAACAGCTCGAGCGGGGTGACCTGATGCTCCGTGTCCGTCCGGGCCGAGGGCGAGAGGCCGGCGGCCGCGTGCTCCTCCGGGCTCACGTCCCGACTACCGGTCGATCATCCGCTCGTTGGCCTCCGAGTACCGGGCGCCCTGGGCCACGAGGTCGGCAGCCTCGATCTCGCGCAGATCCTCCGGGGTGAGCTCGACGTCGGCGGCGGCGATGTTCTCCTCCAGCCGGTGCGCCTTGGTCGTGCCCGGGATGGGGACGATCCATGGCTTCTGCGCGAGCACCCAGGCGAGCGCGATCTGCGCACGGGTCACGCCCTTGCGCCGGGCGATGCGGCCCAGGAGCTCGACGAAGGCGAGGTTCGTCTCGCGTGCGTCGTGATCGGTGAAGCGCGGCACGGTGTTGCGGAAGTCGCCGCTCTCGAACTGCGTACCGGGTGAGATCGTCCCCGTGAGGAAGCCCTTCCCGAGTGGGCTGAAGGGCACGAAGCCGATGCCGAGCTCGGCGAGCGTCGGGAGGATTGCCTCCTCGGGCTCGCGCCACCAAAGCGAGTACTCGCTCTGCAAAGCGGTGACCGGCTGGACGGCGTGGGCGCGACGGATCGTCTCGACCCCAGCTTCGGAGAGGCCGAAGTGCTTGACCTTGCCCTGCTCGATCAGCTCCTCGACCGTCCCGGCGACGTCCTCGATCGGCACGTTCGGGTCGACGCGATGCTGGTAGAGGAGGTCGATGTGGTCGGTGCGCAGGCGCCGTAGCGACTCGTCCACGCTCGAGCGGATCGTCTCTGGACGGCTGTCGACGCCGGTCGACTGGCCGCTCGAGAGCTCGAAGCCGAACTTGGTCGCGATCACGACCCGGTCGCGCACGGGCTCGAGCGCCTCGCCGACCAGGTTCTCGTTGTCGAACGGCCCGTACACCTGGGCGGTGTCGAAGAACGTGACGCCGCGCTCGACAGCACCGCGGATGACCGCGATCGAGTCGGCGCGGTCGGGAAACGGCGGAAACGCCTGGCTGAACCCCATGCAGCCGAGACCGATCGCCGAGACTTCGAGCCCCTGGCCGAGCGTGCGCTTGTCCATCAATCGGCCTCGGCGCGGGGCACGAGTCTCAGCGCCGCCTCACGGGCCGGTGCCGCGACGATCGACGGCACGATGCTCGGATACCGCCTGCCGTACTTGGCCTCGTAGGCGGCATCGACCGAGCTGTTGCGTTCGTCCGTCTCCACGAGCTCGACATCCCGCTCGACACCGCCCGCGCGGACGCGAGCTTCGTGGCGTGTCTGGGCGCCGCGGAACCAGGACGAGCCGCGTCCGTTCACCGAGCGGACATAGACGTCGTCGCCGACACGCACGACCCACATCGTCACGGGTCGGCGCCGAGTGCCGTCGCGTCGAACCGACGCGAGCTCGAGCTCCTCGGCTGCGTCGATCCGGTCGAGCTCTGCGCTCGTCCAGGCGCTCATCTCAGATCGCCCCGACGCGCACGAGCGACTTGATCGCACGTCGCTCGTCCATCGCAGCGTACGCCTCGGCGATCCCGTCGAGGTCGGTCTCGAAGTCGAACACGCGGCCCGGCTCGATGCGGCCGGCCAATACGTCCGGCAGCAGGTCCGGGATGTAGGCGCGCACCGGTGCCGAGCCGCCGCGCACCCCCTTGCCGCCTCGACCGCCTCCGCTCCACGACCGTGATCGAGCGAGGCTCGTTGAAGACGGCAGCCCGCACCCTCGTTCCTCCTCCTCGTTGCTCGGTCGACGATCCTATCGTGTTGCTCCAGGACCGACAGACCCCCTCACACGAGAGCGGCCCGGGCCACGGTGCCCGAGCTCCTCACCACACGGCGGGCCAGGATCACACCGGAGCGCCGGCGTCTCGCGGGAGGGGAAGCGCTTACGAAGGCGCCCTGGCTCGACTGTGTCGCTCCTGAGCGGTGCTGGGAGTAGCTCGATCCATGAGAGGGGGCAGCAGGCTGTGTTCCTGGCACAGTGGAACCCATGACCGACCCGCTGCTCGACCGGTCGGCGCTCCTGCGGGGCGCGCTCGTGGCCGCATCCGGCCTTGCCCTCGGCAGCGGGTCGGGTAGCGCCTCTGCGGGCGACTTCCGTCGCAGGAGGGTCCTGCTGGCGTACTTCTCACGCCCGGGCGAGAACTACTACTACGGCGGCCGGATCGACCTGAAGGTCGGCAATACCGAGGTCGTCGCACGCATGATCGGGAAGCTGATCCCTTGCGACGTGCATCGAATCCGTCCAGTCGTCCGGTACCCGCACGACTACGAGCGGACAGTTGCACGGAACGTTCGGGAGCAGGACGCGAACGCGCGTCCGCGGATCGAGAACCCGCTGTCGTCGATCGAGCGCTACGACGTCGTGCTGCTCGCAAGCCCGATCTGGAACGTCCGCGCGCCGATGATCATGTCGACGTTCGCGGAGAGCCACGACTTCGCCGGAAAGACGGTCTATCCGATCACGACGCACGCGATGAGCGGGTTGGGGACGACGCGCGAGGACTACGCCGCGCTGTGCCGAGGCGCGCGGATCGGCAAGGGCCTGGCGGTGCAGGGCGAGAAGGCGCGAAGCTCGCAGCGCGCCGTCGCAGCATGGCTGCGCAACGTCGGTCTGCTGGCCCGCTGACCCCGGTTCCGGCATCGATCTCGTGTGGGGCCTCCCGTGATCTGCTCAACTCCGAGGTCGGGAGGTCCAGGGCACGCGGCGCCCACGGCAGGCGTGCGGTCGCGTGCGGCCCGGGCCCTGGCTCGGCCGGGAAGTCGCTCGTGCGCCTTCGTGATCGTGCTGGCGCGTGCTCCAATGCCGATAACCGATCTGGAGGGAGGCGCATGAGCACCAGCACCGTTCCAACCGTGACGTTGAGCAACGACGTCGAGATGCCCATCCTCGGCTTCGGCGTCTTCCAGGTACCGCCCGACGACACCGAAGGGGTCGTCGCGGAAGCGCTCGCCGCCGGCTACCGGTCGCTCGACACCGCTGCCGCCTATCGGAACGAGCAGGAGGTCGGCCGGGCGATCGCGGGAAGCGGCATCGCCCGCGACGAGCTGTTCGTCACGACCAAGCTGTGGATCCAGGACGCCGGCGAGGAAGGCGCCAAGCGCGCCTTCGACCTCTCGCTCGAGCGGCTCGGGCTCGACTACCTCGACCTGTACCTGATCCACCAGCCGTTCGGCGACTACTACGGTGCCTGGCGTGCCATGCAGCAGCTGCACCGCGACGGCCTCGCTCGCGCCATCGGCGTCGCGAACTTCTACCCCGACCGGCTCGTCGACCTGATCGACCACAACGAGATCGCACCTGCCGTCAACCAGATCGAGTGCCACCCGTTCTTCCAGCGCACCACCGATCAGGAGCTGATGCACGAGCGTGGCGTGCAGATCGAGTCATGGGGCCCGTTCGCAGAGGGCCGCAACAACCTCTTCGGAGACCCCACCCTCTCCGCGATCGCCGCCGGCCACGGCAAGTCCGTCGCCCAGGTCGTCCTGCGCTGGCTCACCCAGCGCAACGTCGTCGTCATCCCGAAGTCGGTCCGGCCGGAGCGCATGCGCGAGAACATCGACAGCTTCGACTTCGAGCTCACCGACGACGAGATGGCACGCATCGCCGCCCTCGACACCGGCACGTCGCTGTTCTTCGACCACCACGACCCCGTGCAGGTCAGCCGCCTGGGCACCGCGCGCATCGACTGACGGCCGACCCCGACACTCCGACACGCGCCCCCGCGCGGTCATCGAGGCGACCGGAGCTCGGGAGGCCGCGGAGAGCAGGCCACGCCGTCATGGTCGAGTCTGATCTTCCACGAGCTGATCGACCCCGACGAGCGAGAGGTCGTCGCGTTCTTCAGCGGTCTGGACGAGTTTCCGTCCAAAGCCTGACCTCGAGAAGAGCACGATCGACAGGTCCTTGGCCAGACGTGCCTTCGCCTGTCGTAGTGCCGGGATCTTGTACGTCTCGAGCTCGTCGAGCACGTCGAGGCCCAGCTGACTGGTCCGCCACTTGCACTCGCCCACGACGACGACAGACGACCGGCGCTCGCCGACGACATCGATCTCCTCGCTCTGGCGGTTCCCCGAGAACCGGATACCCAAGAGGGCAACGCTCTATAGGCGATAGAACATAATGTTCTGAAACCTAGTGTCAGTGCAGGACGGTACTCTCGCCAGGCGACGCTCAGCGGGCGATGAAGCCGCCGCCGACGTACAGCTCGAGCCCGGTCACGAAGGAGGCGTCGTCGCTCGCGAGGTACGCGACCGCGACCGCGATCTCCTCCGGTTCGCCGAGCCTGCCCATCGGCGTCGGGGCTGTCATCGCATCCCACACCTCGGTGCCCTTCGCCTGATCAGGATCGGGGTGCGGACGAACCCCGGATGGATCGAGTTCACGCGCACCCCCTCGGTCGCCCGGTGCAACGCGACGTTCGGACGAGCAGTCTGCCACGAGCCGTCTACGCTGACGGCTGGAAGAGAGGAGATCGATGGAGATCACGAGGAACACGCTCGACACGTACCCGGGGCCGGCCGAGTGGTTCACGGGCCCGGTGTACGTCGACACGATCGCCGCGCCGTCGCCCGACTCGCGGGTCGGGGCTGCGAGCGTTCACTTCACGCCGGGTGCACGCACCGCCTGGCACGTGCACCCGCACGGCCAGACGATCTGGGTCACCGAAGGCGTCGGCCTCTGCCAGCACGAGGGCGGCCCGATCGAGGTGATCCGCCCCGGCGACCGCGTCTTCTTCGAGCCGGGCGAGAACCACTGGCACGGCGCCGCCCCCAATCGGGTCATGACCCACATCGCCATCCAGCAGGCCGACGAGCAGGGAACCGTCGTCACCTGGGGCGAGCACGTCACGGACGACGAGTACGCGCAGGCGCCCCCGGTCGAGGCCGACGCACGCTTGCCGTGACGCACCGTCATGCGTGCGCCACGTCGCCCGGATGAGTCGTCGACCACGGAGCGCCGGACCGTGACCGACGAGCGCGTGCCGCGCGTCCGCCTGATCTTCGGGGCGCTGCTGCTCGTCCTGCTGCTCGCGTCGCTCGATCAGACGATCGTGTCGACGGCGCTGCCGACCATCGTCGGCGACCTCGGGGGGATCGAGCACCTCTCCTGGGTTGTCACCGCATACCTGCTCGCCTCGACCGTCGTGGGGCCGCTGTACGGGAAGCTCGGCGACCTCTACGGCCGCCGGATCGTCCTGCAGACCGCGATCGTGATCTTCCTCGTCGGCTCCGCGCTCTGCGGGCTCGCGCAGGACATGGGCCAGCTGATCGCGTTTCGGGCGCTGCAGGGGATCGGCGGCGGCGGCCTGATGGTCACGACGATGGCGGTCATCGGGGACATCGTGCCGCCGCGCGAGCGCGGCAGGTACCAGGGCTACTTCGGCGCGGTGTTCGGGGTCTCGACGGTGGTCGGGCCGCTGCTCGGCGGCTTCTTCGTCGACCACCTCTCCTGGCGCTGGATCTTCTACATCAACCTCCCGCTCGGCCTGCTCGCCCTTGTCGTGATCGCCGCGGCGTTCCATCCGCGCACCGTGCACGTCCGCCACACGATCGACTACCTCGGCGCGGCGCTGCTCGCCGGGGGCCTGTCCGCGATCGTGCTGTTCACGAGCCTGGGCGGCACGACGTGGGCCTGGGGCTCGGGCCCCAGCATCGGCCTCGCGGCCGCGGGCGTCGTCCTGCTCGTCGCGTTCGCGCTCGTCGAGCGGACGGCCGCCGAGCCGATCCTGCCCCTGTCGCTGTTCGAGAACCGGGTCTTCACCGTCACGAGCCTGATCGGGTTCGTCGTCGGCTTCGCCCTGTTCGGCGCGATGACGTTCCTCCCGCTCTACCTCCAGATCGTGAAGGGACACGACCCGACGGAGTCCGGGCTCCTGCTCCTACCGATGATGGTCGGCGTCCTGATCACGTCGATCGGGAGCGGGCAGCTGATCAGCCGGCTCGGGCGCTACAAGGTGTTCCCGATCGTCGGCACGGCGCTGATGACGGTGGCAATGCTCCTCCTCGCCGGGCTCAGCGTCTCGATGCCGACGTGGCAGGCGGAGCTCTACATGCTCGTGCTCGGCCTCGGCCTCGGGCTGACGATGCAGGTCCTCGTCCTCGCGGCCCAGAACGCGGTGCCCTACGAGCAGCTCGGCGTCGCCACATCCGGCTCGACGCTGTTTCGTCAGGTGGGCGGCTCGATCGGCGTCTCGGTGTTCGGGGCGATCTTCGCCAACCGGCTCGCCACCGAGCTCGCGGGCACCCTCCCCCCCGGAGTGGAGCCGCCGGCCGCGGCCAGCCCGGAGCTCGTCGGGCAGCTCCCGCCCGAGATCCGCGGGCCCTACCTGGAGGCGTTCACGGCGGCGCTCGGACCGATCTTCGCGGTCGCCGCGGCCGTGTCGCTGCTCGCGTTCGCGCTCACCTGGCTCCTGCGAGAGGTCCCGCTCCGCAAGAGCGCCGCCGCGGAGGGGATCACCGAGAGCTTCGCGATGCCGCGCGAGGCCGAGTCGCTCCCGGAGCTGGAGCGGATCGTGACGACGCTCGCGCGACGCGAGAACCGCTGGCGCGTCTACGACCAGCTCGCGCAGCGGGCCGGCGTCGACCTCGAGCCGAACGAGCTGTGGCTCCTGGCACGACTCGGCGAGGGAACCGCGGTCGACCACGCAGGCGCACGACTCGTCGCGGCCGGCACCACGCTCCACGAGCGGGGGCTCATGGACGACGGTGGCCTCACGGTCGAGGGCACGGAGGTCTACGGACGCGTGCTCGCGGCACGCAGAGAGGGCCTCACCGAGCTCCTCGAGGGCTGGCAGCCCGAGCAACACGGCGACGTCATGGCGATGCTCGAGCGGCTCGCCCACGAGCTCGTCAGCGAACCGCCCGCCGCGGCGAGGACGACCGTGGGCTAGTTGGTGGTCCCGCTCGGGGCCCCGATCGCCGATGCGGTCGGCGCTCGCAACCAGCGGCCATCCGTGGCGACGCGCTCAGGACTCCGGGTCGAACATGATCTCGCGAACCTCCTGAGCACATCGGCAGGACTCGGCGATCTTGGCCGCCCAGGCAAGCGCCTCGTCGTGTGAGGCGACCTCGAGAATCGAGAAGCCGCCGACCACGGCTTTCGTCTCCGGGACGGGGCCGTCGGCGACCGACCCGTCGGTCGCCACGATGCACGCCTGTTGACGCGCGACCCCGCCGCCGAAGATCCACGCCCCTGCCTGCTTGATCTCCCTGACCACCTCGTGCGTCGCCTCACCGACCGCGGGCAGGTCCTGCTCGGAGATGTGGTCCATCGATCCGTCGTCGAACGAGATCAGGTAGCGAGGCACGCTCGGGTCTCCCTCTGTCTGGGTTGGTCCCCTGCATGAGTCTTGCACCTTGCGTCTCGCGTGGCACGCATCGTGGTCGAGCGGACACCGACAGCACGAGGGACGTGCTACCTCGAGATGGTCTCCAACGGGACGGCGCCCCCGTGGTCGTTGCGGAAACCGCCTGCGTATCGGAGGATTGAAGACGTGATCGCACTTGTGATCAACCTGGTGGTGAGCGATCTGGAGCGGAGCCGAGCCTTCTACGCCGCGCTCGGTTGTGAGTTCAGGCCCATCCGAAGCGCAGGTTCGGCAGAGAACCTCACGGCGTCCGACGATGTTCTGGCCTGGATGGGAATCGAGGGGTTGCCGGTCACCGTCCATCGCCAGGATTTCGCTCAGTGGTGGAACACCACTGGGGCAATGGTGTCTCCGGGCTCGGCCGTGATCGACATGACGGTTGACCGTGACGCCGCGTTGGCGTTGCTGGACGCGGTGCCCGAGCACGGTGGTGAGGTCTTGCAGCCCTGGCGCGACATGGCCTGGGGTCAGGCGTATGCGATCTTTGCCGATCCCGACGGTTACCGCTGGGGCATCAAGACGGACCCTGCCTCATAGGCGCGGAGCACGGATCAGGTCGACCCCCTCCCGCCGTGGCCGGCCCGCGACGGTCGCCCGTCGCGACGGTTGGCCGCGAGCACGCGCACGCGCACGCGGTGCACGTATGGCATGAGCCCGTAGATCACGATCGGCACCGCGACCGTGGCCAGCACGAACGTGCGGAGCACCGGCGTCATCGTCCGCAGCCAGTCCCCCAGCGCCAGGTTGATGACCGTCAGCGTCGGAAAGACGCACAGCCAGATCATCAGCGCCAGCTGGTGCTTGCTCGGCGGCGGAATCCGTACGGGCGGGTCGTTAGTTGTGTTGGTCATCGGAAGTCCCTTCGGTTTCGTTGATCGACGGAGTTGGTTCGGGAGTAACGCTCCCAAACGCAAAGCGAACGTCCTCCTCGACGAGGTCGGTGTTGATCGCGATCGCGGCGGTGGATCCTTCGCCGGCGGCGGTGATCACCTGGGCGCGGGGGTTGGCGGCGTTGCCGACCGCCCAAACGCCGGGCACGCTGGTTCGGCCGGTGGTGTCGACTCGCGGGAATCCCCCCTCATCGACGTCGCAGCCCAGCGAAGCGATCAGGCCGTCGTCGTGAGGGCGGAGCGCCGGGCGCATGAACACCGCGTAGCGAGGGACGGCGCGACCGTCGGCGAGTTGCACCGCGCGCAGGCGATCGTCGACGACGGAAAGGCGCTCGATGAGACCCTCGATGACCTGAATGCCTCGCGCTTCCAACGTCGTCCGTTCCGCGGCCGTGAGGGGAGACGTATGCGTGAAGAAGACGACGTCGTCCGACCACCCGCGAAGCAGGTGCGCGTACTCGACCGAGCCGGGCCCTGTCCCGAGCACGCCGAGCGGCTGGTCGCGGACCTCCCAGCCGTGGCAGTAGGGGCAGTGGAGGAAGTCTCGGCCCCAGCGCTCGCGTGCGCCGGCGATGTCGGGCAGCTCGTCGGCGGCACCTGTTGCCAGCAGGAGGCGGCGTGCCGTGAGCACACCGCCTCCGCGGAGGCGGACGGAGAAGCCGGGCTCGATCTCCAGCACCTGATCCTCGATCACCTCGACGCCGTAGCGCAGCACCTCGTTCCGGCCGGCGGCCAGGAGCTCACCCGGTGGCATGCCGTCGCGGGAGAGGAAGCCCTGCATGTGAGTGGCGGGCGCGTTGCGTGGCCGACCGGCG
>WPCI01269073.1_pt1 | contig 10179 bp, 8 predicted proteins | sample 5399871 | NCBI WGS metagenome assembly WPCI01 (sample SAMN12869469, study PRJNA574797) | sludge metagenome | isolation source: wastewater treatment of pH7 | place: China:Beijing | collected 2019-05-20
ATCGCGACATCGAGGGCCTCGACCTGTCTCCGGCCATGCTGGCGCTGGCGGCGCGGAGCGGCGCCTATGTCCGGCTGGTCGAGGCCGAGCTCGGCACGCCGCTGCCCTTCGAAGACGCGCGCTTCGCCGCCTTCCTCTCCACCGGCGTGTTCACCGCCGGCCACGCGCCGCCCGCGTCGCTCGACGAGCTGGTGCGTGTCGTGCGGCCGGGGGGCCATGCCGTCTTCACCGTGCGCGATGTGGTGCTGCCCGCCTTCCGCGAGAAAATGGACGCGCTCGAGGCCGCCGGTCGCTGGACGGGGATCGAGCAAAGCGCGCCGTTCCGCGCCTTACTGCTGGCCGAGCCGGAGGTGATGGTGACGGCCTTCGTCTATCGCGTCGCCTGACGCGCCGATTGCCGTCCGGCCCCTGCGGTGCTATGGGCCGGCCCGCACTTTCAGCCATCGCCGACAGGGATGTTCCATGACCGCCCGCACCCTCTATGACAAGATTTTCGACGATCACGTGGTCGACCGCCAGGCCGACGGCACCTGCCTGCTCTATATCGACCGCCACCTCGTGCACGAAGTGACCAGCCCGCAGGCGTTCGAAGGTCTGCGCATGGCCGGGCGCAAGGTGCGTCATCCCGAAAAGACGCTCGCCGTCGTCGACCACAACGTGCCGACCACGCCGGACCGCAAGGTCGGAATCAGCAACGAGGAAAGCCGCATCCAGGTCGAGGCGCTGGCCAGGAACGCCGCCGACTTCGATGTCGAATATTATGACGAGAACGATCGTCGGCAGGGCATCGTCCACATTGTCGGTCCGGAACAGGGCTTCACCCTGCCCGGCATGACCATCGTCTGCGGCGACAGCCACACCTCCACCCACGGCGCCTTCGGCGCGCTCGCCCACGGCATCGGAACGTCGGAGGTCGAGCATGTGCTGGCGACCCAGACGCTGATCCAGAACAAGGCGAAGAACATGCTGGTGCGGGTCGACGGGCAACTGCCCGCGGGCGTCACCGCCAAGGATATCATCCTCGCCATCATCGGCGAGATCGGCACGGCCGGCGGCACCGGCCACGTCATCGAGTTCGCCGGCGAGGCGATCCGCTCGCTGTCGATGGAAGGGCGCATGACGGTCTGCAACATGACCATCGAGGGCGGCGCCCGCGCCGGCCTGATCGCGCCGGATGAAAAGACCTTCGCCTACATCAAGGACAAGCCACGCGCGCCGAAGGGCAAGGCGTGGGACATGGCGCTCGACTACTGGAAGACGCTCTACACCGACGAGGGCGCGCATTTCGACAAGATCGTCGTGCTCGATGCTGCCAACCTGCCGCCGATCGTCTCCTGGGGATCCTCGCCGGAGGACGTCGTCTCCGTTACCGGCAGCGTGCCGGATCCGGCCGACATCGCCGACGAGGTGAAGCGGGCCTCCAAGCAGCGCGCGCTCGACTACATGGGCCTGACCCCCGGGCAGAAGATCACCGACATCGCCATCGACCGCGTCTTCATCGGCTCGTGCACCAACGGCCGCATCGAGGATTTGCGCGCTGCCGCCAGCATCGTCGAGGGTCGTACCGTGGCGCCGACCGTCTCGGCGATGATCGTTCCCGGGTCGGGCCTGGTGAAGGAACAGGCCGAGGCCGAGGGCCTTGACCGCATCTTCCTTGCCGCCGGCTTCGAATGGCGCGAGCCGGGCTGCTCCATGTGCCTCGCCATGAACGACGACCGGCTGAAGCCGGAGGAGCGCTGCGCGTCGACCTCGAACCGCAATTTCGAGGGCCGGCAGGGCTATAAGGGCCGCACCCATCTGGTGTCGCCGGCCATGGCCGCCGCCGCCGCCATCGCCGGCCATTTCGTCGACATCCGCGATTGGAAGTGAGTCCGGCAAGGCCGCCCCGCGCGGCCTTGTCCATGTCCGGCCTCCGCGCCGGGAGTGTCGCCGCCGGGAGTGACCGATGAAGACCGATGAGATCGCCGCGCGTCGTGCCAATCGCATCTATGTCCGGGCCGAGGATGCCGACATCGGCGAACTGGAAAGTTTGATATATCAAGAAGTCGATGTCCTGGATTACCCGAACGCCCGCGCCGCGATCAACAATGTTCTGATATATGACAGCGCCGATCTGCGCCGTGCCATCGTCCGGCCGGAGGCGAAGCGCGAGATCATGGCCGAACTGGTCGAAGCACTGATGACCGGGCCGGGGGTCGTCGTCTTCAAGGGTGCCGCACCGGACCTGGGCGTCATCGACCGGGCGAGCGCGTTGTTCACCACCATGATCGACGACCAGAATCGCGCCGGCAGCGGCGGCGGCGATCACTTTGCCAAGCCCGGCGCCAACGACCGCATCTGGAATTCGCTCGAGAAGCACGGCCTCGCCGACCCCGACAATTTCGTAGCCTATTACGGCAATGACATGCTGGCGCTGATCAGCGAGGCCTGGCTCGGCCCGGCCTACCAGGTCACCGCGCAGGTCAACCGCGTCAATCCCGGCGGCGCGGCACAATCCCCGCACCGCGACTATCATCTTGGCTTCGCCTCCGCCGAGCGCATCGCCGAATATCCGCTGCACGTGCAACTCCTGTCGCCGGTGCTCACCCTTCAGGGCGCGCTTGCCCATGTCGACATGCCGGTGGAGACCGGGCCAACCCTGCTCCTGCCGTTCAGCCAGAAATGGCAACCAGGCTACGTGGCGATGAACCGGCCGGATGTTCAGGCGTTGTTCGCTGCAAAGCACGTGCAACTGCCATTGGCCCGGGGCGACATGCTGTTCTTCTCGCCGGCGCTGCTGCACGCCGCCGGCTCCAATCGGACCGCGGCCGTCAGGCGCATGGTCAACCTGTTCCAGGTGTCGTCGGCCTTTGGCCGCGCCATGGAGAGTATCGATCGCGTTCGCCTGGCGAAGGCGATCTACCCGGCACTGTTGCGGGCGAAGGCAACCGCCTCGCTGACCGACGCACAGATCGGCAATGCGGTTTCGGCATCGGCGGAAGGCTATTCCTTCCCCACCAACCTCGATCGTGACCCGCCGCTTGGCGGCATGGCACCGAAGTCGCAGGCCGCTCTTGTCCGCGAGGCGATGGCCGCCGGCTGGGATCCGGCCAGGCTCGACGCCGCGCTCGACGAGTTCTCGGAGAAACGGCTGGCGTGATCGCCCGGCTGCGGGTGTCCAGCCGAAAGATCACACAATCTTAAGCTGCCGCGGTTACCTTGCCTGACGCAGGGGAAGGGAGACGGCGCGGCAATGGGCGGCACCGCATTGTTCCAGTTGCTCAATCCGTTGATCATGCTGGTGATCGCCGCCGGCTTCGCGGTGGTGTATTTCTATGACCGCGCTGCCCACACCGCCGCCCGGTTCCTGGCACTTTGCTACCTGTCGGTCACCGGCGCCCTGCTCATCGACTTCTTTCGGCCGATCCTGCCGGTTGTCGCAGCCTCCTATGCCTCGAACAGTCTCTACCTGCTTGCAGCCGCCCTGTTCACCGCGGGCATTGCCCGCCGCGGCGGCCGTGCGGTACCGCTCGGCGCAATGGCGCTGATCATCGCCGTTGCCGGACTCGCCTCGACCGCACTGCTCTTTGTCCACCCCGACACGTCGCTGCGCGCGCTTGCCAATTCGCTCGCCGGCGCCCTCATCTTCGCGCTCGGTCTGCCGGTGCTGCGGGCCGGCCGTGCCTCGCTGATCAACCGCATCCTGTTCTGGGAGCTGGCCGTCCATGTCACCCAGATGGTGCTGCGGCCTTTCTTCGTCCTGGTCCTTGTCGAGCCGGGCCTGACCGATGCCGGCCTTGCCGGCTCGATCTATGCCATCTCCTTCCATTTCACAGTTGCCGTCATCAGCCTGTCGGTTGCCGCCACGCTGTTCGTTGCCTTCGGCATGGACATCGTGCGCAATCTCCACGAGCGCGGCCAGATCGACCACCTGTCCGGCGTGCTCAACCGGCGCGGCTTCGAGGAGCGCGCGGCCGCCGCACTCGGCCGGGGCGGCGGCGACGTGCTCATCGTGTGCGACATCGATCATTTCAAGCGCATCAACGACCGGCACGGCCACGCCGTCGGCGATCGCGTCATCAAAGCCTTCGCCGCGCTGATCGCCAATCTGGCCGGCGGCCAGGCCATCGTCGGCCGCATCGGCGGCGAGGAGTTCGCCATCCTGCTGCCGCGCGCGACGACGTCGGCAGCCCGCCTCATGGGCGAAGCGGTGCGCGCCCAGCTTGCCGCGCCGCGGGAAGACGCCGCGATCCCGGCCTACACCGCATCGTTCGGTGTCGCCGCCACCTTGCCGGAAGACACGCTCTCCAGCCTGATGGCCCGGGCCGACGAGGCGCTCTACCGGGCCAAGCGCGCCGGCCGCGACCGGGTCATGGTCGACGTGCCGCGTCCGGCCGCCATTGCCGCATCCGGCTGATCCCGAAAGCCAGGCCCGGCGTCAGACCAGATGTGCGATGGCGTTGGCGTAGTAGGCGACCAGTCGGTCTTCGCCAGGCGCGATGCGCATCAATCCATCCTCGCCCTCGACGACCAGGTGACGCAGACGCAGCATCGCCAGGCCCGCCGTCACCGCATAATCGCGGTCGGCATGCGGGATGTGCACATGCGCGCCCTTTTGCGCCAGCCGGTCGATCATCGTGCCCACCGCCGCCTTGAGCGCCAGTTCGTCGAGCCCTTTTGCCCCGGCCGCCAACAGCGCCGTCGCCACCAGCGGCACCGGCAGCGCCGGGATGACGCGGGCTATGCCGGCCATCAGTTCCTGGCCGAGTTCGCCAACCAGCCGATTGCGAGCTTCCTCGGGCAGGCGCGCCGGATCGGCTGTGTTCCGCGCGGCCAGGAAGCCCTTCAGCGACACCGGTTCGCCGAACGACACACAGGCATAGCCGAACCGGTGCCAGCGCCCGGAAAGCCGGAGTACAAGGTTCCGCCACAGGAAGCCGATGGTCCGTCCGGTCTTGGCTAGCGTCGTATGCGGCGCCGCGCCGCCATCGAGATCGGCGATTAGCGAGCGGTCTTCCAGAACCCGGTCGTAATTGAGGCCGACCGGCACAAACACCACGTCGCGTCCCTCGGGTCGAAAACCGCCGGCGATGTAGGACAGGATGCCGAGCCTGACCGGGCGCAACAGACCGTCGCGGCTGAGTCCGCCTTCCGGAAACACCGCCTGGGCGACGCCGCCTTCCGTCGCCATCTGAACATAGCGCGACAGCACCCGCCGATACAGGCTGTTGCGCGAATCGCGCCGGATGAAATAGGCCCCCATCGAGCGGATCAGCGTCTGCAGCACCGGCACCCGGGCCCATTCGCCGACCGCGTAGGACAGTGCCGCCTCCGTCGAGGCAAGGAACGTCACCAGCACATAATCCATGTTGGACCGGTGGTTCATGACGAACACCACCGTCGCTTCCGGATCGATCGCCGACAGCCGGTTGCGATCCATGTAGCCGATGCGCACCCTGTAGAGCGAGGTTGACAGCGCCCGCGCCAGCCGCGCGCCGATGCGGAAATAGGCATAGGCGTTGAAGGCGGGCACGATCTCGCGCGCATAGCGTACGGCCGCCTGCATGGCGACCGCGACCGGCATGCCCTCGGCGCGCGCATGTTCCTCCACCGCGCGCACGACCGCGGGATCCGAGGTCAGCCGATCGATCAGCACCGAGCGGCGCGTGGTGCCGAACGGCCGGATCTTCAGCTGCAGGCGGGAATTGAGCTCCTCGATGGCGCGATTGACGCGGCGGCGCAGATACCAGCGCGCCGCCGGCCGCAGCAACCGGTCGATGAGGCCGATCGCAGCCAGCCCGCCGGCCAGCACCACCGCCCAGATCGGCAGCGTCACGGTTCCGCCCATCCGCCCGTCCTCCCGCCGCGACTAAAGCGCGAATCGGAACCGCGCGATAGGCCTCGCGCAAAGGAACCGCGCGATGGGCCCTGCGCGTCAGTAGGACGGGATGCGGCAGGCCGAGGCGTCCAGGATGGCGGCGGTGCCGCGGTTCAGCCCGTACATGTAGCCGCGGCCCTTGTAGAGCGCATGACCGGCGCCACAGCGCCACGGTTTTGGCGCGCCCTCGACCGCCACGATCGCCGGACCCGTCGCGGCGCCCAACGCCGCGGCAATGTCATCGGCCCGGTGACCCTGGCCCACGACGATCTGCTTGTAGCCACTGGCGGACTGGAACACGAGATTGCCGCGCCCGTCGTCAAAGACGCGATCGGAGCCGAAGGCGGCGGACGACATCGAGGCAAGGGCGGCGAGCAGGCCGAAGCCGAATACGCGGTTCACGGGTTTCATGCTCCTGTGTCGATGCGGCTGCGCATCGCCCTTTACCGGGCGTTAACCTTTGTTAACAGCCCCGGGCGTCGGGTGCGAGGCCCGAGCCAAAACATGGTTAACAGCGGTTCCGGTCCGGCGTCGGATTCAAATCGATTGAAGCGGGATCTGCGGCAAGCGTAAGCCGAATTGCCAAGGAATGGATGCGTTTAACGCTTTGACGCAGTGCAAAATCGGTTCTAGAACCGCACGATCCCGGCCGCAGCCGCGGCCCCCGCGAAACCGGACTGATCCGCGATGAATGCGCCTTCCCCAGCGCCTGACGGGCGTCACACGAGACCCCTTTCGCCGCATCTGCAGATCTACCGCTTCACGCCCACGATGGCAGCGTCGATCCTGCATCGCATCACCGGCGTGGCGCTCTATGCCGGTTCGCTGCTCGTTGCCTGGTGGCTGACCGCCGCGGCGATCTCCCCGGCCTATTTCGATTTCACCACCGCGATCATGTCCTCGATCCCGGGGCGGCTGGTGCTCTTCGGCTACACGTTCGCGCTGATGCTGCACATGCTCGGCGGCATTCGTCATTTCTTTTGGGACGGCGGCGTGCGCATGGACAAGCGTTCCGCCACGCGGCTTGCCCAGGCGACGTTCGTTGCCGCCGTGGTGCTCACCCTGGCGCTGTGGGCGGCGGCCTACTGGATGCGCGGCTGAGGAGGGTATCATGAGCGAATTCCGCACCCCGCTTTCCCGCGTCCGCGGCCATGGCTCGGCGCGCGACGGCACCATGAATTTCTGGCGACAGCGCCTGACCGCGGTTGCCAACGTGCCGCTGACCCTGTTTGCCGCCGGCTTCGTCGCCGCGCTCGCCGGCGCCGGGCACGCACAGGTGGTCGCCGCGGTGCGCCATCCGATCGTCGCCGTGCTGCTCATCCTGATGATCGCCTCGGTCACGGTGCACATGCGCATCGGCGTCAAGGAGGTCATCGAGGACTATGTCCACGGCGAAATGACCAAGCTGATCGCGGTTCTCGCCTCGACGGCCTTTTCCGCGCTCGTCGGCGGCGTCAGCATCTTCGCCATACTCAAGATCGCATTCGGAGGCTGACAGCATGGCCGGAACGGCGTCCATCGGCGGCAAGGCCTACGCCTATGTCGACCACTCCTTCGACGTCGTGGTCGTTGGCGCCGGTGGCGCCGGCCTTCGCGCCACGCTCGGCATGGCCGAGCAGGGGCTGAAGACGGCCTGCATCACCAAGGTTTTCCCGACCCGCAGCCACACCGTTGCCGCCCAGGGTGGCATCGCCGCCTCGCTCACCAACATGACGCCGGACAGCTGGCAGTGGCATCTTTATGACACCGTCAAGGGCTCCGACTGGCTCGGCGATGTCGATGCCATGCAGTATCTCGCCATGGAGGCGCCGGCGGCCGTCTACGAGCTTGAGCATTACGGCGTGCCGTTTTCGCGCACCGGCGACGGCCGCATCTACCAGCGCCCGTTCGGCGGCCACATGCAGAACTATGGCGAAGGCCCGCCGGTGCAGCGCACCTGCGCGGCGGCCGACCGCACCGGCCACGCCATCCTGCACACGCTCTACGGCCAGTCGCTTCGCAACAACGCGCAATTCTACATCGAGTATTTCGCGCTCGACCTGATGATGGCCGAGGATGGCCGCTGTACCGGCGTGATCGCCTGGAACCTCGATGACGGCACCATCCACCGCTTCGCCGCCAAGATGGTGGTGCTGGCGACCGGCGGCTATGGCCGCGCCTATTTCTCCGCCACCTCCGCCCACACCTGCACCGGCGACGGCGGCGGCATGATCGCGCGCGCCGGCCTGCCGCTGCAGGACATGGAGTTCGTGCAGTTCCACCCAACCGGCATCTACGGCGCCGGCTGCCTCATCACCGAGGGCGCGCGCGGCGAGGGCGGCTATCTGGTCAATGCCGAGGGCGAGCGCTTCATGGAGCGCTACGCGCCCTCGGCCAAGGATCTCGCCTCCCGCGATGTCGTCTCGCGCTGCATGACCATGGAAATCCGCGAGGGCCGCGGCGTCGGCAAGGGCAAGGACCACATCTTCCTGCACCTCGACCATCTCGACCCGGCCGTGCTTGCCGAGCGCCTGCCCGGCATTTCCGAATCGGCCATGATCTTTGCCGGGGTCGACGTGACGAAGGAACCGATCCCTGTGCTGCCGACCGTGCACTACAACATGGGCGGCATCCCGACCAACTACTGGGGCGAGGTGCTGAACCCGACGAAGAAGAGCCCCGACGCGGTGGCGCCCGGGCTGATGGCCGTCGGCGAGGCGGGCTGCGCCTCGGTGCACGGCGCCAACCGGCTTGGTTCCAACTCGCTGATCGACCTCGTCGTCTTCGGCCGTGCCGCCGCCATCCGCGCCGGCCAGGTCATCGACCGCGCCGCGCCGGTGCCGCCCGTCGACGAACGCGCCACGGACCGGATCATGGCCCGCTTCGACCGGCTGCGCCATGCCGCCGGCGCCACGCCGACGGCCGCACTGCGCGCCAAGATGCAGAAGACCATGCAGGAAGACGCCGCCGTGTTCCGCACCGCCGAATCGCTGCAATCGGGCGTGCGCCGCATGACAGCACTGTGGGGCGAACTGCCCGACCTCAAGGTCACCGACCGCTCGATGATCTGGAATTCCGACCTGGTGGAGACGCTGGAGCTGGAAAACCTGATGGCCAACGCGATTGCCACCGTCGTCTCGGCCGAGGCGCGCAAGGAAAGCCGCGGCGCACACGCGCGCGAGGACTTCCCCGACCGCGACGACAAGGCCTGGCGCAAGCACACGCTGGCCACCGTCGCCGATGATGGCAAGGTGACGTTGTCGTATCGCCCAGTCCACACCGAGCTCATCGCCGACGGCATCGATCCCAAAAAGATCGAGCCGAAAAAGCGGGTGTATTGATGGTTGTGATCAATGTCAGTTGGTCGAAGATTGGCTTCAGCGATGAGATCAACGACATCGTCACAAAGCTAGACGACCGTAAGCATAAGTACCCGCTTGTTTATGTCCTGTCATTGTTAGAAGATGGCATTGTGAGGTATCCGAATGGTTTTTCGCGGACTATATATATTGGCCGTTCTGACAAGAACGCAATTCGCGGTCGGATGCGCGCCCATCTAAACTGGATGCGAAAAGCCCTATTGTTAAATCCCAAGTTAGCGGGTTTTCGTGTTGGCGTTTCTGCCGACGGCGATATTGGGCCTGGAGAAACTGGACTCGTTGAAGGACATTGCCTTCTCAAGTTCTCTAAAAACTTAGGTGGCGTGCCATTATTCAATACAAACAGCGCAAGGCGATTCCTAGAGGATGTAAAATTCGTGAATGATCGCAACATGTTCCGGTGCAGTGCTGAAAAAGGCAACGCGAACACCGTGGTAGATGCAAGAGGCGAAGAACGAAATGGTTGAACTCGCACTCCCGAAGAACTCGCGCATCACCCAGGGCAAGGTGTGGCCGAAGCCGGACGGCGCGAAGAATGTGCGCGAATACCGCATCTACCGCTGGGACCCGGACACCGGCGAGAACCCGCGCGTCGACACCTATTTCGTCGACACCGACGAGTGCGGGCCGATGGTGCTCGACTCGCTCCTGTGGATCAAGAACACTGTCGACCCGACCTTAACGCTGCGCCGCTCCTGCCGCGAGGGCGTGTGCGGCTCGTGCGCGATGAACATCGACGGCACGAACACGCTCGCCTGTCTCAAGGGCTGCGATGACGTGAAGGGCGCGGTTAAGATCTATCCATTGCCGCACATGGAGGTCGTGAAAGACCTGGTGCCCGACATGACGAACTTCTACGCCCAGCACCGCTCCATCGAGCCCTGGCTGCAGACCGTGACGCCTGCCCCGCAGACCGAGTGGAAGCAGGCACGCGACGACCGCGAAAAGCTCGACGGATTGTAC
>WPCI01122679.1_pt1 | contig 10165 bp, 6 predicted proteins | sample 5399871 | NCBI WGS metagenome assembly WPCI01 (sample SAMN12869469, study PRJNA574797) | sludge metagenome | isolation source: wastewater treatment of pH7 | place: China:Beijing | collected 2019-05-20
AGTTCAAAATATAAACAGAAAAATAGCCGACTCTCTTATAAAAGTCGGCTTTCTTTTTATAACTCGAGCTCTCCCATACGAAGAAGCTCAACAACTGCTTGTGAACGTCCTTTAACCCCTAGCTTTTGCATTGCGTTTGAAATGTGTAGTGATTGCAAAAAGATAATTACAAATAAACCTTATAAGAGCCACTCATGCGGAATCAATGCTTTTCCATTTCTCCAAGGCTCTTCCACCAAAGCTTGCGCAAAACGTTTGTCATCTAAGTTTGCATGTTCCGTAACAATTATTTGCATATTCGGAGAAAATTTCTCACAAAAATCCATCAGAGTATCAAATAACCTTTTTACCGCTATTCTATCTGCATCATCTAACTCATATGTGTTACCTTCCATTGCCTTATACCTTTCAGCAGGAAAATATACCTGTGTAGGCTGATCTATTATTAAAAAATTTGGTACAGGTCTTTTCTTCATAATAAAAAACTTATGTAGAGCAAGTAAAGTAACAATATGACAACCTAAGTAGTTCTCACCACTTCCCATCCTATGCATAGGGATAGGTCTTTCGTCTGTATCTGCAATTACAGTCAGTTTTTTTAAATCTAACCTAAACGGATATTCAGAATGCTCTAAAACTAGTTCTTCACTCCATTTTGACATATCCTTACCAATAAGATTTAAAATAGAAGCTAAATTATCTTCACGCTCATCAATTTTCAGTTGCTTTTGTAACAATTCAATTTCATATTCCAACTCTTGAATACGCTGTAATAATTCTTGATCTTGTTTTGTCTCAGTAACGTTTTCAATAAATAAACTTATACGTCCTATTACCCTAGCAACCTTGCTGTTATAATCGTATGTTTTAGAAAGAATTTCACTTTCTGCATTTAAGGTTTCAATTGTATAATTAACTTCGGCAAGACTTTGTCTAGTGTTATGTAAATCTTCTCGAAGAACATTAGTATGTGCTATCAAATAAGGTTGTTCCTTGTTAACATTCATTAAACTATCATTCAAATTCCCCAAAGATTGTTGTATAGCTTGGATAGAAGGTATACTTACATTCAGTTTTGATGCACACAACGGACAATGGTCATTATCATCACATTCATCATATAAACCAATGGATTCCAATCTAACCCTCTGTTCACCCATCTCATTTGTAAACCCATGCAATTCATCTTGAAGTTTGTTTACCTCTCTAAGCTTATCGTTTATTAATCTAGTTTGTTTTATTAACTCCTTTCTTCTTTGAAATAGGTTATCTAATTCATCTTTATCATCTGGCTCTTTTATTTGAATAGGTGCCCATTCTAATAATTTGTTTAACACAGATAAAACTTCAGAATAACTCAACTTTTCTATATTAACATTGGATAAACCTAGATTTTTCGCCTCTTGCAACAAACCTACCGCCCTTGTAAATCCTTCTCCTACTAATAGGTCTACTTCTTGCATTTTTTTATTAAAGGTTCTTAGTTCCCTTTTTTTGTCGCGGATTTTTTCTTTTAAAAATAATTCATTATCCTTTACCACACCAAGAAAATATGGAAGAGTGTCTTTTATTGTTTGTGACATATACTCTTCGGATTGTCTATGAAACAGAGTTCCCTCATTTGCAATTGTATTTTGCTTTTGAAAAAGATAAAAAGTTGTGTGAGCTATTGTAGCAGCTAGGGAATTTCTCGTTTGATCTTGTGGAGGATCAAACATATTAGGTGAAATCCCTAGTAAGCGAGATAAATAATTACGAACGCCATCGTCATTACTATTTAAAATTAACTCACTCATTTCTGGTACAGCTACTATTTCTCCAATTTGGATATACGCCTGGCTCTGACTATTCCTATTACTTTGTGGTGCAGGTTTAGCAATAAACACCTCCGAATTATCCACTTTTAATTTAATCGCATACCATCGTACAGTCTTTCGAATTACACCATCTGGCACGTTAAATTCTGAACGTCCTAAACAGTAATCAACAATCTCAATAATAGCTGATTTTCCAGTTCTTGATTTACCTGTGATAATATTCAATTTCCCTAATCTCAATGGAAGTATACGCATTTCTCCATTGTAATTGTATAAGATAATTTCTTTAATTTGCATATTCATGGTCTAATTCCCCACATAGAAAATATAGTTGTTGATGAACCCGATAAAGCAAACCATTTTCCAATTAATTTTATTTTTTTTAAACACTCCTCACTTTCTTTAGTATGATTTATCTTCTTTCTTCTAGTATTGGTTAAGCCATAAAATACTTGTCCACAATTATTTATCGTGATGATATTCCTTTTTAATAAAAACATCATAGCTTCTTTAATAAAAGGGACTAGTTCTTTTACATTAGAAGCAAAATTAATCTTCAACTCTGGATTATCTTGTAACCATACTTGCATTTTAGTGCTAGTTCTTGCAGGAAGCCTCACACGATAAACACTAAAAATCGTTAAAGGCAATGCCAAAAAAATTAATTCATATGGTACACCCGTACCTTTTTCTTTTTGATAAGATTTAACAAACTCTTCTATAAGCTGACCAATAAAAGCTGGATTTAATAAATTCGCCGTTTCCATAGGTCGCATAACCCATTCCTTCATGACATCACCTCTATGGAATAGAAATATTTTTTAATTTTTCTTCAAACTGAGGATGCCAACCAACACCTTTGTTTTTTTCATTCGTTAACATATGATAACTCCCCCTCATTACATATGCCTCTGTACAGTTTTTTCTTATATGTATTTGAGCATCTTCCATCCAATTGTATAATTTCTTACCGTGCTTGTTTAAATTGGACTCATCTTCAGGAATATCTTCAAGAATGCGTTCAAATTTTCGTTCCCATTCTTCTAATAATATCCCTTCATATTTTTCAAGCTCTCCAGGTACTAACAGTCCATTTCTAAACCACCTAGAGCGTTGTTCAGAAGCTCTATAGAAATCTTTAATAGCATGACTGATTCTTCTATTACTTAGATCAATTAAACGAAGTTGTTTTACAAATAACCTTTGGTCATTTTCAGGGTTCAACTCAGGCGGTTCGTCATTTCGATAGTCTATAGGTAAAGAATCTGCTCTAAGTTCTTCACTAACTTCAGTTATTTTGTTATGCACTTCGTCTCCGTAAATAATTTCTTCTTTTGAATTATTCAACAATACATCCACTGTACGGTTAAACCACCAACCTTCCACCCTTTCAAGCAGAGCGTCTAAATGAATTTTCCTCGTCGATAACGTTAATCTTCTTTTTATCAACTGCGTAACATCCACTATATTTGAAGTAGCATCCATAATATATATAGATTTCACTAATTCAAAACGTTGCTCATCATTTAAATTACGAAATGCATCGAAATTTTTCTGGTTTTCACTTTTAGATTTTTGAGCGAAATCCATTAACTTTTCCATTGCCAATTGTGGATTTCTATTTTTATCGTCTCTTAAATAAAAAGCTACTGTTCCTTCTGAAGCAGTTGCAGTTGTTATTAAAGTAAAGATAACTCCTGGAACTTCAACTTTACTTTCTTTTACAGCTTCACTCCATACTCGAATTGTTTTCCATAAATCAAGACTCCCATCAGTCAAAGAAGCCTCTTTTTTTAAATGATGCTTCACCTGTATCAGCTCTAAAGGTGTTCCTTCCGAATGAAAAGATACATCATCTAATAATTCAATTCCCAAATCTTTATCAATATTTTCATCTTTCATAGCTAAATATAATGCAAGTCTAATTTGATAAAGATACCCAAGTGCTTGACTACTTGCTGAGAAAGTATCTGACAAATAAACCACCTCGAAGTATTAAAAAAATAAACTTAATAATATCTTATCTCTAATCTATAACTTTAACAATATTAGCCAAAAAACCAGGAGTATTTTCATATTATATTTTTATCTTTTCTTACTAAAACAAACCCTAGATAAAGAGTTTTTGCCCAACACTCCTTTATCTAGGGTTTTCAAATGTATATGTAATATCCACCGTTCCGTCCTGATGAATTACAATTTCTTGAATTAACGTTTGAAATACATGAAGTAAATCACACTCTTGTTGTTCTAATTGCTGGAAGGCTTCTTTTATCATATTAATATCAACTGGAATCGAATCATTCTGTCTTATTAAAAACAAATCCTGATTTATTTTCATTATTTCCATTTCAATTTCGCTACGTTTTTTTTCAAATTCATCTTTGTTAATGAGTTTTTCCAAGTACAAATCAAGTAGAGACTTTTTCTTCTGTTCATTTATATTCAATTTTTGCTGTAGATTTTTTATTTTTGCTTTTTTTCCTTCTTCAAAATTATTCCGAAAGTTTAGGGTTATAGATTTTCCTTTATCAATTAATAACGAAATAATAAATTGGCGAAATTCACGATATTGAATTGGTATGTGGTTTACGCATCCATGTCTCCCTGCCCTTCTATACTTTGAACACTTTAAATATTTCCACTCTGTTCGCTCTCCATTTTTCTTTTTCACATGAGATTGTACAATTACCATATTTGAACCACAGACCGCACATTTCGCTAAATTACGAAATTCATTCCAAGCTGTAATTTTTCTTCTTTGAGAAGTAATATCTTTCTGATTCGCTTGTTCCCATACTTCAACTTCTACTATCTTCGGATGATGATTCGGGAAAATAAACCATTTTTCCTTTGGATTTCGAATTTGCTTTTTCTTTCCAGTGATTTTGACTGTTGTATATTGATTTAGAATAAAAGTTCCTTTATAAATTGGGTTTCGAAGAATCCTTTGTACTGATGTCATTTGCCAAATGCTTTTCCTTTTAGATTTCACCCCTAATTTATTGAGTTCATTTGTAATTTTTTTGAATCCCCAACCACTGTTGTACCATTCATAAATTTTTCGAACAACGTTCGCTTCTTCTTTATTAATAATCAACCTTTGATCTATACGATCATACCCATAAGGCACTCTGCCTATATGCTCACCACGACGTACTTTTACTGCCAAGGCTGCAGTAATACTTGAAGAAAGGGTCCTACTGTATTGAGCTGAAAATAAAGACCAAAGCTCAAATGCCATATCATTTTTTCCAGCTTTTACAGAATCGTAACCTTCTTCTACAGAGATAATTCGAACATTATGAGCCAACAACACTTCACGAATTTCTAATGAGTCCTTCAAATCCCTTGCTAAACGAGAAATAGATTTAAAAACAACCATATCAATTTCTTTTGCCTTTGCCTTTTGCAGTAATAATTGAATAGCTGGACGATTGACAAACAAAGTCCCGCTTATCCCCTCATCCTTAAAAACACATTTTTCATTCCACGTAAATCCATTACGTTCTAACCAATTTCTACAGATATCTATTTGGTTTTCGACAGATGAAATTTGTTCATCTCGATCGGTTGATACACGAACATAAACTCCATAAGATTCCAATACTTCCACCTTCCTATCTAGGAATCACCGAACTATCGACCTTTATAATTCAGTGCTTTTACTGTAACGTTTCTTCTTTTTATAAATGATATGACAACCCACTATTTTTTGATTACTAAAAGAAAAAAACAGATTGCTTCAATATTATTATGGCTTTATTCACGTATAAAATTCATTTTCATAAAATACATTTACTTAAATGAATTTTATACATAAAAAAGGAACCAGGGTATTTCCTTTTCCACAACTTATATTACCAATCCTCAACTGTTTGCCAATTATTAAAAACTCCTATATCAATTCAACAATATCCTTATACTTTTCTAATGTGTTATTTATGTAATCATAGTATCAAAAAGAAATTACAATACCTGAATAACACGAAAATGGACAGTTTAGTTACAGAAAAAATAATGATAAAATAAAGATATCTTTGAAAAGAAGGTTGAACATGAATAACAAAAATCAAATATATAGAAAGTGTGGGAATATATGACTAATAGTTATTTTTTTAAACAATTAGATTCAGACACGGAAGATAATCCTCAAATCCGTTCAATTTTAAATGAATTAGAGGCATTCGCTGAACAAGAAAAACAGCAAGTGTATGTCATAAATAAGCCAGTAGGTGAAAGAAAATACCAATATTCCTATAACAAAGCCATTGTAATTCTTATACCTAAAACAAAAATATTATTCATTAACGTTGGAAACGATACTGATCAATTCGAAGATTTCACTTTTGATTTTATTGAAGACCTTGGATATATTTCAGATAAATATGAATACAAAAACTTTCTAGGTAGACCAAGAAAATGGAAAGATGAGCTTATCGAAGAAATTACGTTCGGAGCGGATGATAATATTATATCGATTATACGAAGCAATTCTTTATCAGATATGTCTGCACGTAAAGGAGAACTCCTAATTTCTTTATTGACCGGGAGTATAAATGATATCGATCGTGTTGATGGAGAACTTCCTACTAATTCGCTAGAACAAGTTAAAAGAAATATTATTTTATTTGACGGTGAACAAACTAGATTTATTTTTCAGCAGCGACAAGAGCAAAAAAGAATAACAATTCAAGGACTAGCTGGAACAGGGAAAACTGAATTACTTTTACATAAATTAAAAGATATTTACATTAACGAGGAAAATTCAAAAATATTTTTCACTTGTTTTAATAAGATTTTAGCAAAGAATTTAAAAGAACGAATACCTGAATTTTTTGATTTCATGAAAGTCGAAGAGCAAATTAAATGGAACGAACGACTTTGGGTTGAGCGTAGTTGGGGATCTCAAACAGATAAAAATTCAGGAATATATAGTTTTATTTGTAGCCATTATAATATTCCTTTTCATAGATACGGTTGGGGCGTTACTTTTGAATTAGTATGTAGAAAAGCATTAGAGAACTTAAATCAACTTGAACAAGATGGTTCCTTTGAACCCTTCTTTGATTATATTTTAATAGATGAGAGTCAAGATTTTAACGAATCTTTTTTCCAACTTTGTGAAAAAGTAACAAAGAAACAAGTTTATATAGCCGGGGATATATTCCAAAGTATTTACGACTACAATAAAATCACTGAAAATAAACCAGATTTTCTTTTAAACAGAGTGTATAGAACAGACCCTAAAACTTTAATGTTTGCTCATGCTGTCGGATTCGGTGTATTGGAGCGACCGGTAGTTAGATGGTTGAGCGATGAAGAATGGGAAGCTTGCGGTTATGCTATCGAAAAAGACGGAGATTACTACAGCTTTTCGAGAGAACCTCTAAGAAGATTTGATAACGTTCACGATAATATTACTAGCCTTAAGCTAAGTATAGCCGAAGATAACAAATATCTAGATAAGGTTATATCGAGCATAAAAGATATACAAGAAAAAAACCCTACAGTTAAACCTGGTGATATCGGTGTTGTCTTTCTTGAAAATAAGAATAGTAACTATGATCTTGCAGAGGAACTCATCATTAAAATTGATCAAATGTTTGGCTGGTCAGCTATTAAAGGATATGAAGTGAAAAATAAGGAGAAAGATTCTCTATTCATCAGTAATCGAAACAATATTAAAGGTTTAGAATTCCCTTTCATTATATGTATAACAACAACACCACTAAATACAAACACAAGCATTAGAAATTCATTATATATGATGTTAACTAGATCATTTCTGACGAGCTATCTAATCCTTTCCGAGGATAATGGTGACCTTAATACCAAGCTTGAAGAAACTGTTGAAGAAATAATTAACACGGGGGTTCTTAAGGTTAAAAAACCACAATCATTTGAAATAATGGATAAATCTAAACTTATGCTTGAAGCAAACGGAAATAAATCACAATACGATATTGTAGAAGAGATATTACGAGAACTAGAAATTGAAGATTATAAGACAAAGCAAAAAGCTCATCGTCTAGTTAATGTTATGTTGAAAGATTGTGTAGATGTAGATAAAATTTCTGCACTCATAAATAACAACATTGACTTTATTTAGGTACTGGATTATGAAAGAGTTTAAAGTGAATATGACCAAAAGAGTTTCAGAATTGGCATCTAATCCAATTAGAACCAAAAATCATGTTATTATGCTTTTATTAGAGGCAATCCCCTTATTAACATATGGGGAAATCGAGGAAAGAACAGACGCTAACCAAATTATTTTGAGAATTGATAAAATGAAGCGTTTGTTTTTTGTACTTGACGAAAAAATTTTTTCCTTCAATTTTCCTTTTAGTGTTGAAATTGTTACAGAACAACCAAATCCTATAATTTATGATTCTATTACTAACTTGGAAATAAGCGGTATAAACTTAGCTATTTTAAAATCTGCATTCGAAGAAATTTTTTTCGAAAAAGAGAGTCAAGGTGTACTGGATTTAGAAACTGAATTGTTGCATATAATGGATAGCTTCGAAATGAAACCCAATAAAGATCAGATATGGGAAATATTAAAAAAATTACTCGTATTTGAATCCGGATACTTAAGGTATGATTATGATGAGATACATGAAAATGGTAAGCTTCATCCATTAAATCACCTTGATATCAATTATTCCTCAGATAGTACGTTTAAAATTGGAATAAGCAATAAAATTAACTCTGATACTTTTATCGATATTTTAGATATCAATACAAATTGTTACTTTCTCTCTAAATAAACACATCCTGATGTATTTGTAACAGTATATAACATACTTGTTTTAGAAAACGGCTAATAACCGTTTTCTAAAACAAGTATTATCAATAAATCGTTAAATTTTACTTATAGAAACTTATATTAACTTTGTCATATCAAAAAGTTAATATAGTCATTATCACGATAGAATTGTATAAAGAATATCATCATATGAAAAATGTTAAATAACATCTGTAACAAAATAAAGCTAACTAGGAAAACTCACTTTGGTGATTTTAACACCTCTACTTCGTTCTCATTTCTACAGCAAACATATCCTGCCTATTTTAAGAACTACTATTAAACTTTGAAAATATGTACATTATCATTTCACCTCAACTCCGAAATTCTAAAATATAATTCACCTTTTTACCGAGAATTAAAATTCATATTTTTTTTGCTTAACAACAAAAGGACGAGACCTTATGTATCATCCGGTCTCGTCCTACATTTTAAAAAAATACTCGGTATTAAGTTAGTACTGGTATACCATTACTAACTTAATACCGAGTAAACGTTTTTCTTGGCATAACTCCTTCACCTTTTTGCCGAGAAAAATACTTTCTTTGAAACTAGCATATTTCGAAATGACAACCCATAACATGTCCATGTTCGCGATATTAAAAAACAATAAAAAGAAACTCCAATTTCCGAGTTACTTTTTATTGCTCTAAATTTATTTTTAAAATATATTCTGTTTTTCCATTTTGATCTATTATAATTTTATCAATTAAATACACCAAAAATTGACGAACTCGTTTCATATCTTTTTGTAAATTTGTAAATTCTATTCGAAATGCTTGTAACACATTTTTTTGTAACATACTTTGGTTAGAATCGACCTCTTCAATATGCTTCATTTCTGCTTCTTTTTTTGCGATTAACTCCTCTGTCTCCCTGATTTCGTGCAACAAATGCAAACGATAATCCAATATCACATCCAACAAAGGATCTATTCTCGAATCAACTTCCACCAATTTCTTCTTTTGATTATATAATTCATCTATTTCACGTTCCGCATCTTTGATCCAAACTAGACAATTATCCACCTGTTTTTTCAAACGCTCAATTTCTTTTGTTATTTGTTTGATGTCTTTTTCTAAAATTTGTTCCATTTCATACATCAGTTCCGTTTGAGACTTAGAAATAACTTTATCCGTAATCTCCTTTATAACACTATCAAAAACCAATGCATGTAGCTCATCTGTCGAAAACCAAACGGTACATAATTTATTTGAGCACATATATTTTTTCATTCCATATTTCTTTCCATTTTTCCCCCTAGTCTCTTGATTCTTTGGAAGCAAAAGCGCATCACAACTTTTACAATAAATTAAGTCCCGCAGAACATACTCTGTTTTTAATTGTTTTGGAGGTAATTCCTTGTTTCTTTTTTTCTCAAACATTTGAAAAGTAGCTAGCCATTCTTCCTTGGTCATAATGGCTGGAATCTCTTCACATTTTTCCATCTTCCATTTAGATAAATCTTCAATACTATTTCCAGATCCAGGTTTCAATCTTCCGAATGTAACATACCCCGCATAAATTGGATTGG
>WPCI01315384.1_pt1 | contig 10158 bp, 10 predicted proteins | sample 5399871 | NCBI WGS metagenome assembly WPCI01 (sample SAMN12869469, study PRJNA574797) | sludge metagenome | isolation source: wastewater treatment of pH7 | place: China:Beijing | collected 2019-05-20
AGTGACGACGAGATCGACATGGTTGAGCACCGGGGTTACGCCTCGCATTACGGAGACGTCGGAAGCGGTGAGTTGCGCGCGATGGCGCGCCGGATGACGGTTAGTAGGGGTAAGCATTCAAATCCTTCAGCAAGGCGCACCGCGACGAGCCAAACAGCCAGCGGGCACGCAAATGACGGGGACCCTTCCAGGGTCAGAACGAGCGGCCGTCGCTAGCTCGGAGTTGCTCAACGAGCGCGGTAGGCCTACTCAACCGTCACAGGAAATACAAATGCATGCTTCCAGTGTACCCCATAAGGTCGGCAACGCTCAGTCCCCACCTCCGCAACCAAGCATGTAAGTGTCGATAGCAGTGCCGACCTCTCAAAGCAGACTGCGAAGCGACGCAAGCCACCGCTGGCGCGTCTCTTCCGGTGATTGTGACCGGCCCGACACCTCAGTAGCGAGAGAGAGGTAAAGCCCCACGAGAATCTGTGGACGCAAGTCAGATGTGTCGGCGGGGTCTATGCCGAGGCGGCGAACGTAGGCATCGCGCAGCCGGATGCTAAGTGACTCATGGAGGTAGGCGAGTTGGCGCTGAACGCGCGCATCGTCGCCAAGCTGATTGCGAATCGCCTGTCGTCGCCTGTCCAGTTCGGTCGTCGGGATCAAGAAGAGTTGCGCAGTCGCCCAGTCAAGCGTCTCGATCGCGTTGAAGTGTGAAGGCGCTGTAACTACAAGCTCAGCGAGATGCTCTGTGTGATCGTCGCTGAAGAGTGTGAGTTCTTTGTAAGGGAAATAGCGGAAAAAGCTTCGCTGAGATACTCCTGCGCGTTCAACGATGTCTTCGACCTTCGTTTCGTCGTACCCGCGTTCTTCATACAGCTCAATCGCCGCTGTCTGGATCGCGCGGCGCGTAGTGGTCTTGTGTCGCGCACGCGCTCCGGTTTGGTTCGTCATCGCCTCCATTATGGCCGCCATGGGGCATGTTCATCCCTTGTTCACCCTCACGCAAACTGGCATATGTGCCACTTATGCATGATGGATCACATGACCGCTCTTGCCCCGCCGAACTGGCGACCACTTCCTCTTCTCGGCCCGCATGTCTCTCCCAACAACGGGTTGTATCGCGCTGCGGCGCTCAGCCATGCCACCCGCGCTGAACTCGCACAGTGTCCAGATGAGCTGACATGGCTCGATCTGCGCACCCGCGGCGAGCTTGAGCAGGAAAGTCGGGAACACTTGCCAACGACGTGGCAGCATGTGCATGCCCCCTTCATGGAACTGGATGTTCAGGCCGGCCAAGAAGCCCAAGCTCTCGACGGCTTGATTGACGGGAGTGCCACCTTCGGCGATCACTACTGTCGCATGCTGGACGTTGCCGTTGCGAACATCGCCCAGGTACTGCGGACGATCGGGGAAACTTCGGGGCCGATCGTGATCGGCTGCCAAGGGGGACGGGACCGCACTGGGCTCATCTCAGCGATCCTCCTACTAGCAGCGGGGGCAGACCCCCACGTTGCAGTTGACGACTACATCCGCACCAATGACGATCTGCACGAGAATCTTCAACGTCAGCCCGGAGGTGAGCAAACGCAGGAGTTGTTCGCCGCACTCGATCTCGTCTGTCGCAGGGAAGACATCGCCCAAGCGATCGATTACCTCGCTTCTCTCGGCGGTGTTCGGGAGTACCTGAGCAGCCACCTCCCCGATGAGGAATATGACCGGCTGGTCGCGAGCATCCGCATCCGCCTGGGCGTGGACCCCGATCCTTCAGACTCTTCGCTTCCGCTCACCACCCCCTCACAGAAGGAAGTAACAGCATGAAACGCAAGACCCTTGGCACGGTAGTTCTCGCCGTGACAATGGCCACAGCACTCGTGGCATGTTCCGCGGACCCCGGCACCTCGCAGGGTGATGAGTCTGCCGTTTCCGGCGGTACTATCCGTGTCGGACTTGACATTGAGGTCTCTTCGGTCGACCCGATCGGCAACGACATCGGCCAGCAGTCAAGCCTGGTGCTGGCGAATGCAATCTATGAGCCGCTGCTCATGGATGGCCCGCGCGGCGAATTGGTTCCGGTGCTGGCCGAGTCGCTCGAAAGCGACGACCTGATTGATTGGACGCTGATTCTTCGCCCAGATCTGACGTTCTCTGACGGCACGGCATTAGATGCTGCCGCGGTGATCGCTCATATCGAGCGGGCACAGAACTCCGAGTCCGCGGTAGCGCAAGGTGCGCAGGAGATCATTGAAATAGCCGAGGTCGACGAAACAACGGTCGAGATGACGCTAGCCGAAGCGAACGCGACCTTCCCGCGGTACTTCGCACGCAACCTCGGCATGATTGGCAGCACCACAGCGACCGACCCCGAGGGCAGCCCCTTGGGCGCTGGACCTTACCGACTGGTTTCGCTGTCGGCAGGATCCTCGTTGACCGTCGAGCGCAATCCGGAATATGCCGGGAACACACCCGCCTACGCCGATGAGATCGTCTTCCAGTTCCTGCCCGATACCGACTCCCGTTACCAGACCCTCGCAGCGGGGACCGTCGATGTCGTATGGATCGAGACGCCAAGTTTGATGACTCAGGCTGAGACAGACGGTTTGCAGCTGGCCTTGGCGAATGCAACAACGGCCACGGCAATTTTCAATACCGAGCAGGCACCCTTCAATGATCCCCTCGCGCGACGAGCCGTTCAGACAGCTATCGACCGGGACGCATTGCTACAGGTGACCAACCAAGGACAGGGCGCGCTCTCTCACGGACCAATCTCGTCGCAAAGCGAATATCAGACTGGTTCCACCTATCCAGAGTTCGACCCGGATGCCGCGCGCGCACTGCTGGAGCAGTACGGGCAGCCGCTCGCCTTCGCATACACCACAGACGCGCAGCCCGAGGCGATGGCGCGAGCGACCGCGATCCAGCAGATGCTCGGTGACGTGGGTATCGAGATGGAGATCGATGTGGCGGATGCCGCGACCTGGGCGAGCAAGCTCTTTGCGAAAGATTTCCACGTGATCGAGTTCGTAACCAGCGGCTACGGCGATACGGGTTCCGCAATGACGATGTTCGAAGCCGACTCCTTCTCCAACTTCGGCGGATACGCCAATGCCGAAGTCAGCGCTCTGATCGATCAGGCCCGTTCCGCGACCACACCCCAGGAACGTAGCGACTTGTACAACGCGGCCAGCGAGCTGATCGTAGCTGAGGCAGCAGTGCTCTTCTTCACTGAGAGCCCCAGCGGCTTCATCGCAAGCCCGAAGATCGGCGGACTCCCCGATGTCAGCGACCGCAATGTCATCTCTGTCTCACCTGGAGAATGGTGGATCAAATAGAAATCCGTGCGTGGGTGCACCGGGGAGTGCGAGGACTCATCGTCCTCACGCTCCTCGGTCTGCTCACGATGAGTCTGCCCGCATTGATGACGGGAACGCCGGCCCTTGCCGTTCTGGGAGTGAACGCCTCCCCGGATCAGATCGCGGCCTTCATGGCTTCTCTCAACCTCGACCGACCCGCGCCGGAGCGTCTGTGGGAGTGGCTATCAAATGCTGCTGGTGGCGACCTCGGAGCGTCACTAGTAACAGGACGGTCTTTAACCGATGAACTGGCCGCTCGACTGCCGATCACCATCGAACTGCTGCTCCTCGGGCAGGTCGTCGCGCTCGCGCTCACCTTGCCCGTGGCAATGGCCTCAGCCTGGCGGCCCGGTGGACTCTTAGACCGCATCGCGACTGTCACAGCGTTCGTCCTCCTCTCCGTCCCGACATTCGTGTTCGGACTGCTGGGCATCATGTTGTTCTCGGTGATGCTAGGGCTACTGCCTGCAACTGGATGGGTGCCGTTCGGAATCGACCCCATAGGACATCTCCGTCACCTCGTACTCCCGGTGCTCACAATCGGCCTCGCGGAGGCGGCTGTCCTGGTCCGAGTGCTAAGGGCGGATCTCATCACGACCATGCGCGAACCCTATGTGCTCGCATCGCGCTCCCGCGGCATGGGAACCGCGCGATTGATGATCACGCGTGTGCTACGCCCTTCATCGCTCACCACCATGACGCTGGTCGGTTTGGGGTTCGGGGCACTTTTCGGTGGCTCGGCGCTCATCGAGACAGTCTTCGCTATCCCTGGAATGGGTCGCCTGGCGGTGACAGCGATAGGCGCACGCGATTTCCCAGTGATTGAAATGATCGTCATTTTCTCTGGAATCGCGGTTTTCCTCGCCGCGCTAGCCGTAGACATCTTGTACACCTTCGTCGATCCAAGGACACGCCGTGCTCACGCAAGAAGCTGACACCCGCCCGGCACTCAGCAATAGCCGCTCCCGGGTAAGAACGCCAGGCATGCGTTTGGACTCGCGCGGCTCGATCATCTTCGCTGCCGTAGTTCTCACTATTGTGATCGGTGGCGCAGTCGCGTCGATGCTCATCCCGCAGTTTGATCCACTCCGGGCTGATTTCAGTGCGGCCATGCAGCCACCAAGTCCTGCCCACTGGTTCGGGACGGATGCGACGGGTCGCGATATATTCGCTCGGACAATGGCCGGAGGTTTGTCCTCGCTCGTCGTGGCGGCCCTAACGCTGGCAGTAGGGCTCGTGGTGGGCTCGTTCATCGGCATTGTCGCGGGATTCTTCGGCCGGATTGTCGACGAGATCATTGGAACAGTTATCGATCTGATGCTCGCACTTCCAGGACTGATACTGATCATGGTTGTCGTGTCTCTTGTCGGCTCGGACTACTGGACGATTGGGCTTCTGATTGGGACGCTCACGATTCCGATCTTCGCGCGAATCGCGCGCTCTGCGACATTGAGTGTGCGCGAGCGTGAGTTCGTCCAGGCCGCCCGGCTGCTGGGCGCGAGCCGGGTGCGCCTCATGACCCAGGAAATCGCGCGTACCGTGCTCCCCTCGGTGCTCGCATACTCCTTCACTGCCATCACCGTCGCGATCGTCGCGGAAGGCTCCCTGAGCTTCCTCGGCTACGGGCTACAGCCACCCACCCCGTCATGGGGAAGCCTCATCGCGGAAGGTCGAACACATCTGGCCGGTGCCCCATGGATCATGCTCGCCCCCGCAATCGTGATGTGCCTCACCGTACTCGCCGTCAACATTCTCGGCGAGCGATTCACCAGAAAGGACACATAATGTCCACCCAGAAGGAAGCACTGCTAGAGGTCCGAGACCTCCAGATGAGCCTCACGTCGGCCTCTGGTCACTCCCATGTGCTTGAGGATCTATCGCTGTCGGTCGCGCCAGGCGAGAGCCTCGGCATCATTGGCGAATCTGGATCGGGCAAGTCAGTGCTGGCTCGCGCCATCGTCGGGGTGCAGCCGCAGGGTGTCACAACCCAGTCGAACGGCAGTATCCGTTTTGAAGGCCGCGACATCCTAGGACGCTCCCCCCGAGAGCGGCGCGGAACCACCGCCGCGCAAATGGCGATGATCTTCCAGGACCCCTCGTCCACACTCAATCCGTTAGTACGCGTAGGTAAGCAGGTACTCGAAGGAGCGACACAGCACAGCAGTCGCACCCGAGCCTCTCGCCGCGCCTACCTGCACGAACTGTTGGAAGCTGTAGGACTCAGCGACGCAGCGCGCATCGCTCGTAGTTTTCCTGCTGCCCTTTCCGGGGGGCAGCGTCAGCGCATCGGAATCGCTGCGGCGCTGGCATCCAACCCACGACTTCTGCTGGCGGATGAGCCCACCACGGCATTGGACGTGACGATGCAACGCACCGTCCTTGACCTCATCGACAGACTGCGCACCGAAAGAAGGATGAGCCTCATTCACATCACCCATGATCTTGGCGTACTCACGGACCGCACCGACCGTATCGCTGTTATGTACGCTGGGCGGATCGTTGAATCGGGTCCTTCTGCACGGATGCTCTCTGCGCCGGCACACCCATACGCCCGCGCGCTCTTGGACATCACTCCGAAACTGAGCACGCCGGTGCCTCTACCACTACCCACGATCCCTGGCGTCCTACCGGACATGTCTGTACCCCGCCAAGGCTGCCCGTTCGCGTCGCGCTGCTCACGGGTAAGCGAGGTGTGCCACACAACTCGCCCACCCGTGGCACCCGTCAGCTCCGATCCTGATCACACGGTGGCCTGTTGGCAACCGTTTACCGCTTCCACACCAGATGACCCGACTCGCCGGGACAGTGCGCTTCTCGCGGCGGGTGTCGCATGAATGCCACAGTGCTCGAAGTCGATGACCTCCACGTACGATTCGGCTCGCCACGGGACCCCGTCCATGCAGTACGCGGAGTCACCTTCACGCTGGAGGCCGGCACCACCATTGGCATCGTCGGTGAATCCGGTTCAGGTAAGTCCACGACCGCCAAAGCCATCGCGGGACTCGTACCGATAGCTCAAGGGTCTGTCCGATACCAGGGCGGATCAGTTCACCACCGCCCAGGGCCTGGGGGCGTGCAGATGATCTTCCAGGACCCGATCGCGTCGCTGAACCCGCATCGACTGGTGCGGGACATCGTTGCTGAACCTCTAGCAATCACACGAACTTCGCGGCAACATGCCCGAAAACTTGCCGCACAAGCTCTGGCGGATGTGGGTTTAGAACCTGACATCTTCGGTGGGCGGCGCGCACGCCAGCTTAGTGGAGGTCAGGCTCAGCGCGTCGCGATCGCTCGGGCGTTGCTCGCCCGACCTGCGCTACTCATCGCCGACGAACCAGTTTCGGGGCTGGATGTCTCGGTACAGGCTGGGATCATCAACCTGCTGCATCGCAGCACCTTGGAGCACGGAACGGCACTGATGTTCGTCTCGCACGATCTCAGCGTGGTGCGTTCGCTCTGCGAGAGTGTATTGGTGCTGTACCGCGGTGAGGCGTGCGAGCAAGGACCCAGCTCACAAGTCTTGGGAAATCCCCAACACCCGTACACTCGCTCGCTGATTGCGTCGGTCCCAGAACCGGGCCGAACCCTAACTCAACTCCCGGCTACCCCCGTCTCCACCCCGGTTCTATCTACTACAGCTTGATATGGGTTTACCGCTCGATCGGATGACCTCGGTCGATGCTCCTCCAGCCAGGTGTTTAACAAACTGGAGATGGCCGAAACCGCTTGCCTGGGGACGACTCCGTTCCCGAGCGCCGTGATCTGACTATTCGTGGTGAGTTCGTGACGCGCATCAGTCACCCAACCAGACGGTAAACCCATCAACCATTCCACGAATGCCGGTGCGGGCCGCGGGCCAGTCGCGTCGGTCAGGATTGCAGGCGCCGGTGCGGGCGACCGATGATCTGCGTCCAGTAAGTCACTGGCACGGCGTAACGTCCCCATCGTCGAAGAATTCCTCGATCAACCTCCACAGGCTCTCTGACTCCTCGGAACGTGGGTACCCATTCGGGCCGTGCAAGGCAAGGTCGATGATCTGGTGGCTGAGCGCAATCGTGCCGCGGCGTGCTTTCACCTGTTGCAAGCTCTCGCCCCCGCGAGCTGCGTCGGATGCCAGTGGAGTGCGAAACAGTGCGGTGGGCAAGGATGAAGACCCGGTATCGGGGGTGGGGTGCGCCGACCGCGGAAGCGGGTAGACCGATCCATTGCGCGTCATACCGGAGGTCGGCCAGGTCTCCCAAAACTGCTCCTGCTGCTCGAAGAGGTCGAGCTGTGGTTTCTCCCAGATGCCACGGGTCGCGTTCCATATCGCGAGGGGTTGCACCGTCGGGGGCTGCATTTGCGATGTTGCGTTGCTCATCGTGGACTCCTTCGAAGTTTGCGCGTATAGCTGGTGCAGAAAGCAGCCCGCGGACATTCTCGATCACGACCCAGTCGGGTTGCAGCGCGTCGATCGCTGCCGCCATATGTGCCCAGAGGCCGGAACGGGTGCCGGGCTTCAGACCGGCCATCTTCCCGACGGTCGATACGTCCTGGCAGGGAAACCCGCCACAGAGGATGTCCACTGGCGGCACGGTTTTCCAGTCGATGGCGGTGATATCACCAAGGTTCGGGGCCTCGGGCCAGTGGTGGGAGAAGATGCGGGCGACGGGCTCGTTGATCTCGGAGAACCAGATCGTTCTGGCATTGAAGACTTCTTCGACAGCGAGATCGAGTCCGCCGTAGCCGGAGAACAGCGACCCGACACGCAGCAGAGCGACCCGGTCGGTGAGTGTCTGGTCGGCCACGGGTAAACCTCCTAGAGCGGTGATCCCGGAGCCGTGCTGCTACTCCGAGCTGGTCACCAACCAGGTGCACGAACCGCCCACGCGCCGCCGCTCAGCCGACGCCTCCCACCTCGCTCCAGCACCGTCGGCGCCCAGCGCTGCCGATCCCTCGCGGTTCGCTCGAACGGGTTGTCACGCGTCTTGCAAGCGAGGCGCGCCACCGTCCGAAAGTGACCTCAGAAGTCACCGCGACAGCGGTTGGTGAGGCTCACCTTCGGGGTGAGGAGAGGCGGTGTGCGGTGACGGTTTCGATGCGGGTGATGTCCGCCGGCGACGGCTACAAGTACCTCCTGCGCACGGTCGCCTCGGGTGACGGCGAGCGTGCCCTCTCGACCCCGCTGACGAGGTATTACACGGAAGAAGGCACACCACCAGGGCGGTGGATGGGGTCAGCGGTCACCGCACTCGGCAGCGGAACCATCACTGTCGGTGATGAGGTTTCCGAGGAGCAGCTTCAACGTCTGATAGGCCAGGGCCGTGACCCCGTGACAGGCGAAGCGCTCGGTAGCCCGTACCGGAAGTACCCGACCGTGGCCGAGCGAATCGAGCACCGCACTACCCGTCTCGACGCTGATCTTCCCGTGACCGAGCGCGCTGAGGCGGTCGCCGCAATCGAGGCTGAGGAGAGCGCACGGGGCGCGCGGAAGGCGGTTGCGGGGTTCGATTTCACGTTCTCGATTCCGAAGTCCGCGTCAGTGCTGTGGGCGGTTGCGGATGCGGGGACGCAATCGCTGATTGCGGACGCGCACCATGTGGCGGTTGCGGAGATGGTTGCGTTCATCGAACGTGAGGTTGCCGCAACCCGCGTCGGTGCAGCAGGCCGCAATGGGGGTGTTGCGCAAGCCGATGTCTCCGGCGTAATCGCGACCGCGTTCGATCACTACGACTCGCGGGCTGGTGACCCGCATCTGCATACGCATGTGGTGATCTCGAACAAGGTGCAGACCGTGCACGACGGTAAATGGCGCTCTCTCGACGGCCGGCCCCTCCACGCCGCCACCGTCGCCCTCTCAGAACTCCACGAAGCCGTGTTCGCCGACCACCTCACCCGCGCGTTCGGCGTCGAGTGGGAAGCCAGAGACATGGGACGTGACCGCAACCCCGCTTGGGCGATCAGCACGGTGCCGGAGAGGTTGGTGGCGGAGTTCTCATCCCGGTCACGGCAGATTGATGAGGGGAAGAACCGGCTCATCGCTGAGTACGTTGCCCGACACGGCAGGCAACCATCGCTTGCGACGGTCATCAAGCTCCGAGCACAAGCAACGTTGGAAACCAGACCGGAGAAGCAGGTTCGTTCGCTCGCGGACCTCACCGGCGAGTGGCGGGAGAGCGCGTCGCACCTGGTCGGTGAAGACGCCACCCACTGGGCACGCACCGTCACCGCGAACGATGCAACGCGACTGCTGCGCGCTGATGATGTGCCCCTTGATGTGATCGATGCTCTGGGGCGCAGTGTGGTTGAGGCAGTCGGTGAGAAGCGGTCGACCTGGCGTAGGTGGAACCTCACCGCCGAGGCTGCCCGCCAGACCATGCCCTACCGGTTCGCCACCACGAGGGACCGCGAAGCCGTAGTCGGAATGGTCGTCGATGCCGCAGAGCGCGCCTCCCTCCAGCTGACTCCGCCCGAGCTCGCATCGAGCCCGGCCGTATTCCGCCGCTCTGATGACAGCAGCAGGTTCCGGCCGATCGCGTCGACGGTGTACTCGTCACCGGACATCCTCGCGGCAGAAGATCGACTCCTCGAGCGCGCCCGAACCATGACCGCACCCACTGTGCCAATCGAAGTGATCGAGAAGGTCACCCGCCGCCCAGATCGCGACGGCCGAATCCTCGCCGCCGACCAAACCTCAGCGCTCACCGCCGTCGCGGCATCAGGCCGCGCAGTCGATGTGCTGGTCGGCCCCGCCGGCGCTGGGAAGACAACGGCGATGCGAGCTCTGCGCACCGCGTGGGAACGGGAGAACGGGCGTGGCAGCGTCGTCGGCCTCGCCCCG
>WPCI01020253.1_pt1 | contig 10144 bp, 8 predicted proteins | sample 5399871 | NCBI WGS metagenome assembly WPCI01 (sample SAMN12869469, study PRJNA574797) | sludge metagenome | isolation source: wastewater treatment of pH7 | place: China:Beijing | collected 2019-05-20
TGGAAGCAGGATTACCTGGACCGGGTCGAAGCTGAGATTCATGCCCAGCAATTGGACGATCAAGTCCGCATTTTGCCGATGCAGGATATTCCAAGCCTGGTCAGGTTGTATCAGCAGGCTGATATTTGTCTCTTTCCCAGCTACCACCGCACGGGCTTTTCGCGGGTCCCGCTTGAGGGCATGGCTTGCGGCTCGATGGTGATATCCTACGGGAATGAAGGCTCTGATGAGATTATCCGGCATGGTGAAACTGGATTTGTGATTCCGCAAGGCGGTGTTGCTGAGGCTGCCAGTCTATTACAGTCGCTGATTGTGGAACCGTTGCGGGTAGGCGGAATCATCGAGGCAGCCCGCGGATTTATTGAGGCGAATCATTCAACGGAATGCTACATTGACCAAATTGCGTCTTACCTGGGGCTGCGATGACAGAGCCTGAACTAGTTTCCATTATTTTGCCAACCTATAACCGAGCTGAATTGTTGCCAAGGGCAGTTAATTCCGTCCTGAACCAAACCTATCAGGCTTGGGAGTTGCTCATTTGGGATGATGGTTCCAGCGACGATACCGAAGATGTCATCGCGACTTTCAAAGACCCGCGCGTTCGCGCTTTCACTGAACCGAACCAGGGCAAGTCCTACGCGCTTAACCAGGCGCTGAAGCAAATAAGGGGGAACCTCATCGCCTTCCTTGATGATGATGATGATTGGCAGGCAGATAAATTGGACGCGCAGGTCAGTTTTCTGCGCAAGAATCCGGAGGTCTCGCTAGTCTTTGGTAATTTCAGGAATATCAATCATGGCAATAACCAGCAGGGATTTGGTTTTTCTCAAGCGGCAGCGGGATTAAGGAAACTAAAAACTAATGAACTGGGATATGGCTGGTTCATCATCTCGGATGGGTTTCTTGATGCGATTTCCACTGAAAACTTCATCGCATTTGATTCAGTGCTTGCACGAAAGAGCTTAATTGAACGAGTTGGGAAGTTTGAGGAAACACTAAAGAACGGGGACGATTTTGAGTATTGGTGGAGGATGGGATTGATTGCGGAGACGCTGGCTTACTCAAGTGACATTGTCATGACCAGACATAAGTACCCGGGTAGCTTGAGCGGTGGTAGCGAGAGATCCTTGTTGGGAACACTTCGGACTTTGGATGCCTGCGCCGCGCATTCCAGGAGAGTCAATCGACCTGATACGTGTATATTTCTCCAGAAGCGCTACCGAAATGCATGGCAGAATATGATTTCGGCTCGCGCGCTGCAAAACGATAGGAAGGGCATGATCGCGGCGTTCAGGCAATCCCTGAAATATGGTTTTCGCCCCGGCTCTCTGCGCCTTTTGATTGAAGGTTTCTTGAAGATTGGGGGAAGAAGATGACGATTCGGGTTCTGCATATCTTCGCCCCCAATTTTCGTCAGCGTTTTGGCGGACCGATTTTCAACTGGCAGTTGTACTTTGCCAAATGGAACAATGCTTCTGTTGACCATTTTGTTTTGGACACGGAAGCGGGAACAGTTTTGCCTGCCAAAGAAGCCTTTGATTTCGATTTGAGCGGTCCTCAGAAACTCTCGACCCGTTGGGAAAGGCTGACCTGGGCTTTTAGGCTGATCAATAGTTTAAGGAAGTTCAAAAATCAATACGATCTCATTCATTTTCACGTGCTCTTGTGGGGCAGCCTGCTGGCTGCTGCATGGGCAAGCCTAAGGGAGATTCCAACAATTTTTGAGAGCGTTCTGCTTGGCGCGGACACACCTGACTCGATTGGAAAGGAACGGCTCGGCAGGTTCAAACTTGTGTTATTGCGTAAATTTTCGATGATTCTTACGATCTCGGAGGGGCTTGCCGAAAGTTACCTTCTGCATGGATTTCCGCCAGCAAAAGTGTATATGCAGATGAACACGATTGATACTGAGCTGTTTCACCCGATTGAGGGTTCTGCTGCTCGGCAGCGACTGAGGGTAAATTTTTCTCTTCCTGCCGATGGGACAGTCCTCCTCTTTACAGGGAGTCTGATCCAACGAAAAGGTGTCGATCTGCTGGTTGACGCTTTTATTGAAGCTTCCCGCGAAAATCCTGAGCTTTTCCTCTGGCTTGTTGGTCCCAGAGACCGCGCAGAGAACCCTTCGCTGGATGAGGCTTATGTGGACACGCTCAAAACAAGATTGTCAACCGCAAAATTGGACCGTAAGGTCAGCTTTTACGGTATGATTGCGGAACGGGAAACCTTGGCTGAGGCGTACCAGGCTGCTGACATTTTTGTTTTTCCATCACGCAATGAAGGGCTGCCAAATGTGGTGCTGGAAGCTATGTCGTGCGGGTTGCCTGTGATTGTCTCTGACTTGCCTGGACTGAAAAATGTCATAGAGTCAAATGAAAACGGGGTGATTTTTTCGCTTGGAGATGAAACACAGTTGGTTGAAAGCATCAAATCCTTGTTGCACGCAGAGGAAACAGCGGGAAAACTGGGCTCTAAAGCTCGGGAGTATATCCTAAAAAAACATACTTTCAAGAATTGGCAGACAAACATGGCAGAGTTGTATCGGGATCTATCGAAATGAATCAAGCAGCGGGATCGTTTCCAGCGGTGGGTTATAACTGGACAAAGCGTGTGATTAACAATGAATGAAATACTGCTAACTACGATTGAGGTGTTTGTCGGGCTGATTCTTTTGGTTCTGATTATCCGTCATCCGGAGCTGGGCGTCACCTTTACTCTTGCCAGCCTGCCGATTGTTGATTTGCTTCCCTCAATTCCGCTCTTCTCATCTGTTGTGCCGGTGATGGGCGGCGTAACGCTTGTTGTGTTTTTATTCAGGTTGAAAAAAGAAAAAATGACTTTTCATTCCGGGACGATGTCGATGTTTGTTCTGGGAGTTTTGTTCATCACATGGATGACCCTGACAAATCCACGAGCCGCGTGGAATGGTATTGACCGGAACTGGGTGTTTACCTTCGTCCAGTTAATCATATTGATGTTTCTTTCAAGCCGTCTTCTTGACACCAAGCAGAAATTCCACACCCTCATGTGGGTGTTTTCGATTGTGTGTTTGATCTCGGCTGCTGTCGCCATTCAACAAGGGTATATTGCGGAGACTGATCAGGCATCTTATGGGTCCAGCGGATACGTGGACAACGCGAATGCCGCAGCCCGATATTTTATTGTGGCGATGGTCTTGCTGACCTACCTGCGTTCGGTATCAAAGAAGCCCACTGCCCGTTTTTTTATGCTGGTTGGGATCGTTATCACCTATCTCGGTGTGTTTTTTACCGTCTCCCGCACGGGTATCGTCCTGCTTTTTGCGGCGCAGGTGTTGATCTTCCTATCCCAATCCTCTGGTAAGCAGCGCAGGAACATTCTCATTTTTGGGGTTATTGGCTTAATCCTTGTCTGGCTTATTTCAGAAAACGCTTTCAAAATTGTGGGAACCATCATCCCGGCAATTTCCCGCGGCGAGGATACCATGGGCTTGCGTTATGCTCTCTGGGAAGCTGCCATGCGAATGTTCAAGGAGAAACCAATCACAGGAGTGGGGATTGGCATGTATCGTTTTCTATTACCTTATTACAGTCAAGGTTTGCCATTCATCAATGGACGCAATATTTGGGTTCACAACACCTTTATCCACATCCTGGTGGAAACTGGAATTGTCGGTTTTATCCTGTTTTTCAGCGTTTATGCCCTGGCTTTTCTGAACTTTCTTAAAGCCAAATTCCCACCTGATGACGAGAGGAATGACCTGGTTCGGGTCTGGTTTATTGTTTTTCTCATCATGTTGATTGGAGGGCTCACTAAGAGTGACCATGCGGATAAACTAACCTGGGCTGTGATGGGTTTCAGCATTGTGCTTGCCAGGCAATCCCGATCGCTGGTTCAGCAAAAGGTGGGTCAGAAACCTGCCCGCCGCCGCACCATCAAGACCTTATCATCGGGCAGACGCCTCAGGATCAAAGGATGACTACACCAATACCGATTGCGGTTATTGCTGGACAGTTGGTTGTTGGCGGCGCGGAACGCCAGCTTTACCTTTGGCTGGCAAATTTGGACCAACGTAAGTATAAGCCGGTAGTGTTGACCTTGAACCCTGGCCATGGTGATCATTGGGAAAAGCCCGTCGAATCGCTGGGCATTCCCTTATTGCGTGTGCCGAAAAATGCTAACCGGTTGCTCCGATTGTTTGAAATCGTTAAGTTGCTGCGTCCGTACAAGCCGGAACTGCTCCATGGATGGCATTTTTTTGCGAGTGCTTACGCGGGGTTGGCAGCAAGGTTGCTTGGCGTTCCCTGCGTTGGCGGCATCCGTAGCAGCTTTCAGCCGGATCGACGGGATTTGGAAATATTCTTAGTCCACCATTTCTGTGATGTCGTTGTGGCAAATTCAAACACTGCCGCTCAGGCTTACCGCCTTTCGCTGGGAAAATTGAGCCAGCAAGTTCGGACGGTGCCCAATGCCATACAAGAATCCTTCGCCAACCGCGAGAAAATCCGCGAGCACCTGTCGGCGCAATACGGTCTTGAGGGCGGCGATTTATGGATCTGTTCGATTGGCAGGATGGAGCCGACAAAACGGTTTGATGTGCTGCTTGAATTGGCAGCACTCCTAAAGCCCACCCATAAAAACTTTCAATTTATCCTGATTGGCGAGGGTTCCGAGAAGGCACGTCTGGAAGCTATATCAGCCGATTACGGCGTTACTGATTGTGTCAGATTCCTTGGGGAGGTGCCGAATGCTTCGGAGTGGATGAAGGGAATGGATATTTTCTGTTTTCCGTCCATGAATGAAGGTCTGCCTAACGTGGTCATGGAAGCTGCTGCTGCGGGTTTGCCGGTTGTCGCCTGGGCGATGCCTTTCATTGAAGAACTGCTTCCAGATCGTTCCATGGCACGATTAAGCCCGCCCGGCGATGTTGATTCCATGTTGGAGCGCCTTGTGGAGCTGTTGGACTCCAAACCTCTGCGTGAGGGGTTGGGGGCGGCTGCAAAAAAACAAATTCTCGAAAACTTTAGCCTTGCCCGTTTCATTGATGGGATGTCCTCAGTTTACGACTCCACGCTTGAGTTGGGGAGGTAGCCCACATGGTTCTGCTTTACCATCTCATTTTCCCTGACAACACTCCCAAAAGCGCCTGGAACGCGGGGTCAGTTTTGCGGATGTCGCATTTTAAGCGGCAGATAGATTGGCTCAGAAGACATTTTGAGATTCTGCGGCTTGAGGAGTACCTCTCGCTTTATCATCAGGATCCCAGGAAGCTAAAACGAAAGCTTGCAATCACATTTGATGATGGCTACCGGTCAGTAATTGACCTGGTGGCTCCATTTTTCGAGTCTGAGGGAATTCCAGCCACGTTCTTCTGTAATACCCGGCACTTCGAACGGACAGGTTTGCTTTGGTTCGTGTATCTAAATGGCTTATGCAGTGAGAGAAGCTATGACTCAATCACCCTGGACGGAAGAGAACATCTGCTCACCACGAAAAAAAGCGCCCTCGAAACCTGGAGAATGCTGATCAATTCAGCCCGGGAAAGCGGCAACCCGATCGGCTTCACGGAAAATCTTGCTGAGAGATATCCGCTGCCCGAAGAGGTCTTGCGGAAATATGCGGGGGTCACGAGAGAACAATTGATGATGATTGCGAATAGTAAGGTGCTCTCTCTGGGTGGACATACCCACAACCACCCGTATCTGGATCAACTTACATTGGATGACCAGGTTCAGGAAATGGCTGTCAACAAACAGATACTGGAAGACCTGACTCAAAACAAAATCTCCATGTTTGCCTACACTGGCGGAGTCTACAACCGCGACTCGCTCGCGGCAGTCCGCTCAGTTGGCTTTGACGCGGTTTTTGCGGTTACGCCAAAGAATCTTGGCGGAGATATGCTGCTTGAGTTTCCAAGAACAGATATTTATTCGCCTTCGCTGCTCAAGTTAACACTCAGAATCAGTAACGTGCCAAGCAACTTGATGCGGCTCGCTCGGAGGCTCTCATAGCTGCCAGGACGAAACGCATCCTGATGATAGGTAACTATCTCAACTCACCCCGCCACAATAAGAATGTCTGGCAGGCTTTGGCAGGGCGTTTGCCGGCGATGGGTTGGACGGTGATGACGACCTCGACAAAGGAGTCCCAGGTTCTGCGGTTATTGGACATGCTGTTTACCATTCTCAGGAAGAAGAACCAGTACGACCTGGCGCAGATTGATGTTTTTAGCGGGAACGCGTTTATCTTTGCCGAGAGCTGTGCCAGACTGCTGAAGATTCTGAAGAAGCCGATCGTGCTTACGCTGCATGGCGGCGGTCTGCCTTCGTTTGCCAGGCGACACCCAAAACGGGTTGCCGGGCTGCTTTCTTTGGCTTCCGTGGTCGTGACCCCCTCGCCATACCTGCGCCAGCGCCTTGCTGCCTATGACAGCCATATCAGGGTGATCCATAACGGGATTGACATTTCGTCGATTCCTTATAAGTCGCGAACCGCAATTTCGCCAACCTTGATTTGGATTCGGGCTTTTCACCAAACTTATAATCCTGAGCTTGCCGTTAAGGTGTTGTTTTACCTGCTCAAAGATTATCCTGATGCAAGCTTAACCATGGTCGGACCTGATAAAGGGGATGGCAGCATGCAAGCAGTTGGCGTGTTGGCGGTTAAAATGGGGGTTGAAAAACATTTGAAAATTATGCGACCGGTGCCTTATGAAGAAGTGCCGGCGTTGTTGGGGAACGCGGATCTCTTTATCAACACCACCAATTATGACACAGCTCCTCGCAGCCTTCTGGAAGCGATGGCAAATGGGGCGTGTGTTGTTTCAACTGACGTAGGAGGCATTCCATGGATGGTCACCAGCTTTAGGGATGGGATTTTGGTGCCGCCAGAAGAGGCGATTGCCATGACAGCCGCGATCAAGAAACTGTTGAGCAACCCTGAGCTGGCAGAACGTGTTTCCAAAACCGCCCGCCAAACCGCGGAAGGCTATGACTGGTCGAATGTGATGCCGGAATGGGATGACCTCTTCACTGAGGTACTGGAACGTGCTTGTGGGTAAAACTGATCAACTTTATAAACGAAGTCCTGCCTGGTTGCAGAATGTCATGGTCAGTGTTTATGGCGTGTGGTGGCGTTGGCTGCGGTTTGGAGGCGAGTTTCCCAGGTTCAAAGAGGAGTTGAGAAACCGAGAAATTTTTCGTTCGGAGCAATGGCAAGGCTTTCAACAGGGAAAGTTAATCGAGCTTCTTAAAGTTTGCGTTGAGGAAGTACCGTTCTACAAGGAAAACTGGACCGAAGCCCAAAAGCAATCGGCTTTGGCGGGGGATCTGGCAGGTTTACCCGTTCTTGAGAAATCAGCTCTCCGCGGCTCTGAACCTGCGTTTTGCCGGCGGGGTCAAAACGGATTTTTCAAACAAACCTTCCACACCAGTGGCACTACCGGCACGCCAATTTCCACGACATTTACGCTCTCCGAACTGCGCGAAAGCCTCGCGGTACGGGAGGTGCGATCAGCCAATTGGGCTGGAGTTTCTTTTTCTCAACCTCGGGCAACTTTTTCGGGGAGGATTGTGGAACCTGACCCGGAAGAAACAGAGCGGGTGTACCGCTACAATGCTGCTGAAAAGCAGGTGTATTTTTCCGCTTTCCACCTAAAACCGACAACCGCGCGCAGCTATGTTGAAGCACTCTTCAGGCATAAAGTCGAATGGATGACCGGATATGCGGTTTCGTTTTTCCTGCTGGCTCGTTACATCCTGGAGCAGCAGATTGCTGTGCCAAAGCTCAGAGCGGTTATCACTACCAGCGAAAAACTAACCGAGCAGATGCGTTTTGTGATGGAAAAAGCTTATGGGTGCAAGGTCTACGAAGAGTACAGCACGGTTGAAAGTGCCCTTTTTGCCTCGGAGTGTGAATGCGGTCGGCTGCACGTCAGCCCGGATGTCGGCATTGTTGAAATTCTCCGCCCCGACGGAACGCGTTGTGAGCCAGGGGAGGTGGGTGAGGTGGTCGCCACTTGTCTTTTCCGCTCCTATCAGCCGCTCGTTCGTTTTAGATTGGGAGATTTGGCGAGTTGGGACGCCAACCCCTGCCCTTGCGGTCGGCAGATGCCGGTGATCAAAGAGGTGGTTGGCCGAGTTGAGGATGTGGTCACTGGTCCGGACGGCAGGCAGTTGGTGCGTTTCCACGGCATTTTCACCGATCAGCCAAACATAATCGAGGGTCAGATCATCCAGGAAACTTTAACGGTTTTTGTGGTCAAACTTGTTCCAAGCCCCGATTTTTCCGAGACGGATGAAATTGATGTAAGGCAGAGGATGCACCAGCGGTTGGGTTCGGATGTGAAGATCAGTATCGAGAAGGTCTCCTCAATCCCTCGCACAAACTCCGGAAAATTCCAGGCTGTCATATCGAAAGTTAAGTAAGCCAAAAATGGAGCGAAATTATCCCCGGGGATCAGGAAAGAAAGATAACCGAATCGCTATTTCCCTGAATAAATAAATGTTTTATATCAGCTACCGTTAACACCATGAAAACCCTCCCTTTTGTTTCCATTCTCTTACCTGTCCGTAACGAAGCCCGCTATATCGTGCAATGCCTGAAGGCTGTTGCTGACCAGGACTACCCTTCGGAACGTATGGAAGTTCTTGCGGTGGATGGCGCGTCGGATGATGGGACTTACGAATTGCTTCAGGAATGGGCTTCACAAGGACCAAACCGATATGTTTTTCAGAACCCCAGGAAGATCGTACCGGTTGGACTCAACATCCTCATTCCCAGGTCGAAGGGCGAGATCATCATCCGTGTGGATGGGCATTGTGTGATCGCGCCAGACTACGTGAGCAGCTGCGTGCGGCAGCTCCAAAGCGAGGGTGTGGACGGCGTGGGTGGACCAATGCACACAATAGGAGAGGATTTGGTCGCTCAAGTTATCGCTCTCGCGATGAGCTCCAAATTTGGCGTGGGGAACTCTTCCTTTCGCACTGAATCAGGCGTGACAAAACTGGCGGATACCGTTCCATTTCCGGCTTACCAACGCGCCATCATCGAAAAAGTGGGGCTATACGACGAAGAGTTGGTGCGCAACCAGGACGATGAATATAACTACCGCATCAGGGAAACGGGAGGAAAAGTTTTGCTTGCTGAAGACGTTCGCTCTGAATACTACAGCCGCGGTTCATTTAAAAAGCTATGGAAACAGTATTTCCAATACGGGTTTTGGAAGGTGCGGGTTTTGCAAAAACACCCCAAACAAATGAGCCTGCGCCAGTTCGTTCCACTCTTTTTTGTGCTCGCAATCCTGCTGACGCTTTTGTTAAGTTTGCTGCTTCCCTGGGGTTGGAAGGCTTTGCTGGCTCTGCTTGGATTGTACCTTCTTGCTAATCTTTTAGCTTCCGCGGTTACTGCCTCGGGCAAGAGGTTCAGAACGAACTTGCTGCTTCCGCTTGCCTTCATCATCATCCACGTGGGCTATGGGCTTGGCTTTCTGGTTGGCTTGTTCAGGTTTTGGAACCGATGGAAAGATAAGAAAGGTCAGGTGCCTGAGTGGAACCGATAACGGATCAGAACCCTGACCTTTTAAGGATGCAGCAGGAGTATGCTCGTCGGACCGAAGAGGGGCTGGCTGGTGACCGCTATTCTTTTCAAAACCCCGCGCATCGATGGATTATTCTTGACCGCCACAAGGAAATCCGCAAACTCCTTAAAACCCACCAGCCAGCAGGGTTGGCGGATTTACAGATCCTGGAAATAGGTTGTGGTTCGGGTGGAGTGATGGATGAATTCATCCAACTTGGAGCGGAACCTGGAAATCTGGTTGGGGTGGATCTACTCCTCGACAGACTCAAACAGGCTTCAACCAGTATGAAAGACGAATGTTCGTGGGTTAACGCGAACGGGCAGCATCTTCCCTTTTTGGATGAGACCTTTAACTTAACCCTTCAATTTACAGCGTTTTCTTCGATTCTGGACCCAGAAACAAAGAAGGAAATGGCGGCTGAGATCCTGAGGGTGTTGAAGCCGAGAGGCTCGATTGTTTGGTACGATTTCATCTGGAACCCTGCCAACCCTCAAACAAAGGGAATCGGTTTGAAAGAGATAAAAAAACTCTTCCCAGGCTGTAACCTGACACCAGCGCGAATCACTCTCGCCCCGCCGCTTGTCAGGG
>WPCI01034528.1_pt1 | contig 10140 bp, 10 predicted proteins | sample 5399871 | NCBI WGS metagenome assembly WPCI01 (sample SAMN12869469, study PRJNA574797) | sludge metagenome | isolation source: wastewater treatment of pH7 | place: China:Beijing | collected 2019-05-20
TGGCATATTACCAAACTCGTCTAGTAAGAAATGGACACGCCTGTAGCACTTTTTCCCTTTCGTATCATTACAATTCATAGATAACTCTGTATACAGCTGCTTAACAAAAATACTTGCTAGTGCGTGATTAGATTTATCAAAATCGGGGACAATCATAAACACGGCTGTAGGCTTATCCGAATACGATAACTTCGCTTTTGGTTGTAAAGGAAACGTATTCGCCTTTAAAATCAATTTGACTTGACGTTGATACTCAGGTTTATGCTCACATCCCACTTTCTTTTGATAGACAACCCTTCCTTTTTCATCTAGCAGTTTTTCAAACTGTAAGCTATACAATAATCTGTACTTCTTTTTTGGATTCTCTTCATCTTGATAACGAATTAATAACAAATCCCCATCTTCCAACGATTCATCAAAGTTTATGTTGCACATCCCTAGAGCTTTCACCTTAATTTGATAGCTTCCAACCTCCGTTTTTTCTTCATTATTCTTATGAAATGATACTGTTACACGTTTATTTAAAAATCGTTCATCCAATTGGAAAAAAAGGTTTTTAGGAAAGCCAACTTGTTTTAAATCCAAACTTGATTTCGATGTCATTTTTGCGAACATTTTATCCGCAAAAGTTTGTAATCCCTGATTAGCTGTTGCTAGGATAGACCCTTTCGCTTTTTCACCCGCAAAGCTAGTTGATCCATACTGCATTTTTGCGACATTTCCTTGCGGTAAGCTCTTAAAGTATTCATCTAATACGCTTTTTTCAATAAAATCAGTAGGGTCTTCTTTGTAATAAAACGTTCCTAATTCATTTAGCATTTGAGATACGTTGTGCATGGTGACTTTTTCAATACAGTTATGTTTCACACAATAGTCCACGATAGCGAGAATAATACCGTTAATCGCATTTTGTGCTGAAGTATTAAAGAATGCATTATCACCAGCATTCGGATTGTTATAAAGAGAAAAAGTTAACGTATTGGCTCGTTTAGCCGCTTCTTGGTCATCACCATTCATCCATGCATCAATGACTAACTGCAACGGGTTATACGACATTCCTTGTAAGGGGTCTAAGATATTCAACACTTGAACATCATACCCTCGTTTTTCTAATGTCTCTTTAGATGCACTGTATAACTCACCTTTTGGATCGTTTACAATCATACTTGATTGATTTTTTGCTCTACTCAAATTATCAATCATTGGTACGACAATCGTTTCCCCTTTACCGGAACGAGAAACCCCTAGTATTGCTGTATTTACGGTGTCTGTATCAACATAATATTTGTCCTTATAATGTGATACAGGAACACCGCCATACCCTTCAAACGTGTCTGTCTTTTCGGGAATTTCTCTATACTGTTCTTGAATTTCTTCAATTGTAGTAAAACGGCTATCCCCCTTTTGACCATAAGCTACATTTTCGTCACTTCGATAATTAACCTTTGAATACACCAAAAAACCCATCACCGTAGAAGCTAATAAGCCAAACACGTACATATTTGCAGGTAGAACAGGAAGAAATACATTTTTGATTGATATGCTTTTCTCCCAATCTGCACCGAACACATCGAATATAGTTGGTTTCTCAACTGTTTTCGCTAATTCATTCACAATGGATTGGTACGTCCCTGCTACAAAATTTAATCCCCCTAAAGGAAAAAGCACCGCAAGTGAAGAAATTGCGAGTGCTTTTTTGTTTATCTTATTCTTTTCTTGTGGTAGGTCTTCACCATCAATTTTATAGTTGTGATGAAGGTACTTATTCCGCTTGAATTTTAATAGTGCCATGTTCGCATTTCCTCCTTACTAACCACCTATTCAGAATCTATTAATCTCGCTAAAAATGTTCTCCGTTTTTTTGTAGACACTTTTGTTTGTTGTGGCGTTGCAGGTTGTTGTGGCTGCATCGCAGGTTGTTGTACTGGCTGTTGATACATCGGTTGCTGATATACAGGTTGCTGATACATATATACCGGCTGTTGGTACATTGGCTGTTGTTGTTGATTTAGCCCATTACGATATGATTTTTGTAATTTATCTGTTAAATCTTCAATTATATTTTGAAGTTCACGAATTCTTTCTTTATCTTTCTTTTCTACTCCCTCTTGGTTTCTCATTTGTAGATGTAAAGCTTGTTTTTCTAATTCTAATTTTTCTCTTTCCATTTCTTGTCGTTGCTTCTCTTGTTCACTTATACGCTCTGCTTGAATCTCTTCTTTCCATTCAGGGATTAACTGCTTCATTTCATCCTCTAAAACAGAAAATCTCAATTCTTGTTGTTCATTGACATCATTCATAATCTGCTCTGTCATTTCTATAGAGTCAGATAGATACTCATTCTTTTTATCAATCAACGCTTTTTTGCCTGCTATTTTCAATTCATACACTTTCTCTGTAGTTGCTTTTCTCTTTTCAATCTCACTTTCTTTCTGTAATTCTTCTTCACGAGCACTTACTAACGTATTTTTACGCCCTTCTAGTTCTGATTGATATGCCGTTAATTCAGCTTCTTGCTTCAGTTTAAAAGATTCTAAATCTAATCTTTGTTTTTCAGTAAAAGCAGTTAATTTTTTCTGCATTTCTTCGATTTCTTTTTTCTCAAACTCATTTAATTGAGCTAATCTCGTTTGAAAACCTTGTTCGAAAATGTCTTGCAGCCTTTCTTCGGCTTCTTTTTGATAATCACGCATCATGACTTCTTTATAAATATTTTCAAGAGCCAAACGAATTTCATCTCTCAAATTATTTACTTCTTGATAATACTTGTCTTGAATCAATAAAAAGTCTTTTCCACTCAACACATTTTTTGCATATTGGATTTTTTTCTTTTCAAGCTCTGTCGTTGCTTCCTCACTCATACCAAACCGACTTAATAAGTGCTTTACAGTAAATCGTGAATCATATCTCTTTTGCTTCGCTTCAACTTCACTAATGTTCAGATATTCCTCATAATCAGGGAAGCCTACATCTTGGGTTTGTGCTTCCATTTCAGGCTCTTTATTTGTTTTCAGATTATCTAAATCACTATGAAGCAACTCTTCTTCTAAGCTTTGAACTGAATCAACTTCATTTGTCGAAGTTGGTAATTCTTCAGCTGTTTTTTCTAAGTCTATTCCTGTAGGTAATTGATCTTTTTCTTCCTCTTCAATTGCAAATGGATCTTCTTCTTTTTGATCTAACGCAGCGGCATGTTCCTGTAGTTCCTGTATATCATTTTGTTCAAAATGATTTGTTCCCTTACTATTCAATTCATGCATTGGCATTTCTTCAAAGAGATTTCCGTCTCCACTGGCAAACTCTTTTTTCACTTCGTTATTAACATGTGGCATTTCCTCTTCTTTTTTCCCAAACAATTTAGCAAACAATCCACTTTTTTTCTTTTTAGGTGCTTCTCCCTCAGGTTCTATAGCTGCTCCACCTTCTTCAGCTCTGTAACTTTCGAATATACCTTGTTTAATTTCCATTCCTAAGTCAAAATCCGTTCCTTTTTCAAGGTCTTTTGAAATAGCATTAAGTAAAGAAAATTCACTTCCTACTTGTACAGGTAATTCAAATTCATAAGCCTTTTCATTCTCAATATCTTGCAGTAACAATAACACTTGATCTGATTGTTGATGTTGTTCAATATATCTTTGAATCAACCCTTCAGCTACCTTTAATCCTAATTGCGGTCCATTCCCTGCTTTATTCTTCTTTAAAAACTTCCTAAAAGTTTTAGATTGTTCTTTTTGCAAAAACTCTACAATATACACTCTCTTAACCTCATTTCATGTATAGGATTTTTTAAACAAAAAAGAAGCCCACAATTAGTAAGCTTCTCTTTCAGTGTGTTTCTTAGAAACCAGCTGTAACACCTTGAATTGTACTTCCTAAAGTTCCTGCTCCCCATAAAAGAATGCCACCAACAACAATGTACATTAACCATTTTTTTGCTGTACGACTTGGTCCTTCACCAAACATGAACATGAAAGCAATGATACATACACAGAAAATAATAACTGCCAAACCAATACCTTGTAACTTTCCAGTCCAACTTGTTAAGGCAGAACTCACAGAGTCAAAGAAATCGTTGTAAACTACGGTTGGCAAAGAACTCTTTACTGATTCAAGTAAATTTAATTTTGGTAAATTCATTATTAAGTACCTCTTTCTTAATTATTAGTGTGGTTTTGTCTTTTTTCTTCTTGTTTAACAACTGAATCTGCAATAATCTCCATTGCAGCGTCTTCTAACATTTTGTTTCGCCACTTCGGATTTTCTCCTTGTAACAGGGACAGGCAGTTGCTATTCACAATCTCTTGTGACCAACTTTCATATGTCTTTCCCTCTTTCTTTAAAATCACTGTTACCGCATCCTGATACGGCGCTTTTTCTACTTTATTTCTTCTTGTTGTACTAGCCATATTTTCTAACTCCTTTACTTAATACTTCGTATTTTTGTGAGAGATAAAATGCTGAAATACATCCTCAACTTCAGGGATTCCGTCTGAACAAATTGTTATGATCGCTATGAGCGCAATCACGCCACCCATAAGAATCATTAAGCGAAACACATTGTTTTCAAGCATCTTTTTGACACCTTCTCTCTAGCGCACTTGTGAAGTTGCAGAACCATGAAACTTCATTTCTACGTCAGGCAAATTAAAAAGGATAATCTTTAGATTAGCTACAACCTGATAGTCCACTACATCACCAAAGTTTACTTTCTTGTTTAATTGGTCACTTTTAACGCTTAAAGCTCCTTGATACTGCTTTTCGCTATAATCTTTTAGATAGGCTGCCGCTTCTTTTGTTAAGCCACCATGTCGTTCAATTTGATAGTTAACTTGTTGTTTATACGAGTTCACATCGCTTAATTGAATACAAAAAAGAGCTACTGCCACCATCATCATGATTAACATTAGCCCTACAAACCATTTGACTATTAACATAATGGAACTATCTAGCATAATTCACACCTACTCATTTTCTTTCCCCTCCCTTATGATCTATGAGAGATTAATGGATGATAAGTGATGGACTAGCACCGCTGCTGCAAACCCTACTACTAATATGAAAGAACTCATAACAATTTTAGTCGGAAAGAAGTTAAATCTTCTTAGTTTAAAAGCTATGATTTCATCTATCGCTCTTTGTAATTCCGCACTTGCCATTTGCCCTAACTCATTAATTACATTGGTATCACTAGAGTTTTGTTGGAAATCATATATCGTTTGCATGATATTAATCGACATATCACTTCCACTGGAACGCATAGCGTAATCCGTAAAAGGCTGAATATCATTGGGCTTATCCGTCATTTCAGACATTAACTTAGCTAAGGAATTCTTATCTACTGGATTATCCATTCGGTTCAGTATCTTTCGAAAAACCTGATACAAGCTTGTTGATTCGCCCGATTCTTTCAAATAAGGAATCAGCAGCCTTGTAAACTTAGAGAAGTTCAAATGTCTTTCAAACTTAAAAGCGTTGTACGTTTTCGTAACGTGCGTGTATTTAGAGCGATAGAAGAAGAAAGGCAATCCAAACGCTAACAGATAACACCAACTTGTGAAAAACAAGCCTAATAACAATCCGAAAAAGCTCAGTAAGATTGTTTGGGTTATTCGTTTCTTTTGAAACTTGTTAATCATTTGTTGGTTGTTCCCCATTTCTTCTAACATGCTGTATAAATCCTCTTCAGCAAACATTCGATTACAGCGGTTCTTTTTTATACTTTTAGCTGTTACTACCCTCATGATTTAACCTCCATAATTGAGTCATCAAAAAGATATGTAGTAAAGGATTTAAAGAAGAAACACATTAATGTCATGTAAATACCACTTGTAATCCAGCCAATCGGATGTCTTGCGAATGCCGTTATATACGTTTTAAAGCCAAAAGAAAAAGTAATCGCAAGTACAAACACCACGATTACCCCACAAAGCATTTTCATATCTTTTAGATGCCCTTCTTTTTTTCGCTCATAATCATCCTTTTTTTCTTTCATTTCATTGTGATGCGTTTTAATATCTTTCAATGTTTCCAGATTCGTTCTCCCCTCTAACACGCACGTTTCAAGCTGTTCTAAATACTGATCGAAAGTAATATCATCACGATATTTATTCGACATTTGTTTAAAAGCCTGAAGTACCTGTTCTTGATCCGCCCCCATTACGCTTGCATATAATATTTTTAAGTCCGCTCTTAATTCCCCTTGCGAACGATCACTCGCTCTTCCTAAAGAAGTTAAGAGCGTTTGACTATCATTCGCTAACAGCGAAGTCATATTATTAACAAACTTATTTCTTTCCCGAAATGAATCACGCTCATACGCCCTTTTAATAACTTTGGGCATTAACACTTTCAATCCATATAACGCTCCGATGCATCCTAAAATTAACGATAACCACCATATATAGAGCAGCAGAAAAGAAAATACCCCTGTAACTAATCCTGGAATAATTGCATATCGAAGATAATCCTTTCTATTTAAGGGCTTCCCATATGCAACCTTGAAAGCATTAATTTCTTCAGCATTCACAAATTTCTTTTTCTTGGTTTTCGCATTAAATGTAGAGATTTTCATACTCCATACCTCCTTTCAAGAAAAATGTAGGTTCTATCTACTGATGACTAGGTTTTTCTTAAACGCTACTTCATCCGTATATTTAGGAAGCTCATAGCTCAAATCAATTTCTGCCAGTTTGTCATGAAATTCTTCTGATAATGCGCCCGTAGAGAATGTAAATTTGCCATTCCGGTATTTTTGTTCAAATACCATTTGGCATCCCTCAACTGAATACTCCACTATTTTTGCTAGATAGCGAATCACCCGTTTAATAGGCTTTCCCTTTGTATCTGTTGTTTTGACTACTACACGCTTAATATGGAAACCAAAATTAAAATATCGCATGATGTCTTCTTCCAGTGATTTTTCATCTACCTGATATCCAATTTTGGACATATTGACTAGTCTTTTCGGTGATGTTTCTGCATCTACCGAGTGCAGCGAAGTCACTACATGGTGTCCTGATAATACCGCTTGAATCATTTCATATGTTTCTTTTCCACGAAGCTCAGAAATCATAATCCAACGTGGATTATTTCGTAAAGCAGCTACTATTTCGTCCGTTACAGTAACCCCATTTCCAGTTAACCAACTAAATACATCTTTGTCAGGAAACAAGGACTTAACATGTGTTTCAGGGACATCTTCAATCATGATTGCCTTATGATCGAATCGTACAAACGAGAATAAGAGTTTTAAAACTTCCGTTTTTCCCGTTCCTGTTTCGCCTGAAATTAAGATGTTATTTCGGCTCTCCATTACTACTCTAAAAAAGTCATATATGAATTGAGGGGCAAATGTTTCAAAATTCTTCTCATTCAGTACCAAATTAGGACGAACAATCCTCAATGACATGGTAGAGTTACCATTTGTATTCTGACTATGCACCGCATTAATACGGATTGAACCATACACACCATCAAAGATGGGGTTTTTAGGAGTAAACTCTTTTCCCACCGCATGAGCAAACTTCTGAATCAATCTTGTGATATATTGTTCAGTAATTTGATGCTCATTGTCTTTATAAATCTCTTTGTAATCACTTGATTCCACGATTAAATGACTACCGTTATAAGATATATCAGTAATATCAGGACGATCTTTAATTAACCTTTCTATAACGCCCGTCCCGACAATCTCAGACACAACATATTCAATTACATCATCCACGCTATCTTCATCATAATCCATAAAATAAGCTGGGTACTCCTGCTTAATTTTCTTCTTTATTTCTTGCCTTGCTTCTTCTTTTAATAGCGCATCTATAACTAATTCAGCATATCTATTTTTCAGTTCATTTCTTATCGTTTCTAACTTTTTGGAACTGAAATCATGGAAGTCTGTATGATGACCGTTTTCTTTTTTCACACCAAGTATTTTCATTCGTTTCTCCTTTCTTTTAAGATGATGCAATACTTACTTTATAAGTCGCTTGATACGTTTGATCTCCGTCATGGATAATGGCTCGAATTGCTTTCGTAGAGCCATTCTTATTATCTAAGTACTTAAATTCGTATGTTGCATCGCTACTGATCTTTACAAGTTTATTTGACTCAATACGTTTCTTAAAATCCTTTTCAAAGTCACTCTTTACAATAAACAGCTCTCCACTTTGTACACGGGAGCTATTATCTGCATTTGAGATTACACTGGCTCGAACTGTCTCTGTAACGCCTTGTGTAATGGAATCCGTAGCGAAATTCTCTCTATAGTAATAACCACCGATAGAAACTAAGAAAAGCCCTAAAACGATTATTATGAGGATGAATGGATGTTCTTTCAGCTCCTTCACTCCTTCCCAAACAAATAAGGAGAGAAAATTCTCTCTCCCCTTGTTGGATGTGATTTCAAACCTACATACTATTTAACAGAGGAAAGTTTGTCTTTAAATAAACCAATTACTGACTCCGTTAAGTCTGGAAACGCAACAGATACAACACCTACTAAAGCAGCCCCTACTACAACTGCACCAATCATCCACCAACTACGGTCCGTATTTTGATCTAACATGTTACAACATCCTCTCGATTTTTGTTTTTTATATAAAAAAGAGACGTAATAAGAATCACGTCTCTTTTTCTACCTAATACAACTTAATTCCTAATTTGATGGCTCTTTCTACCGTTAGGTACTTACTTAACATCAACATATTAATTGCCCCTAATGTAGTCGGCATCAAATCGTTTATAAAGTTGTGGATTTTGTCTTTTACAAAGACAACCCACATATTCAAGCTAAATCCATCAAATTGACTCATATCAAAACTAAAGTCGAAATGGAACATATCTTTTACTGAGAAATTCCCTGAAAGTAAATCCCCGATGCCTGCTTGTGTAAAAGCGGAAAGGCTGCCTTGCAACGAATATCCAATTAAACGAATTACAATCCCCGTAATGACGAAGTATAGCGCCATAAAGATGATTTGTTTTTTGGCTGAACTGTATGTTAGGACATTCACTCTGTTCTCAACTCCTTTCCTATCGCTTTAACCAAGCAACATCTTCATCCGACCAGCCCGAAGGCTTGCCATTTGAGAAAGGATTTCTTGGATCAACAGGCTCTACAAGTATTTCATCATCTTTTAATGTGTCAGAGCCAATCGTCCCATACATAAATGCATATATATTGAATGGCTGCGTCACTTCAAAATTCACTTTATTTACCCCAATAGATAAATTCGACTGTACCAAGAGATTATACTCTCCTAAGTCAGCCCAAATCGGGGTATATAATCTACGTTTCCCGTCTTTCAATGCATTCTTAATACGAGAATCTTTGTCTTTGACCTGCTGATCTGTAAATAAAGCACCTGTTTTTTGTTCCACATTAATATGTGGTAATTCAAATACGAAGTCAGTTGTTTTCTTATCTGAACTTATTGTTTTCTTCGTTTCTTCTAAAGAAATAATTGTCTTATCTGCCTTATGTTCATAATTCAGATGCGAGTCAATCAATCTCTTATCCACTAAGGCATTCGCCTTGATATCATAGACGGCTGCCAATTCATTGTGATAACTAGCTTCCGTTTTCAATTCAAAACCATAACCCGTTTTTTGTTTTGGCAGCTGTTTCAATGGAATTGTGAGCGTTTCATAGAACATTTCCATCTCTTTTCCGACTTCACGCTCCGTCATGATAACACCTTTGTATTTCAATTCCGTAGATTCTTTACTATTTGCCTTCACTGTTTCTTCAGAAGAAGTATAACCATCCGTATCTACCTTATTTTTACCTTCTACAATGGAAATAGATTCTTTATTTACCTTTTCGAATCTTACTTCGTAATTTCTCTTATTATTTTTCTTTAAAAACTTAGGTTCTACTTTAAATTTTACTTCTTCAGGCAGTTGATCAATCGTATACACTTTACTACCAACAAGCTGATTATCAGCCTTATCATACAAGTTAACCGTAATCTCAACCTTACTTGATTCCTCATATACGATATCCTTATCTAACCTTACGGTTACAGGAAGTCCACTTTCAGCTGATGCAGTATCTATCCTTATTTTTCTCAGACCAACATTTGCATTCGCTACAATGGTATACCGTACTTGATTCGAGATAGGGGATAATTTGTAATCAAC
>WPCI01025425.1_pt1 | contig 10133 bp, 9 predicted proteins | sample 5399871 | NCBI WGS metagenome assembly WPCI01 (sample SAMN12869469, study PRJNA574797) | sludge metagenome | isolation source: wastewater treatment of pH7 | place: China:Beijing | collected 2019-05-20
AAACTCTTTACAAATTTCCAAAAATATAGGAAGACTAATATCTGAGTATTCCTATATAAATAACTAAATTCTTAAAACTGGTATTTTTTACAGGATTTTACTTGAAAGGGGTTTAAATATGTTCTCAATAAACGAACAAAAAGCTATTGAACTTGGAGAATCTGGAGAAAAAGCAGTAAGGGAACAGAATGAATATGACGCTCTTCAATATGTTGAGTACCTCCGGGAGTTCGCAGAAGAACTGCTCAGCGCAGACTTTGAAACAGATTTAAAAAGAGTCGCCATTTCCCTCCGGAACATAGGTAATAAAGCTGTCCAGAAGAATTTTGGATCGGTTGCATCCGGTGCTGTGGAGGTAGTTGATTCTCTTGCGGGTTCTCTGGTAGAAAAAGGATACTCCAATGCTCTCTGGTCTTTCTCAAAAGCCGCACAGGAAATTGGAAAAGGAGCCGCACAGGCTGAAATGCCCGAAACTGCAGAAAATGCCGTGAAGGCTCTTGAGAAGATAGGAAGAGGGGCTGTTGAAAAAAGGATGGAAGTTGTAACCCTCTGGACAACCATGTCGCTTGAAGAAATAGGCTATCTTGCAGGCAAGAAACAGCTTGAAGACCTGAGCAATTCAGCAAAAGATGCGAGGGAAAGAGTTATACAATTTTCAGAGGATAGCGGATTCATTCCAAGAGAACAAATTGTGAAATACCCTCAACTTATCTCCCAGACCTTAAGCGAATTCTCAGACCTGCAGAACCTTCAGCCTGCAGGCTATGGTGAGAACAGACCAAATGAGGAATTCACGGAAGAAGAATTCTTCGAAGAAGAGGCTGAGGAAGAGCCTGAAACGGAGGCTTCTGGAAAAGAAAAATAATACTCACAAGCTGTTAACAGGTATAAAGTTGAATTAATTTAAGTTAGATTAAGTTCAGTTAAATTCAGCTAAGCTCAGTTAAGTTAGATTCAGTTAAGTTAAATTAATGTAGTTCAGGCAGAAAAAAAGACCTGGCTGTTTAAACAGCCGGCTGCCTTTTTTTAAAGTCCCTTGAGATTTCAAGAAATCTTTCTATTATTTTTAACCCATCCGGGGTAAGTACGGATTCCGGGTGGAACTGCAGTCCGTAGATAGGGAATTCTGAATGTTCAACTGCCATAATGGTTCCGTCTTCTGCAAGGGCAGTAACTTTTATTCCGGGAGCCGGATCTCCAATTTCAAGCGAATGGTAACGGCCTGCTTCAAACTTTTCTTCAAGTGTTGTAAAGAGAGCCGACTCCGCATGCCTGATTCTTGAACTTTTACCGTGCACAGGCCCAACCTTACATCTCCGTACAGGTCCGCCAAATGCCACATTAATTGCCTGGTGCCCGAGACAGACCCCCAGAAGAGGAATTTCCCTGCCCATTTCCCTGATTATTTCCAGACAGTTCCCTATGTCCCTCGGGTCAGAAGGATTTCCTGGACCTGGAGAAATCACAAGTGCATCAGGTTTTATTTCTTTCAATTCTTCCAGAGTAACCGTGTTAGGAAGAACCAGAGTATCTTTTTCGAAATATGAGATGTAATCTACAAGATTCCATACGAAAGAATCTTTATTGTTTATGAAAACTATTTTCATCTGAAAATCCCTTCTGGAGCTTTTATCCGAAGTTTTTTGTTTCACTCAGAGCTCAGTTTCTCCACCTATAGCTGTAAGCATTGCTGCCATTTTCCTTTCTGTTTCCCTGAACTCATATGCAGGATCGGAATCCGCAACAATCCCTGCCCCTGACTGTAATGAAACCTTTTTCCCCTGTATAAGCAGGGTTCTTATCACTATTGCAAAATCAGCGTCCCCGTTCCAGCTGTAATACCCGACTCCACCGCCGTAAATCCCCCTCGGGGCTGTTTCAAGTTCGGAAATAATCTCCATTGCCCTGATTTTCGGAGCTCCTGAAAGGGTCCCTGCAGGAAAGATTGCCCTGAAGGCATCGAACTGGTCGCATTCAGGCCTCAGGGTTCCCGAAACCGTACTTTCTATGTGCTGTACATGAGAATACTTGAGGACTTTCATAAATCCTGAAACTTTTACGGAGCCGCTTTCGCAAACCATGCGGACATCGTTTCTCCCCAGGTCAACCAGCATTACATGTTCTGCCCTTTCTTTTTCGTCATTGAGCATATGGGAAGCCAGTGCTTCGTCCTCAGCTTTAGACTTTCCCCGGGGGCAGGTGCCTGCTATGGGATTTATCATAACTTTACGCTTATGTACAGTCATCAGGGTTTCAGGGCTTGCCCCCACTATTGCCAGGTCTCCGAACTCGAAAATATACATATAAGGACTGGGGTTTATCGCCCTGAGCTGTGCATAAAGCTCGAATGGAGGTTGTTCAAGCCTGAACTCACATTTTCTGGACAGGACAGCCTGGAAGATATCCCCTGCAAAAATGTGTTCTTTTGCCCTGAGTACAGAAGTTTCAAACTCAGATCTGTCAGAACTGCAGACCTGTAAAGGTGAACCTGACCCTTCCAACTGTAATCCTGTTGAGTTTGACGCTGTTGATTGTAATTCTGCTGACTTTAATTCTGCTGACTTTAATTTCGTTGGCTGTAATTCTGTTGACTTTAATTCTATTGATTGTGGTCCTGCCAACTGATGCAGAAATGCTGTTTTTCCTGTACTCTCATACAGGGAAACTTCCCTGATAGTTGAGTAAAGTTTTTCTGCCTCTGAAAGGGCTTCTTCATATATTCTTCCTGCATCCGAACCTGGATTGATAAAGGGAGTGATCACGATATAGACCTCTTCGGTCAGGTGGTCGAAAACATAACTTTTCGTGACCAGAAGGTACTGAAGTTCCGGAATTTCGGATTCAAAGCCCTTATCAGCCCCAAGCCAGCTGTCATAAACTGCATCATAAGCCGTGTACCCGATAGCTCCTCCGAGAAAAGTCTGCCTTTCAAAGCGCTTTTCATTGAGGAACTCAATCCCGTTTACCGGAGGAAAAACCAGGCGAAGTGCATCAAAAGAGTCTTTTCCTTCCGGGATAGGAGCCGTGAATTGTCGGAGTTTTCGCACTTCAGTTTTCTCTTCTTCAGTTTTCTCTTCTTCACGTTTTTTGTTTTTGTTTTTGTTTTCGTTTTCTTTAGTTACTTCTTCTACTTCTTCTCCCGTTCCGGCTGAGAATACTTTTTTCACTTTTGAGACAATTTCTTCAAAAAAATCAGAGGCATTAGGGTTAAGGAGTTCAAGGGAAAGCTTCCTGTCATTAATTGTCAGAAGAGAATCCGGGGAGTTTCCAACAAAAGAATACCTTGCTTTGCTCGCCTGTTTTTCCACGGATTCGAGAAGATAGGAGTATCCTGAACTTTCTGAACATCCAGATTTTTTCAGTATTTGATAAAGATCGAGAGGAGAACAGGAACGAGAACATTTTGAATCCACTTTTGCAAGAAGCTGGATAAGACCCGGTTTTTCAATCCCTGATACAAGTTTCTTAAACTCTTCTTCCCCAATGTCAAAGGAAAGCATTGGCACACCTCACTTCTTCAATAAAACTTCTTATTTTTACGGCATCTTTTATTCCGAGAGTTTCTACTCCAGAAGCCGTATCCACAGCATAGGGGGAAACAATCCTTATCGCCTCCTGTACATTTTCCGGCTTGAGCCCGCCTGCAAGTATTAAAGGAAGTTCAGTTTCTTCCGCGATTCTTCTGCTCAGGTCCCAATCATGAACGTAGCCAGTACCGCCGGTTTTTCCTGCAACCCCGGAGTCCAGAAGAATGCTGTCCACAACTCCGCTTTCTTCCAGCCTGCGGATCTCATCAAGAAGGTGTTTTACAGGGCTCTGGACTCTGGAAGCTCCCATTCCGGCAGGCACAGAAAGTGTTTTTATAATGGGGATGTCTGTTTTTCCTCTTATTATCTCAAGTTCAACAGAAGACAGATTTGAGTGGATCTGTACAATATCGGGTCTTACTTTCTCGATGAGTTCCAGAGCCCTCGAAGAGTTTTCAGGCATTATGACCATTACGGAATCAAGACATTCAGGAAGCTTTGAGATCAGGGAAGCTGCAGTGTCAGAATCAATTTTTCTCGGGCTTTCGACAGGGACTTCGGTTATGAATCCAACTGCATCGGCTCCATAGAGGGCTGCCATTTCCATATCTTCAGGGCTGCACATCCCGCAGATTTTTATTCTGGTTTTCAGTCTTTTTCTCATGCCTGTTCCCCGGAAGCCGGGCTTAACATGGAAACCCTGGAAGGTGACAAAGCTGTTTTTCCCGGGATAAAGCCCTGTTTTTTATCTATTTGATAAAATTCGCCGGTAAAAGTCCTGAACTGGTTGAATTTTACCATGACCTTGCCGCTGTCTATTGCGTCTTCCGCAATAGGAATTGCCTGCCTGATAGACCCCACAATCCCGCTTACGTAAAGGGCTGCAGCTGCATTGAGGATAATAAGGTCCCTTTTAGGCCCTTTTTGCCCCTTAAAAATGCACAGCAGGTCTCTTGCGTTTTCTTTTGGGCTACCTCCCTTTGTGTCTCCCGGGCTTGCCCGCAGCATGCCAAGGGATTCCGGGGTAAGTGTATACGTTGAAACCTTTCCGTTTTTTAATTCCGCAACATAGGTTTCCCCTGTGTTTGTAATTTCATCCATTCCATCCCCGTGCACAACAAGTGCATGTTCTGTTCCGAGTTCTGCAAGAGCATATGCTATGGGTTCGCAGAGGTTTTTATCAAAAACCCCAACAACCTGCCCTTTTGCTCCTGCAGGATTCGTCAGCGGACCAAGGATATTGAAAACCGTTCTCACCCCCAGCTTTTTTCTCACCCCTGCAACCCTCTTCATTGCAGGGTGGAAAACAGGAGCAAACATGAAGCCTATACCTATCTTTTCTATTGTTTTCCTGACATATTCCGGGGAAAGATCCACTTTAATTCCCAGAGCCTCAAGCACGTCGGAACTTCCTGTCATGGAAGTGGCTGCCCTGTTTCCGTGCTTTGCTACGGGAACGCCGGCTGCTGCAGTTACGATTGCAGCTGCAGTTGATACATTGATGGTGTTGAGCCCGTCCCCTCCTGTCCCGCAGGTGTCCACGATCCTGAAGGGGGTGTTTGGTTTGATCATATTTCCAGCTTTTTTCATTCCTCTTACAAAACCGACTATTTCCTGCGGCTTCTCGCCTTTAGCCTTTAGAGCGAGCAGAAATGTCTCTATTTCCCCGTCTTCGGCTGTGCTCAGAACCTCTTCAAGTGCAGCTTCGGCTTCCTCTGAACTCAGATCACAGCCTTCTTCAAGCTTTTTAATATATTCCTTTATTTTCTGCATTTTCCTCTCTCCCATATCCACCTGTTATGCCTTCAGTTCGCTTCAAGCATACCGGATTTGAGTTCCCTTGCAAGGGTTTCCAGTCTTTCGTTTACGTCTGTTCCTTCCTCAATTATCCTCACAAATGCCGAGCCTACAATTACACCATCCGCTCCGGCTTTTCTAACCTCGGCAGCCTGCTCCCCCGTAGAAATCCCGAAGCCAACTGCTTTTGGAATGTCGGTATTTACTCTGGACAGCAGTTCTTTTGTTGAACCTGCAACATCGTCTCTTGCTCCCGTAACTCCGAGCCTTGATACAAGGTAGATGAAACCTGACCCCCTCTGCAGGATTTTTCGGATTCTTGCTTCTGTTGTGGTGGGTGCGACCAGAAATATAAGGTCAAGTCCATGGGCATCGCAGCCTGTTTTCAGGTCAGCTGCTTCCTCTACCGGGATATCGGGTATTATAAGTCCGCTAATTCCTGCCTCTGCGGCATTTTCCACAAATTTCTCTACTCCATACCTGAAAACAGGGTTATAGTAAGTCATGCACACAAGAGGGACATCAACCTCAAGGGCTCTGGCAAACGCGAAGTAGCGTTCAATATCCATGCCTTGTGCAAGTGCTCTCTGTCCTGCTACCTGGATAGTAGGTCCGTCGGCCACTGGGTCTGAGAACGGGAATCCGAGCTCGATTATATCCGCTCCCCCTTTTGCCAGGGCTTTTACAACCTCTGAGCTTGCCTCAAAAGTGGGATCGCCTGCCATCACATAACCTATAAGAGCTCCTTCTTTTTTCTCCCTGAGTTCATCGAATTTTTCGGAAATTTTTGGTCTTTTAAGAACCGCCTTAAGTTCAGTTTTCATTTCATATCCCTCTCTTCAGGCTCAGTACGGTTTCCAGGTCTTTGTCCCCTCGCCCTGAAAGGTTTACAACCACAAATTCCCCGAGTTCTCCTGATTCAGCAGCCTTTTTAAGGTATGCAAGGGCATGGGAGGATTCAAGGGCAGGAATAATCCCTTCAAGCCTGCTCAGCTCGTTAAAAGCTTCAACTGCTTCGTCGTCTGTCACGTAACGGGCTGTAACCCTGCCGCTTTCTGCCAGGGAAGCCAGTTCAGGTCCCACTCCTGAATAGTCAAGCCCGGCAGACACGGATTCTGACTCAAGGATCTGCCCGTTTTTGTCCTGCAGAACCTTTGTCCTTGCCCCGTGCAGGATTCCTTCTTCTCCTGCGCAGAGGGAAGCTGAGTGAAGAGCTGCTTTTTCCGTGCATCTCAAAGCTTTTCCTCCGGCTTCCACAGCAATCAGCCTGACATCCCGGTCTTCGATAAACGGATAGAAAGTCCCCATTGCATTGCTCCCTCCTCCTGCGCAGGCGATTATTGTGTCGGGAAGCCTGCCTTCTTTTTCCATTGCCTGCTCCTTTACTTCCCTCCCTATTACGCTCTGGAAGTCCCTTACGATCATGGGATAGGGATGGGGGCCCACAACCGAGCCTATAAGGTAATGTGTGTTTCCTATGTTCGTAACCCAGTCCCTGAAAGCCTCGTTGATCGCGTCCTTGAGTGTTTTTGAGCCAGTCTTTACGGGTTTTACCTCGGTTCCCATGAGTTCCATTCTGTATGCATTCATCTGCTGTCGTTTGACATCTTTTGCCCCCATGTAGACGACAGTTTCAAACCCCAGGTTTGCCCCTGCCATTGCAGTTGCAGTCCCGTGCTGTCCTGCTCCGGTTTCGGCAATCAGCCTGGTTTTTCCCATATATTTCGCAAGGAGGGCCTGCCCTATGGCGTTGTTTAACTTGTGGGCTCCTCCGTGCACAAGGTCTTCCCTCTTGAGGTAGATCTTTGTCCCGTATTTCCTGCTGAGGTTCCGGGCAAGATAAAGAGGAGTTTCTCTGCCCGCAAAATCCATCAGGTAGTGGTCGAGTTCTGCAAGGAATTCAGGATCGTTTTTGTATCTCTCATAACCTTCCTCAAGCTCTTCCAGAGCCGGCATGAGGACTTCTGGCACGTACTGCCCTCCATATTTCCCGTACTTTCCTTTTACCTGTAATTCTGAAATTATAGCTGCTGCCAATTTGATTACTCCTTTATTTTCCTGATTTATGGTTTATTTAGTCGTGATTTTATGAAAAAGAATTATTTACCTGGTTTTGAAGTGAAAAAGGATTTTTTAGCCTTATTTTCGCAGGCTAAAACTCCTGAAAATCGAAAAAAAGCAGTTATTAACGCCAGCAAAAGCCCTGGACGAATTCTTTAGTTTTGTCGAAAACCGAGTCACTTTCCATAAGTGCAGACCCTATAAGCACAGCGTCTGCCCCTGCCAGCATCACTCGCCTGACATCTGAGGGACTGTTCATCCCGCTCTCGCTTATGATAAGATGGCTGGTCCCGTGTTCAAGGTCGTATTCCCGGATGAGGGGTGCAAGCTCTTCCGTGGTAGCCAGGTCGATTTTAAGGGTCTCGAAATTCCGGTTGTTGACCCCTATTATTTTTGTATCCGTTTCCAGGGCAAGTTCAAGGTCTTCCCTGCTGTGCACCTCTACAAGGGGCTCAAATCCTTTTTCAATGGCAAGCTCGACAAATGCTCCAAGCTCTTTTCCAAGGATTCCTGCTATCAGGAGCACGAGATCGCTTCCCTCTTCTTCAAGCTGCACTCTATCAATAATGAAGTCCTTCCTGAGTACAGGCAGGCACACAGTTTTCCTTACTTCTTTCAAGTTTTCTAGCGAACCCCGAAACACTCCCGGCTCTGTAAGGACAGAGATTGCAACAGCACCTGCTTCCTCCATTTCCAGTGCAAGATCAGCAGCCACGGACGGCGGAACTTCCCTGAAACTCTTTCCAGGGGACGCAGGCTTGACCTCTGCAATTACAGGAACCCTGCCTTCTGCCTGTGCGGCTGCCACAGCGGCAATAAAGTCTCTTTTCCGGAACTGCGGCTGCGATCTCTTTTTGTAAGCATCAGGCCCAAAAGTTTGGATTCGGGTCTTTGTTGTGTTAAGGATATGGAGAATTGAATCGTGCATTATGGATCACTGACGTATAGTTGTGTACAACAATGTCTAATGCTGTACTTGATATAAAAAGATTTCGGATGATGACAGGAGTTTAAAAAGTAACCACTTAGAAGTGACAGATTAAGAGTTCTGCGGATTTTGAGTAAATTTATCAGTTCTGCCGGGGTACGGGCTGAAGAAATAGCTGACAGTTCATTTCTATACAGAAACGCTGTCGTGCCATGCAGTTTGAGAAAAACTGATAGACTCTGATGAACATTCCCTCAAGTATGGGAAACACTTCTTTTGATCTTCAGGTGTTTGATGAATTTTAAAGGCAAAAATTGAAATTACAAAAAATCTGTATTAAATTTTTCCAGTAGAAATGAAGGGGTAAAAAATGGACCCGTATAACAATGCCTGACCAATTATCCAGCAAAAAGGTTGTGACTTGAATGATTCTTTAGTCAGGTTATTGCTTTCCTCAATTACCTTTATCTGCAATTGGGAATAAAGGGTTTTTATGGTGGGGTTATCATATCATGTTTCTCATGAGCAGTTCAAGCCCGGGGAGCTTTTAAACTGGGTTCAGCTGGCTGAACAAGCCGGATTTACCGGGGCTTTATCTTCGGATCACTTTAAGCCCTGGAGCAGCAGGCAGGCTGAACAGGGAGGAACAGGTTTTGCATGGTCATGGCTTGGAGCGGCTATGCAGGCTACTTCACTTGAATTTGGAGTCGTAAACGCTCCCGGGCAAAGGTACCATCCTGCAATTATCGCTCAGGCTGCAGCAACCCTGGCTGAAATGTTTCCAGGCAGGTTCTGGATGGCACTCGGGAGCGGTCAGGCTTTAAACGAGAGAATAACAGGGGAGCTGTACCCTCCCAAGTTTGAAAGAAATGAAAGGCTGCGGGAGTGTGTGGAAGTAATAAGGGCGCTGTTTTCAGGAGAGACGGTATCTTATTACGGGTCTTATATAACTGTAGAAGAAGCCAGGCTTTATGTTAAGCCTGAAACTATGCCAAAAATTATCGGGGCAGCACTCACCCCTGAGACCGCAAAATGGGCAGGTGGCTGGGCAGATGGAATGGTGACAGTATCACAGCCATACAATAAACTCAGAAAAATGGTGGGTGCTTTTCATGAAGGTGGAGGAGAAGGAAAACCTATGTACCTTCAGGTCCACCTTTCATATTCCAACACCGATGAAAAGGCTCGCCAGGGGGCTTATGAGCAGTGGAAAAACAACACTATCGAAAGTATTGTTGAAGAGGAGATTTACACTCCAGAACAGTTTGATTCGGCTTCAAAATATATAAGACCCGACGACCTGGACGAACATATAAGGATTTCTTGCGAGCCTGAGAAACACATCGAATGGATTCAAAAAGATATCGAGCTTGGTTTCAGTAATATCATTTTGCATAATGCCAATTCTGAACAGGAGAAATTCATCAGGGATTTTGGAGAAAAGGTTCTTCCTGTGCTTAAAAAAGAATCCATTCCATAAATGGTCCAATTTATTAATTTACTTAATAGTTCAGTTTATTAATTTACTTAATAGTTCAGTTTATTAATTTACTTAATAGTCCAGTTTATTAATTTACTTAATAGTCCAGTTTATTAATTTACTGAATATTTCAGATTATTCGCTTAATTTTATTATCTTTTGTCGGTATCTGTATTTATTGTGGAGTATCTGTGGGGGCATCACGGATGACAGAGATTATTGATATAAGCCTTGATATAACTGAAGATACGGTTGTAATGCCCGAGAACCCTGAATTCGATAAGGAAAGACTGGCTTCAATCGGGAAAGAAGGGTATGAACTGTATAAAATATGTATGAG
>WPCI01010067.1_pt1 | contig 10126 bp, 10 predicted proteins | sample 5399871 | NCBI WGS metagenome assembly WPCI01 (sample SAMN12869469, study PRJNA574797) | sludge metagenome | isolation source: wastewater treatment of pH7 | place: China:Beijing | collected 2019-05-20
CTAATGGTGGACAGCCGATTATATTAATGGCAGATAGGCAAACGACAGGTGGCTATCCGAGAATGGGAAATATCATTTCAGTAGATTTACCTCTTCTTGCCCAGCTAAAGCCGGGGGACTATGTTTCTTTTGAGAAAATTACGCTTGAAGAAGCGGAACAATTGTACATAGAACAAGAAGTAAATATGAATTTATTAAAGAAATTCATCGCTTTACGAAGCTGAAATTAGGAGGAATACATTATGACTACAATCGATTTAAACTGTGATTTAGGAGAAAGTTTTGGCGCTTATAAAATGGGGAATGATGATGAGATTCTTCCGTTCGTTTCCTCTATAAACGTTGCTTGCGGTTTTCATGCGGGTGATCCGTCTATTATGCGTCAAACTGTTGAAAAAGCTTTGGAGCATAACGTAGCAATAGGGGCGCATCCTGGATTTCCTGATTTAATTGGATTTGGTAGAAGAAACATGAATGTTTCAGCAAGTGAAGTATACGATTATGTTCTATATCAAACAGGCGCATTAGACGCATTTGTGAAAGCGGCAGGCGGGAAAATGCAGCATGTAAAGCCGCACGGTGCCTTATATAATATGGCGGCGTCTAATCCGGAAATTGCAGATGCAATTGCAAAGGCAATTTATCATATAAATCCAAGTCTATTACTTTATGGATTAGCAAATAGCGAGGCGTTTATACAGGCTGCAGAAAAATACAAAGTAACTCTTGTACAAGAGGCTTTTGCGGATCGTACATATAAGCAAGATGGTACATTAACGAGCCGTACAGAAGAAAATGCGCTTATAAAAGATGAAGACGAAGCGATAAAGCAAGTACTTCAAATGGTGAAAGAAGGCCATGTAAATGCGGTCAATGGAGAGAAAGTAGCAGTTCAGGCGCAAACAATTTGTTTACACGGTGATGGGGAAAAAGCAGTGCAATTTGCAAAAAGAATATACAGAACATTCAAACTTAATGATATTTCTATTTGTGCACCGAAATAAAAAATAGGGGGAAGTGCTGGGATGATTAAATTAATCGGAATACTACTTGTTGCAGTGGGCTTTTTATTTAGATTAAATACACTTTTAGTAGTTATGGTTGCAGGTATTGTTACTGGTATGGTTTCAGGATTAAGTTTTTATGATGTGATCAGCATGTTCGGTAAATTTTTCATAGAAAATAGATATATGTCTATGCCAATTATATTAACTTTACCGGTAATCGGAATTTTAGAGCGTTACGGTTTAAAAGAAAGAGCAGAAGCACTTATAACGAAATCAAAAGGAGCAACAACTGGAAGAGTATTAATGTCATATTTTACGATAAGAGAATCATCAGCAGCACTAGGGCTTAATATTGGTGGGCATGCGCAAACAGTAAGGCCGCTCGTTGCACCGATGGCAGAAGGGGCCGCGCAAGGTAAATACGGTAAACTTCCTGAAAAATTAAGAGAAAAGATTAAAGCAAACGCAGCAGCTGCTGAAAATACAGCTTGGTTTTTCGGAGAAGATATTTTCATCGCAACTGGAGCTATTTTATTAATGAAAGGATTCTTCGATTCAGTAGGTATGCATGTCGGAGTATGGGATATGGCACTTTGGGGCATTCCGACAGCAATATCTGCACTTATTGTAAGCTGGATTAGATTTAGAAGGTTTGATAAATATATAGAGAAAACAATGAAGGCAGAAGGAAAAGAAGAGAAGGAGGCAATTTAATATGAACATCATCACAATGGATACAATCTATTATGTATTAGGGATAATCGTTGCTTTTATCGCTGTTCGTATCGCATTCGATCGTGAACATCCAAACAGATTCGGTTCTAGTTTATTTTGGGCATTGTTTGCAGTTACATTTTTATTTGGAAATGTAATTCCTTCGTTTTACGTTGGCTGTATCGTGCTCGCTATGGTCGTTTTAGCCTCGCTAAATAAAGTAACAAAATCAGAGGAAAAAGAAGTTCCAGTACAAGAACGTGTGAAACATGCTGAGAAATTAAAAAATAAAATTTTTATGCCTGCACTATTAATTCCTATTTTTACAATTATCGGTACGTTGACCTTAGGGAAAATTAAATGGGGAAATGTCTCTCTTGTTGATCCAGATAAAGTAACATTAGTTGCACTAGCGCTTGGTGCATTACTCGCATTTGTTGCGGCGATGCGTATTACAAAATCAAAAATAACAACACCTGTACAAGAAGGAAGCAGACTATTACAAGCTGTTGGCTGGGCTGTAATTTTACCACAAATGTTAGCAGCACTTGGCGGTATATTCGCGAAGTCTGGCGTTGGACAAGTTGTTTCAGACTTAGTCGGACAAGTGCTACCGACAGAGTATCCGTTCGTTGCCGTTATGGCGTACTGTTTAGGCATGATGCTATTTACAGTCGTAATGGGAAATGCATTCGCAGCGTTTGCTGTTATTACTGGCGGAATTGGCTTACCTTTAATAGTTCAAATGCACGGCGGAAACCCAGCAATTATGGCAGCGCTCGGTATGTTTGCTGGATATTGCGGAACGCTGCTTACACCAATGGCAGCAAACTTTAATATCGTACCTGCGATGCTTTTAGAGCTAAAGGATAAAAATGCGGTTATTAAAGCGCAAGTACCAATTGCTCTTTCAATTTTTATCATAAATATGTTTATTATGTACGGCCTTGTATATCGTTTCTAATTAGGAGGATAAAACTATGAAAACAGTATTATTAACAGGGTTTGATCCGTTCGGCGGAGAAAATATCAATCCAGCTTGGGAAGTAGCAAAAGGTTTGCATGAAAAAACAATTGGAGAATACAAGATAATAAGCAAACAAGTACCAACTGTATTTCATAAATCAATAAGCGTATTAAAAGAGTATATAGAAGAACTAGCGCCGGAAATTATTATATGCATTGGACAAGCTGGGGGCAGACCAGATATTACGATAGAACGTATCGCAATTAATATTGATGATGCAAGAATCGCTGACAATGAAGGGAATCAGCCGGTAGATGTACCGGTTGTAGAAGAAGGAGCGATTGCGTATTGGTCTACACTCCCGATGAAAGCAATCGTAAAAAAACTTCGCGAAGAGGGTATACCGTCATCTGTTTCACAGACGGCAGGCACATTCGTTTGTAATCACTTATTCTATGGACTTATGCATGAACTAGAGAAACATGATAAGAAAATAAAAGGCGGATTCATTCATATTCCGTTTTTACCAGAACAAGCGAGTAATTATCCAGGGCAACCGAGTATGTCACTTTCTACTATTCGTAAGGGGATAGAATTGGCAATCGAAGTAACGACGACAGTTAAGGTAGATATTGTAGAGGTTGGGGGCGCAACGCATTAAGTAAAATGAATTGTACAACACCTCCTGTAAACAACTGGTATAATAAGAATAGGAAAATACATAGAGGTGATTTTTGTGCAACAATTTGAAGAAGTACGTTCAATTTTAGAAAAAGCGAAGAAAATTACAGTATTAACAGGCGCTGGTGCAAGTACGGAAAGTGGTATTCCAGATTTTCGTTCAGCAAATGGGTTGTATGCTGATGCGAATGTGGAGATGTATTTATCAAGAGGGTATTATAATCGAAGTCCGAAAGAGTTTTGGAAGCATTATAAAGAAATCTTTCAAATTAATACGTTCCATCAATATAAACCAAATCGTGGACATCGCTTTTTAGCTGCGCTAGAAGAACAAGGGAAAGATATTACGATTTTAACGCAAAATATTGACGGTTTACATCAATTAGGTGGCAGTAAGCATGTCATCGATTTACATGGAACACTTCAAACAGCACATTGTCCAAAATGTAAATCAGGCTATGATTTACAGTATATGATTGATCATGAAGTACCGCGTTGTGAGAAGTGTAATTTCATTTTAAATCCAGACGTTGTTTTATACGGAGATACATTGCCGCAATATCAAAATGCTATCAAACGTTTATATGAAACAGATGTGCTTATCGTTATGGGAACATCACTAAAAGTACAGCCTGTCGCTTCATTCCCGCAAATTGCAAAGAGGGAAGTAGGAGCAACAACTATTTTAGTAAATGAAGAGTTAACAGGACAGGAATATAACTTTGATTTTGTTTTTCAAAATAAGATTGGTGAGTTTGTTGAAGGGTTATCTTCAATGAAATAAGTTATCGAAAAAACTGAGGTATCTGCCTCAGTTTTTTATTTGAGTAATCACTGTTTTAAGCCATATGAAAACATTTTGATAACGTAGTAACAACATCTCTATAATTTATAAAAAATTGTTTCGTAGGTAAAATAGCAGAGTAAGAAGTAATATTATCTTTAGCGAATACACAATCGTCATAAAGTAAGCTAATATGTAGCTGTTGTAAAGGATTTATTTCGTTTTGCTTTAAGTATAGAACTAAGTCATTATAAAGTTGTTCACTATAATTACTTACGGAATATTCTATTGAAAGCTGACCTGCTATGCTAGTCCACCATACTTTAAAACTACATATTAATTCTTTAAATGATTCCTCATCACATAAATTAGCGTCAAAAAGCTTCTTATAAAATATATGATTCTCCTCGTGAAAAATTTGTAAATCATATCTGTCGTTAGCAGTTTGTTTACGAAGAGTCAGCCATAATTCTTTGAAATTTGTTTTAAAGTCAGTGGAGAAATGTAATGTTTTTGTTATGTAAGGAAAACGAAAATTTCCTTTTTTTCCTTTTTGATTGAGATAAATATTTTGAATGTAGATCATAAAGTTTAAACAATGTGGTGTATGAGTATGTATGATAAACGAATCTGTCATTTCCGTTCTCTCCTTAAGAAATGTCTTTTATGAATTTATTTGTTTAGTATACAAAGAAATGTAAACTAATTGTATAAAAATCAATTTGCCCCATTTTTCTTTTAGAATAATATTCATGTTATTGTGCATTAAGGGAATGGTAATAAATAGGATGTAAAAACAAAAAACTGAAAATTAAATCTTTTATTTCTTTTATAATTAATATAAAATTCTATATATATCATATAAATAAATTTGATACATAATGATTTTGCGTAGAAATGTTAATAGAATGAAGCGAGGGAGCGAAATGAGACAGAAAAAGGAGCAGAAAAAACAATCGAAAAAGAAAAAGACTCATATTCCATTTCGGTTAAATGTACTATTTTTTATTGTCTTTCTTTTATTTTCAGCTATTATAATTCAATTAGGTAAAGTACAAATCATTGATGGAGAAACGTATAGAAATGAAGTAAATAAAAAGGAAGATGTAACGGTAAGCACTCCCGTTCCTAGAGGGAAAATGTTTGATCGGCAAGGTCACGTTATTGTAAATAATAAACCATTACGAACCGTTACATATACGAAAATGAGAGGAGTAGACTCGAAAGAAGTTTTACAAGTAGCAAGAGATTTAGCTAAACTAATTGAAATGTCGCAAGAGGACATGGATAAGTTAACAGAGACAGATAAGAAAGATTTTTGGATGCAGTTAAATGAAAAGCGGGCAGCGGCGAAAGTAACGAAAGAAGATGAGAGTAAATTTAGAAAGCAAGAAATAGAAGGAAAAGAATTAGATAAAAAAGTAGAAGAACTGCGCCGGGAAAGAATTACACAAGAAGAACTAAATGAGCTTTCAAAGGAAGATATAGAAGTATTAGTAATTAAAAGCAAAATGAATACGGGATATAAAATGACGCCGCAAATCGTTAAAAAAGATGTAAGTCAAAATGAATATGCTGTCGTTAGTGAAAGGTTGGCAAGCTTACCAGGGGTAGATACGACAGTAGATTGGGAACGTGAATACCCAAATGATAAAATACTGCGCTCTATACTAGGTAGCGTTTCTAATGAAAATGAAGGATTGCCAAGAGAACAATTAGATTATTATTTAGTTCGTGATTATAATCGAAACGATCGTATTGGTAAAAGTTACATTGAAAAACAATATGAAGATGCACTACATGGAACGAAGGAACAGTCTAAAAATATTATGGATAAAGCAGGGAAGATTGTTCGAACAGAAAAAGTGACTGAAGGAAAAAGTGGAAATAACTTGATGTTAACAGTCGATATGGATTTACAGAAAAGAGTAGAGGGCAGCCTTGAAAAGAATTTACGAGCCTTTCATGCTGCAGAGCCAATGATGGATCGTGCGTTCGTAGTAATGATGAATCCGAAAAACGGTCAAATTTTATCAATGGCAGGAAAGAAAATTGTAAATAAAGATGGCGGTATGCAAATAGAAGATTATGCATTAGGAACGATGACAAGTTCTTATGAGTTAGGGTCAACTGTAAAAGGGGCTACTTTATTAACTGGATATCAAACAGAAGCGATTAAGCCGTATACACACTTCTTTGATGCGCCAATGTATTTTAAAGGAAGTTCTAAGCCGAAGAAATCGTGGAAAGAATTTGGGGATATTGATGATTTAAGAGCTTTGCAAGTGTCATCGAACGTTTATATGTTTAATACAGCTTTAAAAATGGCAGGCATTAATTATGTTCCAAACAATCCATTAGATATTAAACAAGAAACATTTAATAAAATGCGCTACTATTTTAGACAATTTGGCCTAGGTGTGTCGACTGGTATTGACCTGCCAAATGAATCGATCGGTCAAATAGGTAGAACTGATAACATACCCGGATTTTTACTTGATTACGCGATTGGACAGTATGATACATATACGCCGCTTCAGCTTGCACAATATATTTCCACAATTGCAAATGGCGGTTACCGAATGAAACCACAAATTGTACAAGAAGTTAGAGAGCAACCGAATAGACCAGAGGATGTAGGAAAAGTCGTTCGGTCGATTGAACCAGTTGTATTAAATAGAGTGGATATGGACACTTCGTACATTAATCATGTAAAAGAAGGATTTAGAAGAGTTTTTCAAGAAGCTGACGGAACAGGTACCGGAACGTTTAAAGGTCTACCATATAAACCAGCGGGAAAAACAGGAACAGCTGAGACAGTATATGGTGGAGAAAGTGATATTGGAAGAGATGAGAACAACAACCGAAAAAAATGTTATAATTTAACTCTTGCCGGTTATGCACCATATGATGCGGATCCGGAAGTAGCTTTTTCAGTTGTTGTACCATGGGTGAATGATGATAAATCAGGAATTAATTCTGCGATTGGTAAAGAGATTTTGGATGCGTATTTTGAATTAAAAACAAATAGATCAAATGCAAATTCAATTCCAGTAGAACAACCGAACAAGGCACAGTAAAAATAGTATCACTGCATGGAAACATATTGTGCAGTGATATATTTTTTGAGTTAAAAAGCGCTTTATAAGGTGGGAATGGATATGAAAAAGGAGATTAAGAGAGGCTGGGGAAAGTACATACTATTTATATTGGTGATAGTCATAGGCTACCATTCTTTTACTTTATGTAAGGTGGAAGGGGAATCGATGCAGCCGACTTTATATGAAGAAGACTACGTATTTGTAAATAAAGCGGTAGTACGTCTTTCTAATTTACAACACGGAGAAATTGTCATTATAAAAGAAGAGGATGAATCGAAATATTATGTGAAACGTGTAATAGGGCTTCCTGGTGATGTAATTAACATAACGAACGGAAAGGTATATGTGAACGATAAAAAGCAAGAAGAACCATATACAAACAAAGATTTATTTAACAACACACAAGTGTTTTATAATTTTCAAAAGACAAAAATTCCGCCAAATAAGTTATTTGTAATGGGAGATAACCGCGAAGTAAGTAGAGATAGTCGAAATGGCTTAGGATATATTGAAGAAGATAACATAATAGGCAAGGTGGAATTTGTATATTATCCTTTTTCAAAAATGAAAATGATAGAATAAGTGGGGGATGAGCAAAACCCCACTTATTAAAGTTTCACTTTATTTTCTTTAAAAAACCTTTTGGATTAAATGATATGAAAAATTTATGTTTAGACTCGTCGATTATGAAGTTATTATTTTTAGTTAAAAACTCATCCACAGCTTCCATCGGGCCAGGACCCCAATCGGGAAGAAGCGGATTTCCATTAATGGAGGTATCTTCTACAATCATATAACTGCCAGTAGTGACGATAGATTTATATAGTAATAGTTCTTTGGAGACATGTTCTTTACTATGATCAGAATCTAAAATAACTAAAACCACATCATCAGGTTTGCGCATGCTTACAATTGTTTGGATGGCCTGCACAGAAACAGAAGATGCTGTTAAATACGTAATCCGATTATGTGATGGCCGATTTGGCTGCGGAGTTATATCGATAGTAAGTACGTGACCTTTTCCAATTAAATCTAACATAGAAGCTAAATACAGTGCACTACCACCGTGAAAAGTCCCGCATTCAATAATTAAATCGGGCTTTAATTCATAAATAATTTCTTGATACAAAAAGAGATCAGAGGGAAGTTTACAGATTGGAACTCCAAACCAGTGTGTATCGTTTAACCACACGAGGCTGTTGTAATATTGGTTTAGAAATTCATTGCTTATATTATCGATTTTAAATTCTCCTTTCTAAAAAGGATTCTCTCGTTTGACGTAAAGTGTTTACGCATGAAAGTTGTACTATATATTATGTAGTAAGGAATTGTAAGGCGAGTGTTTTTACTTGAAAATAAGCCAAATAACTCATGTGGAAAATGAAAGGAAATGATCGTATGTACAAATACACAATTTGTTTTATTAGAAAAAGCGATAAAATACTGCTATTAAATAGAAATAAAAAGCCGAATATGGGGATGTGGAATGGTGTTGGAGGAAAAATAGAAGAGAATGAAACGCCATACGAAGGAATAATTAGAGAAACGTTTGAGGAAACGGGTATAGAACTTTCAAGTGTAACGTATAAAGGGACTGTTGTTTTTAAAGGTAAAGATGAGCCCCAGGCTAGTGAAGGAATGTATGTGTTCGTTGCTGATTTTCCAGATGGAATGCAAATGAATACACCATTACGTACGGCTGAAGGATTATTAGAATGGAAAGAAATTGATTGGATATTAGATGGTGATAATAGAGGTGTAGTTAGCAACTTACCAAAATACTTACCGACAGTAATAACAGAAGAAAATAAGTTAAAACATATATTCACGTACGATAACCGGAATATTATTAATTACACAACTGCATGTTTGACAGAAGATGATGCGAACAAACGATATGAAAAACAACTCGTTTCTCAATAGAAGAGGATAGTGAAAAATCACGTTTTGTTCTCATTATATATACGAAGTGATTATATGTTTCAGAAATACAATTTATTGGTCAGAATTGTAATATGTATGATATAACTTTTCTTATGGTGAAAGCGTAGAGAACATACGTAAACGGAACAAAAAAGAGGTGGCTTTGCCGCCTCCTTTTTGTTAGCTGTGAATCGCCTTAATCATAAATCGATGTTGCTTCACATCATAATATCCTTTTTGCAAGATGATTTCATGTATACGATATAGTTCCTTATAATACCTTTCGACAGTAAAATCAGGAATTTGCCACGGAATCGCTTTTAAATAATAGACAATAGCGCCAATATCATAAAAGCGTTGGAAAGGGAATTCTTCTTTTGCATCTAAGATAGTAAATCCATTTTCCTCTAACTCACTACATGCTGCTTCAAGTGACCAACTTGCAAATTCGTTATTTAGCGGTGCGTTAAATTGCTCATTAAGTTCCACACAATCGAGACCACCAACTTGTTGTGTAAGGAAAACGCCATGTGGAGAAAGAATTCGTTTTACCTCAGAGGCAGCATAGGATTCATGTTGATTTATAATGAAATCAAACTGCCCATCTTGAAATGGTAATACAGTATCATTAATCACTTCGACGACTGTAACTCCTAAAGGCTCTAATTTCTTCCGAGCAATTGGCACATTTGGAGCATAACCCTCAGTAGCATAAATAGTTGACGGGAACGGTTGTAACATAGATAAAAACTCTCCGCCGCCAGTTCCCATATCTAGCATTGATTTAGCGCGTTGCATAAGCTGGAAAGCAGTACTGCCGTACGACCATGATAAAGGCTCGCTCTTCATTCGGCCCGTTTCTGAAATGAAAGAAAAATCCCAACCGCTAAAATGTGTATTTGCACTTTCTAATAAAGTTAAAAATAATGGATCACGTTTCATAATTATG
>WPCI01062230.1_pt1 | contig 10115 bp, 12 predicted proteins | sample 5399871 | NCBI WGS metagenome assembly WPCI01 (sample SAMN12869469, study PRJNA574797) | sludge metagenome | isolation source: wastewater treatment of pH7 | place: China:Beijing | collected 2019-05-20
ACAAATGAGAGAAAGGAAGCTATATTCAGTATCAATCAAATGCTACATACTGAATATACAAGATGATGATATGATTTTGCTTGATGGAAAATTAATCAGTAAAAAAAGAAATCTTATATTAAAAGAAAAAATTGAAGAGACAAACCTTAGATATAAGAGGACACCTAAACTGGCTATTATTTTAGTTGGTGATAATCCAGCAAGTCTATCTTATGTAAAGGGTAAGAAAAAAGCATGTGATTTAGTTGGTATTAAACATGAACTTTGGTAGGAATCTCCTATAAGCGTCAAGCGCTAAAAACATGAAACAAATCCACAGTACCTATTAAAATTATAACAAATGAAAGAAAGGAAGCTATATTCAGTATCTATCAAATGCTATATACTGAATATACAAGAAAAATATGATTAAAATAGATGAAGGTAAAACAGAAAGTATATACAGTTAAGAGAAGTGTGAAACAATTAGATAAAAGTTCAAAATAAAATAGAAGATTAAACCAACATAAAAAATCTGTAAGTACTTATATTATTTTTTAAGATGATACGCAGAAATATTTGCTAACCACACTTAGATATGATGATTAAGTACACAGTGAGGAAAATCAATCTGAATTCTTAACAAATTTTTTTTAGTAACATTTAAAATTTTCAAGTTATATGGTATAATTATGGTATAAAAAGGAGATAATAATATGCCCAAAATTATACCAATCAGAGAATTAAAAAATACTGCTAGTATTTCAAAATTTGTTGAAGAATGCAATGAACCGGTTTTTATAACTAAAAACGGTTATGGTTCCATGGTCATCATGAATATAGAAGTGTATGAAAGAGAAATTGCAAAAAGACATGTCGTAGAATTAATTAACGAATCTTTAAAAGATATTGATAATTATGATATTAAAACTGAGGGTTCGCTTTTTTTAAATGAAATGAAAAAAAAGTATGGAAAATAGAATCAAAATTTTACTGTTAATAATATTGGATAGACAGTTTAAAACCTAAGATGTATAAAGCTTCGATGGTCACCAAACCTGTGCGTGAAATATAGATATCCATATCAGTCTAGTCTGATAAACACTGAAAAAAATGTGAACCCCTACGGGTCACCAATGTTTTCAGTGTCCTCATTTCATAGAGAAATGGGGACTTTTTTTGTCTTCACAAAACCATTAGTGAATTTGAAATTAATGTGTCTTGGCTAATGAAATATCGTGTGTTTGAGAGAGCTGAAAAGCAGCAAATCACCTCAATAATTCTGATTTAGAGTGTCAACAATAGTTTTTGCAGAACTTACGACATCAAAGCAAAATTACTACCTGGAAAAGGAAGTTAATATAAAGTCTCAAAAATATGTTTTTTTATGTCAATGATCAGTATTTTATAAGATTCAAAATTTATTTCTTTACATTCTAGCTTGTTTCGTGTACAATATGATAGTGAGCACTAACACTAAAAGGAGAATATTGTGAAAAAACTAACAACACTCATCATGAAATACCCAGTAAAGACACTTATATTTACATTTGTTATAATGATTGGGTTAATTATTGGTGTGACCCAAATTGAATTAAAAACAGGAAATGATACATTAATCTCTGATAACACAGATATTTATCAAGATAATGAAGCTTATCAAAATGAATTCGGTAAAGATCCAATCATTTTAATTTTTGATCAAGAAACATTATATGAATCAACTTCAATACTATTGATGAATAAGATCCAAGAAGATATTGAAAATCTAGAAGGCATTTTTGCGATTAACAGTCCAGTCACCATTATCAATCAAATCAGTATATCACTTTACAACCAAACTGAAAATGGACTGAATCAAATGTCTTCAGGATTAAATACACTATCTTTACAACTTGATCAACTTTCAACTCAGATGGTATCTGGGAATCCCTCGGAATTACCTGATCTAGAAGCACTATCAACAAATTTAGGCCAACTGATTGCTGCACAAGATCAATTAAACACAGGATTGGTCAATATGTTTAGTTTATTGGACTTATTAAATCTAGCAGTAGTTGACTTAAAAACTGATTTAAACACTCTAAAGGCACAGATTGAAGTAGAGCCGACACTAGCAGAAGAGTTAGAAATAACTGAATCAGCGATTTTACAAACAGAATCTATTAACCAAAGTATTACTCAGTTATTATTACAAGAAGATATGATATCAATCCCTTTACAAACCAGTCAAGCTATAAACCAATTGATGTTAACCCTAGTTAATCTATCTGTCATATTAAACACACAACTTGATTCTATCCAAATATTATCCCAAGCACTTCATACAATGAGCGTTAATTTAGGGAATATGGGTACAAATTTAGTTCAAATACATACGCACTTCAATGCGTTTGAACCTGGATTTCCAAGTTCACCAGAAACACTTCATATGATGATCTATGGTGAATCAAGTGAAGTCAAACAAATGTTTAGTAGTTTTATTGTAAATGAAGATCAACTACGTATGGTTATAGTCTTAAATGCCAACGTCACTGACCAAGAAATTGATGCTATCTATGAAACAATAATCAATCGATTAGAACTAGAAGGTAGTGAAGATCAAGTCTTAGTTTCAGGTAAGCCAATTTTAGATCGCTCAATCAAATCGTCTATGATGGAGAGCATGCAATATATGATGATATCTGCTGTAGTAATCATGATTTTGATATTACTACTGATATATAAAGTTCGCATGAGACTTTTACCAATTGTTATGATTTTATTCGCAGTTGTTGCAACCGTTGGTATGATGGGATGGTTATCTATTGGATTAACTATGGTATCTATGGCAGTATTTCCTGTTCTCATCGGATTAGGCATAGATTATTTTATACAATTTCAAACACGATATGAAGAGGAAAGAGGTTAAGACATGAAACACGATAAAGCGTTATTTATGACCATAAAAAAGATGGTCCCAGCAGTGATGATTGCAATGATCTCAACTGGACTTGGACTGTTAAGTCTATATCGATCTAAAGTACCAATGATTAATGATTTTGGTGCAATGCTAACCTTAGGTATTGTCATTGCTTTTATGATAGGAATCTTCATCTTTATTCCGTTTTTGTACATTAGAGACAAACATTTTCCTAAAGAAGAAAAACAAAGAAAGATAAAAAAGGTAAAACCAAATTTATTTATTTCAAATCTAGTTGGTGTGGTCTTAAAATTGAAATATGTAATTCTAAGTTTAGCCATTATATTTGCTATTGTTGGTATCTATGTTGATCAAAATGCAGAAGCAGAAACAAATCTTGAAAACTTTATGCCTCAAGATAGTGAAGCTTTGGCTGATATTAGGGAACTGAGAAACATTATCGGTTCAACAGAGCAAATCGCTATTATCATAGAAGACACATATTTTTTATCTTTAGAAAGTCTTGAAGCTATAAAAGATGTTGAGAATCTATTGATAACCACATATGAGGAAAATATTATTGAAACATCATCTTTGTTAAGTCTACTTGAAATGATGGGTTTAGCAAACCTTGAAATGATTAATGAGACAACATTACAAGGTATGCCTACAGACCAAAGAAAGTTATTCATTAATGAGTCTTATACAAAGACAGTGATTAATGTTTCGATTGTTGAAATGAGTGATGAGCAATTCAGTAGTTTTATTAATAATCTAGAAAAAGATATCAGTCTTATCAATACAGACTCAAAGATATCAATTACAGGACAATCTGTAATTGATAGCGAAATGATGAATGCATTAACAACAGGACGATATGAAATCACATTGATTGGATTAGTGCTTATATTTGTCAGTCTATTAGTTATTTACAAATCTTTTTATAGAGCGATTCTTCCCATCATTCCAATTGTTATCATTGTTGGATGGAGCGGAGGTATCATGGCATTGTTTGGTATTAGCTACACACCTTTAACTGCAACATTGGGAGCATTAATTATGGGTATAGGCACCGAGTTCACCATATTGATTACAGAACGATTTGAAGAAGAAAAATTGAAAACTGATAACAGACAAGAAGCAATCAAAAACACTTTATCAAGAATGGGAAATCCTATACTTGTATCTGCTTTAACAACCATGGGCGGGTTTAGTGCACTTATCTTTTCAGACTTCGTGATTTTATCTAATTTTGGTATAATGACATTAGTCAATTTATCATTAGCATTGCTATCAACGATTGTAGTTTTACCTACAATTTTAGCAATTACATTTAGAAGCAAAGTAAAGGTTTTAGAACCTTCAGTAGCTTCATAAGAAAGATGGTGAGGGTTTGAAAGAAAAGAAAGATTTAATTTTAGAGGCTAGTTTGGAAGTGTTTTCGGAAAAAGGATATAATTTGGCAACCACTCTAGAGATATCAAAAAGAGCGGGTGTATCTGAAATGACACTATTTCGGCATTTCCAAACGAAAAACAATTTGTTTTTAACATCCATTAAACAAGCTATAGGAGAGTCTATCGGTGATGATCTATCAATTGATATCAACAATGATACTAAAGATTTTATAAGATTATTGATGCATGAAAAAATGCTCATGATCTCTAAGCACACAGGACTGATAAAAATGCTCATTAGAGAAACATTGGCACATACCTTACCTCATGAATTGGGATTCACAAAGATGATTTATAATCAAGTGATTCAAAAAATATCACGTTATGTTTCTTATCATCAATTAAATGTGGATTCTATTTCAATTGCAGAGATTGTAGTTGGCTTGTTACTTAGATATGCAATTATGGAAGAAAAGCCAATCTATCATCTATTAGAAGAGGTTGAACAAAAAAAATATTTATCTAGTTATTTAAACATTTTAAACATCTAAAGGGAGATTTATTAAATGATAGTACTTGCGTTTTTGATTATATTGACTATTTTAGTTATGTATGCTGGAAAATTTATTAGAAAGCATAATGTGAAAATCTATATTGGTGCAGTTATTGTATCGATACTTGCGTTTATTTTAAAGGACAAAGCTTTGACAACACCTATTATGCAAGGCTTTTTGGGATTAAGTTTCTTCTACATTGTCATGATTACAGGAGCAATCGACAAGAAACATAAAATCAAAACTAAATTTATGGGACTTAGAAGAGAATACTCTATTATAGGATTCATTGTTATTTCTCCACATGCATTAAATTACACACTCCAGGGACTCAATGGAACAAGATCATTAGAGTGGTTTGGATTGGTCAGTTTTGTATTGATGATTCCATTGTTTGTGACATCGTTTTTGAAGATAAGAAAGAAAATGAAACCAAAAACATGGAATCTCATTCAATCTGCAGCATATATTATTTATTTATTGTTATTTATTCACTTAATTTTAAACTATACCCAAACTATTAATTTAGTGTTATATGTTGCTATTTTCGGGTTTTATTTTGTATTGAAAATCATATACGAGATTAAAAAAATCAGAACCAAAAAATACAAACTAAGTTTGTTAAAAACATAGTATTGGATGTGAATCTTGCTTCATGAACCTAATGAAATGGGCTACTTGATAATCATCTAAAATGAGTTATAATGGAAAGTAAACAGGAGGTAGTATACTTATGAATTATTTATTTATTGTAAACGAATCACCATATGGTAGCGAAAAGCCTTATAATGCTTTAAGATTAGCAATGACTCTACAAAAAGAACAAAACGCTATTGTCAATATGTTTTTTATGGGTGACAGTGTTGTTTGTGCAATGAAAAACCAAAAAACTCCAGATGGATATTATAATATTGAACGAATGGTTAAAGCTGTTTCAAGAAAAAATGGTGGAGTTTTCTTATAAGGAACATGCTTAGATGCTAGAGGCATTCCAGATGAACTCATCATTGATACGACAAAGAGAAGTACAATGTCTGAACTAGCTGAATTGACAGAAAAAGCAGAAAAAATTTTGGTGTTTTAAAATAAAAAGGGCAGCATTTTATATTTCTAGATTGTAAATAGTATATTAATTTAATAAGTAAAACACTTTAGAACGACATGCAAGAAAACATATATACACAACTCAAACGTAATACATTGTATTGCGTTTTTTGTTTATGTGTAGTACAATGTAATACAAAGGGGTTGATTGTATGTCTATATCCATTAGAATGAACGATAAAGAGTTAGAACTTATAAAAAAATATGCTGAACTTAATGGATCAACGGTTTCAGAAGTTATGCGAAAAGCAATCTTAGAAAAAATCGAAGACGAGTTCGATATTTTTCTATACGAAAAAGCGTATAAAGCATATGAACAAAATTCTAGAACATACACCATTGAAGAAGCTAAGTCTTTACTAGGTATCAAATGATGTATCGGGTTGAGTTAAGTGAAAATGCACTAAAGACCTTTAAAAAAATGGACAAGCAAATAGCAACGATGATTTTTGCATGGATATCTAAAAATTTGGAAGGTTGTGAAAATCCAAGAATTCATGGAAAAGGATTGGCTGCTGACAAAAAAGGTATCTGGAGATATCGAGTTGGAGATTATAGACTACTCGCTCATATTTTTGATGATCGATTAATCATATTGGTTGTTGATGCAGGTCATCGGAGAGACATTTATAAGTAAATTAGACAGTTTAACTAAATAGATATTAAAAACTCGGGATAGATCGTGAACCAGTACGGGTCACCACTACTGTAAGTGTGCTATCATCTTAAATTCACGGAAAATGACGGATTTTTTCAGATAAAAAAAGTTTGAAACTTATGGCAATTTAAACAAATTTCTCGCTCCAGACTAGAAGTTGATACAAATTTTTAGTTGCTTAATAAAAATGTATCAGAAGTTTTGAATTTAAACGAAATAATCTCTACATCAAAAGTAATCTAATCAATTAGAGAAAAAAAGATAATCATAATGAAGCTGTTCTCAATGTATTTACAAAAAATAGTATAAATAACGTATAGATTATATGAACGTGATTTATGTACATTTTATCAATATTATTAAAAAATCAAGAACTCATATGCCTCCCTGGTGGAGGACTAACTGATTTCATCTAATATTAATCTTTACAAACCACCCAATGAGTGGTATTATATAGTTGAGGTGAGAAAATATGGATTTAATAATTAAAGAAGCTAGAGCAGAATATGGGTTAACTCAAAAAGAATTGAGTGAAATCACCGACATACCACTAAGAACCATAGAAAACTGGGAAAGTGGCAAACGCACACCTAGTCCATGGGTTGAAAAAATGGTATATAGTTATTTAAAACAATATCCTAAAAATCAAAACGGTATTGTTACCGAGACAAAAGGCATTTATGAAGTAAATCAAATCAAAGATGCTTTATTACCTTTAACTATTAAATATGATTTAAACAAGATTATTTTATATGGATCATATGCTAAAGGTAAACAAGAACCACTTAGTGATATTGATTTATTAGTCGATGGAAACATAAAGGGCATAAAATTCTTTGGCTTGCTTGAAGATGTGAATAATGCATTGGTTAAATCAGTAGATCTCATCCATTTATCTCAAATTGATAATAATTCTGAAATCTATGAAAATATCATGAAAGGGCTTGTCCTTTATGAACGATAGAGATATTAAAGGATTATCAAAGATTATAGTTCATATTGAATTTATTTTGGACTATATGAAAGAGATTAATTCAAAAGAAGAGTTTAATCAAAATCAACTTGTCATAGATGCAGTCGTATTCAATTTGTCACAAATTGGTGAGATATCTAGATATAGAATTTCATCAAGTCTAAAAGATTCCGCTATAAATATTCCTTGGCATGAAATGTATGGTTTTAGAAATCGCATCGTTCACGATTATGATCAAATTAACATGAATGTTGTTTATGATACGGTTAAAGAAGATTTACCTAACCTATTAGCGCAATTAATAAATTTGAAAAATGGCAATTAAGAATAAGTGATATGTGAAAATTAGTTTGCTATAGTCAATAACTAAACCTGCTATTTTTTAGTTTGGATAGAAACCAAAATTATACATGAAATAAAGATAGCTAAGTCAGTTAAATCCAATTGACACTGATGAAAATGTGAGCATTTCAGATTTTCAACAATTTTTATCGTCATTTGTTTATGATATAATTAATTCACATTGATATGCACAGGGGGATTAGATATGGAAAAGAAATCCATTTATTTGTTAGTTGTCGCTTTATCTTTTATCGTGATGATAATAATGTATGCAGTGATTGATTATGAAACCGTATATGTAGAACATAGAGCTCTATTCACATTTTTGAATTTTGCAGGATTATTGTTTTTGATGATACCAACTGTATTGTATACTTATTTCAAATGGAACGATTTGAAATACAATAAAGGATTTATCATCATGTCAAGTGGTTTTATCACGATGATCATTATGATAGTTTGGGTGTTCATTTATGTATTGAATAATCCTGATATAGCTTATTTGAACTTGTCGGTTGGATTGTATTATGGGATTGTTGTTGCTATCATCATTACATTTTTCGTTGGAGCAATCGTGTCTTATTTGGATGTTAGTAGTTCTTCACGAGATAAATGGATGATGATTGTATGGGCATTTTCGTTGTCTTTCTTTGTCATCAGCAGATTAAAGAACTTTTATCCACTGCACTCTCTTAGTGGCGATGAAAATTATATATTTTTGAGTAATTTCGCATTTTCATTCAGATTTTCTACCATTAGATATGAATTGTTCTCGAGACTTTCAACATTTTTAGTTTTTCTAGGTTTTATAGCCAGTGTGGTAACAAAATATATCTCGTTTAGTCAACCACAAAAGACAACTGAAAAAAGTGTTTTTGAGAAGGATATTTTATAAAGAACTAAAAAAAATCAGCCTGTTTGCAAATAGCAACAACACATATTGATATAGACATCATAAAGTGGTATCTACAGCATTAACGGTTGAAGATGCTATATTACATGCGAGATTGACAAAAAGCAAACTGATTGAGAAACAGTATTCATTCTAGAACAATCGTGAAACATACTAGTCAACAATATGAACATGAAATACTCTTCTCACGCGTGGGAAGGGTTTTTTATTTATTGATTTCTTAAATTCAATATCGGGCAATATTAATTAAAGAATCTGAATTTCCAAAGTTTGTTCAAATTACTAAAATATAGCATTTATTTTTTGTTAATATTATTGATAAAATGTACATAAATCACTTTTAAATAATGTACATCATCCTATGTGATTAGTTATAATCGATTCATGGAGGATGAGAAGCATGAGAAGTGAATTATGGATGGAAATAAGAAATGATAGATTAAGAGGATTAAGTTATGTAAATATCGCTAAAAAATATAATATTGATCGTAGGACTGCAAAAAAATATGCAATCGATCATAAAGAAGTAAATAACAAGTGTACAAAGTTGATATAGTGTCACCAAAACTATACATTAGATAAAGATATTCAAATCAGCTTACTCTAGTAAACTCTGAAAAAACCGTGAATCACTGCTAGACACCATAGTTTATTGTAAATGCTATTCCTACATGTGAATATAGCATTTTTTCTATACATTATGACTAATAGAGAATCAACCAATGTACTATCCAATTATGCCTAACCTCAATAAAAACACAACAATCACTAAAGTAAATGAGAACATAAGCAATCAATAATTCACAAACGAAAGTATACAGTATATTTTTTAATACTGATTGTAAATTATTATTTAGCAAAAGATGTTTTTATTGTAGTATTTGATACATACCTAATACATTGATATCAAAATCAGCAGTTAAATTGTTCAAAATAACAACAACATTATTATAAGTTGTTTTATCACTCATAAATTCAATAAAAAAGTGATAAGTTCCTAATTGCTTTTTTGTAGGTCTTGACATAATGGAAATCAAATTGATACGCTCATCCGCAAAAGCTTTTAAGATATTGTATAGCAATCCTGGTTTATCATGGTGAGGTGTAATCACAAGAGAAACTTTATAATTTTGGTTATCATTATAATGATTCAATGATAACTCTTTATGCTCTAAAACAAGAAATCTTGTAAAATTTGATGGCTCGTCTGCTACATTTCTTATAACTTTATTTGATGTTGTAACTAGATGAGTAGGAATAATTGCAGCACCATAAGGATCATTTAAATATAAA
>WPCI01486941.1_pt1 | contig 10109 bp, 10 predicted proteins | sample 5399871 | NCBI WGS metagenome assembly WPCI01 (sample SAMN12869469, study PRJNA574797) | sludge metagenome | isolation source: wastewater treatment of pH7 | place: China:Beijing | collected 2019-05-20
TCAATAACAGACAACGGATTCGTAATTCCCCCTGTCCAGAATACTTCCCATAATTTATCAACTTTGCTTCTTAGTTCTCCTGTAATCATACGTTTTGTTTTCCTCTCTTTTACCTTTTTCTAAAAAATTGTAATTTAATTATAACAAACATACGCCTATTTTCTCATTCACCAAAAATTATAATAAACAAAACAACCAACCCTCCAATGATTGGTTGTTTTGTTACATATATCATATTAAAAAACTTATTTAACAAAACCCCTGTAATAAAGATAAAATAACAAACTTCATAACAACTTTGTTACATGAAAAAGTTCATATGAACAGTGTGTGATATGCCATTTTACCAAAAAAATTTAACAAATGAATACAAACCTTGATCATTCCAAAAACTTTTCTACTGCCTTCTCACTCCTACAACATACTCCCCATGCTTATTTCAAAATCCCCTATAAAACTTTGAAACTACATCTTAATATCTGTACACCCAAAACCGAAAATGTTATTGCTTGTTCAGACTTGGCTACCTCTCAAAACCGAAAACTTATCTCGCTGGATTTCTTTTGTTTATAGGAAAAGTACAAGAAGCTAGAACCCCCATAGGATAAGCCTTTTGTTTGTCCACCTCTTCGGTTTCGAGTTATAAGAGAGATGGCTAGCATAACCAGAAACCGAAGAAGTGGACAATTGAATTTCACGTAACCTTTCCCAAAACCGAATACCACTTATACTACTTGTCCAAAAAATAATATTTTCATAGCAGAAAATTACTAACCTTGTAGATTGGATACGTAATTTTTGTGATACTTTATGGTCTATATAGAATAATTTGTACTATTCTTCGCTTTACGACATTTCAATCGTCATTTCTTTTCCCTCTAATATTTCAGCACAAAAATATAAAAAAAATTTTAAAAACAAACTTTCAAAATCCCTTGTTTCCTTGTCTCATTTGGACTAGTCCGAATGACTATTTTACATAATTCTTATTCTAATTTTAGCACAAAGAAAAAATACAATGAAAAAAACCTCCTTCTTATTTTCTAGAAAGAGGTTTTTTAGTTACATTAAATGCTCATTTATCGATAACACCAAATTTCCATCCCTTGCCACATGTATACATTTAAAAAACTGTAGTAAAAATGCTCTTAATTTTTGTGTATCTACGCTTTCTTTGGCGAATTCATGAATTAAATGCTGTGGAGGAAGATATTTCTTTTGTTGCATAGTCTTTGCGATACGATCAATTCGTTCCTGTAGTCCAACCTTCTTATCTTTGACTGTATATAGTTCGTGTATTTTGTTGGTACGATGCGACATAATGATACTCATAAACTCTAATACTTTTTTATCAATTGTTTCTTTGTCATAATAAGATTTCATTTCTACATTTAATGCTTCAATTTGTTGATTTAATTTGGCGATTTTCTCATCTAATTTTTTCATTGAACCTTTCAAACTTTGCATTTCCGTCTTTAGTCTTTCTTCTATTGCAGATTCTACTTGTTCCTTTTTCCGCTGCGTTACCTGCTCCAACACATAGGGAAGATAGTCCTTTCGAAATCGTTCGTGAATCATATTAGCTTGCAACTTGAAATCACATTTTTTACACTCGTAAATTCTTCGTTGCTCTTTTTTCTTCTTCCCCTTATATTTCTCTCCACCTGATTGTTGATTTTTCGCTAACATTAACTCTTTACATTGATCACAATTTAAAATACCTCTCAATAAAAACGGTGTACTATAGTCTCTCGAATGAACTTTTCTTTTTTTACGTTCTTCAAATAACCTCATAATATATTCCCAATACTCCCTTTTAAATAATGGGGTCATATTCTTCGGCGTTCCCTCTACCCATTGACTTTTATCGTTCAATACACCGTTATCATAACGATTCATTGAAATAAAACCACAATAAAAAGGATTTGTGATAATATATCGTATCTTTTCTTTCGTCCATTTCATGCTTTCGTCTAATTTTCTACTGTGTATCTCATTTGCAATTTGCTGGAATCCATATCCTATCTCAAATAAACGGAATATCTCCATCACAGCTTTTTGTTGATCTTCCTCATCTTTAAAATATTCCTTCCGAGTTTTTCTTCCACCATCGTTTTCTTCTATGACCCGATACGTATATCCATAAGGGGCTTTGCCACCCAACCAAGTGCCTCTTTTTGTTTTACTGCGAAATGTATCTTTTGTACGATCTTGAATTAAAGCGGCTTCAATTCTGGTTAGTCCATCTTTTACAGCTTGCGAAACAACTTCTCCAACGGTATATAGTTCACTTGAACTGCTTACTACTACATGGATATTTAATGCACGCATTTTCTCTCGAAATAGCTGATGCTCTTCAATTCGCCTAGCAATACGATCATTTTTATACGTTATAACAACATCAAATTTACCTTTCTCTGCGTCTCGTATTAAATTTTGCAAATCCTCTCGTTTTTCAAACGGTACTTTTATAGCAGATGTCGCTCGGTCAACATATTCCTTATAAATTTGACACCCATACCGTTGTAAAAATGTTTCAACAGAATGCTTTTGCATGTCATATTCTTGCTTTTCTGTAGAATAGCGTGCATAAAAAACGATTCTTTTTCCTGGCTGTACTACATCTTCTAAACGAGCTTGGTCATATTTGTTCACTCTCTTGATGTACCTCCTGTATAAGTATGAATGGATGTTTAAACGCAATATGATATTCCCAAGTATCTACATGTATACAATGAATCATTTCGCGATAAAAATGTACCCGATGTTCTTTTTCGAGTAGTAAAAGATCTGCTGGACACTCCAAGTGAGACATCCATTCTTTCGCTTTCTCTCTAAAATTACGAATTTCATGTAGTCGTAATTTTAAATGCTTTAATTTCTTTTTCTCTTTTTTCAATGCTTCGTTTGTTTCTTTTATTTCTTGTTTATGCTGATTGTTTTTACACTTCTCACATGTATTACTCTCGTACTCCCGCATTTTTCTTTGACAGCTCAACCATGCATCTACACACTTTCCAACTTTCTTTTCATAGTTCTCAACTGTTTTTTCTTGATTTTGAATCAGTTTTTGTATTCGTTGTATATTTTGATACTTACTTCTTTCATACAATTTATCAAAATTTGTATCTAATAAACGATTAAAAAACTGCTTTGCATGTTTCAATATTCCCTCTTCTATATAACTTGCTTCCACGCAAACATCATGTTCTTTACATTCATACACATTGTAAGGTTTGTACTGCTTCATGCGTGTTTTCGTGATAAGCGGCTTTTGACATTGGTAACAATAGAGGATATTTTCAAGTAAAAATCGAACTTTTTCTGTATTAGATTCTCTTTTCACAATAATTTGGTTCAATTTTTCATTTGCTACATCCCATTCTTCTTTTTCAATGATTTTCGTATTTTTATATGCCTTTTTGTACGTTTCATCACCAAATTTCATAACACGTAAACCATAGTAAATAGGGTTCGAAATAAGCTTGATGATTCTCGATTGATCCCATGGTTTATCATCTTGATCTTGAGTTTTTGTTTTTTGTATTTGATTCACATCGTCACATAATTCTTTTATGCTCTCATACTTTTTATTTACCAACATACTAAATATCGCCTTCACCATTGCCTTTTTATGAGGGATAGATAAAATCGTAACCTTACCATCTTGAGGATCAGGGGCACCACATTCATAGCCGTATGGCAAGTTCCCTGCATACTTTCCACTTAAAAATTTTGCAATCTTTGTTTCTTGGATACGTTGCGCGATTAATGAACCTTCATTTTCACATATAGATCCAAGAATCGCTTCAACATATTCACCAATAGGAGAATAATACATTTTCACTTCACTATCTGATGAAAAATGAACCTCGATACCATGTTTTTGAAATAAATGATATAACTGCATATGCTCTTTCAATTTACGAGCCAACCGGTCTCTTTTATAAACAATAATGCTTCCTACAATCCCTGCCTCTATATCATTAATCAAGCGGCGCATATTTAGGCGCTGCATTAATGTATTTTTACGAGCAGAAGTATCTTTATCTATATATTCTTCATCAATGGCAAGCTGATGTTTTACGCTATACTCAAACGCTTTAATTTGTTGCATTTCAATGGAGTTTTCCTGAAAGTCTGCAGAATTTCGGTAATACGTCACTGTCTTTTTCACACTTCATCACCACCACCCTCTTCATTTTCAATATACGTTTGCTCGTCTATTTTAGAAGAGGCGTTCATAATTTTTTCACGCAAACATTCTAAATACAAAGCAAACCATTTTTCTGCAGCTTGCGGGTCATGAACATATTGAATAGAGCCTAACGTTATCTGTTTTATTTCTTTCCGTTTTACCATCTCTTACACATCCTTTACTCATTAAGGAGGAATCTTTTATGATACAAAATCTTGGACAAACCATTCGTAATCTACGAAAGCAAAAAGGAATTTCTCTTCAAAATTTTGCTGAGCAAATTGAAGTCTCTCCTGGATATTTAAGCAACCTTGAAACACAAAAAACAGATACTATTTCTTTAACGCTACTCGCAAAATTGAATGAGGAATTTGATTTATTTCCTTCCCTGAATCACACAACTTCTCCTCATCATGAATTACATTTCCGACTAGATCGGGTATGCGAACTACTGAAAACGCTACATGATACCAATCCCGAGTTAGCCAATTACTTTATTTCTCACATTGAACAAGGGTTGATATTATACCAAAAGGAATAACCCCATATAGATATTATTACCAACAAATAACCATTTATTCATTTTAATAAAATTAATTCACAAAAATGAATAAAGAAACATAAAAAAGAGAGCCTATTCTTCCAAAACGGCTCTCTTTTCCATATCTTCCAATAACTCTTTTATTACTTTATTATAAAGACGATTTATTTGTGTAGATTTTTCATCTGTTCTTTGATAAATATACTCATCTCCTTTCTTTATTATCCCTAGATGTTTATCTTCTTTTGGAAATACAAGATTGCAAAAATCTTGATATATTTGTAATCCCTTCTCTCCTTTTAATGCGTATGTACGACCAGGAAAGAGCCTTTTAAATTGAGCTCTTAATAACCCTTGAAATGCTTTTTCATCCAAATCCTGAATCCTATTTTCATCTATTTTTCTCGATTGTTGTCTGCTTTCAATCATTGTGTCCAACTTACTCACTTTTTTTTGTAATAAATCATATTCTTCTGCCACTTGTTCATATGCATCTTTCATCCATTGATTCTGCATTTGCAATGCTGATATCTCTTCATTCATCATGTCCAGCATATCACATAAAAAATCTATATCCTCCTTTTTACTCCCTTCTACACTTTGATTCCTTTCGGTGTTATTACCTTGAAGGAGAATTTGCATCTGCTTTTTCATATGATTCATATCCCGTACAACATGATGATATTCCTGTAAAATTTGCCGTAATCCTGGACGTTTCTTTTCAATGAACTGAAGCAAATCTTCTTCACGAATACTCCATCCCTCTTTTCGATTCTCTGATGGGACTGCTGGTATTTCTAATTTGCGAAGCCAATCTGTAAATGTTTTATAACTTACCTTTATATAGTTTTCTTCTAAAATCTTCATCGCTTCTTGAACATTAATCCACCTGGTCATATTCCACCTCCCTTTATGCCTCTACTAACCTTATGAATGTCATATAACAGATATAACTACACAAAAGTAACATTAAAAATAAAAAATAGGGTTTAGCTCTCCTCCAAGCTAAACCCTATTTACATAATCATACTATTGTTATCTTATTAATTTTGATTCGCTCTTTCTTAACCCTATAAATTGTTCATATATACTACCCGATTCATTTTCTGTATGAACATCAAAACTCCAATACAATTCGGACTTTAGCTCTTCTTCATTTATTCCTATTTCATAACCTAACTGCTGAACTACCTCTAAGACATCTTCATTCCAAAATTCTTCTTTTACTGTTTGACTTAACATGTTTTGAGCGACATCCATTGCTTGAAATATCACTTCTAATCCATATCCCATCCTGCTTATTCCCATTACAATGTATCCCAACGCTTCTGTATCTTTCAAAAATCTCAACCCTTCCACTAATTCATTTTCATAAAACTAATTTATAGAAAGTCTGTTTTCTTTTCCTACTGCATATATTTTTAAAGATAAAATATTTATTTTAGAACTAAATAAGGGAGGTATTTACTTGTTACAGCATCTTGGTCAAACCATTCGAACATTACGAAAGCACAAAGGAATCACATTAAACGAACTTGCAACAAAATTACATGTTTCGCCTGGTTATCTTAGTAATTTAGAAACAATGAAAACTGATACTGTTTCACTTACATTTCTAGAACAGATACACAAAGAACTAAACCTGTTTCCTGCTCTCACCCAGGAAACAGATTTACCAAACCATGAACTTACTTTTCGTTTACAACGATTATGTCAAGTTTTACAACAGGTCCATGATACACAACCACAAATAGCTCATTACTTTATTGACCATATCGAGAAAGGTATAGAACTGTACCAAATAAAATAGCCATTGGATTCTCATTTTAAACACCTTGTCCTCTTATTATTCATTATTATGAATTTATTTTATAATTATGAATAAATTATAAAAAAATTGGAGAACCTTCTTAAAAGGTTCTCATTTTTCATAATTAAGGAGATGAATCAATATGAAAGAAGAATTACTAAAAGTAGCTAATGACTACCTCGAATGGGTACATGTTCAACTTGAAAGCGATGTTAACTTTATCGGGGATGATTATATTGACACAATAGAAGATATGTTACTAGAAGAAAGAATTTTATATACCCAAAACGATATGACACAAACAATTAAAAGTATTATTTCAAAACTCCAAGATAAATATGGAGTTAATAATATTTTTTATGGCGCCCCAGAACATACTGTTATTGAAAATGGTCGATATGTAACCCTTTATAATCAGTTAATAATTAAAAATCCCAAGCACAAAGAATAAACATTAAATATATGCTATTTTCTATCAATGCACATTTTTTAAATTATTACTTTAAACAAAAAAGGATGGCTGTTAATAGCCATCCTTTTTTGTTTACTGATTAATTAAGTTACTTAACACCGGCGTCGTATGAACATAACGTACTGTAAATAACGGATCTAAACGATATTGGAATGTTGTTACAGATCGACCAGTTTGAACCAATTGCTGTACAACTTCTTGAATTTCTTGTCCATTTTCATCGATACCTTTTGTAGCATTCTCATCAATATTACCACCGATTGGAGTAAGTACCGTTAACTTCACTTCGCTGCCATTGATAATCTGTGTACCATCGAACGGCAAACGAATTTGAAATTCATAAGTATCATTAAGAACTGGGAACAATTTATACTCATATTTTACTTCATAAACAAACTGTCCATTTTCAAGTTGAGCAATTTGTTGTAATGGAACACTTACTAATGATGAGCGTAATAACAAACGTGCGATGTCACGCTCTGTCCCTACCACATCTCCAGCTTTAGCAACATCAATTACATCTTCTGTACCTTCTAATAATTCAGTTTCACGATACGGGCGGAATTCTAAACCTTGATTTTGAATTAATGCCATAGCTTCCTTCGATAATGAGTTACCGTTAGGAACATAGTAATTTTCTGTCAAAGGTCCATTCGTCACTATAGTTGTACGAACCATAACCTCATCAAATTTACCACCATTATAACGCGAACTACCATTTACTACTACCGTTGCTTCTTGTGATACTAATTGTACTAATTGTACTACTTCTGACATACCTGATCACTTTCCTTTCCAAATTTATGATAGAAAGGACCACCTGAAAGCAAAAAACACCCAGAAACCAATTCACAAAAAAGATTAAACATACGAACGAAACACGAACACTTTTTGACAATTCCGTGACAAACATTGCGTTTCTTTATGTTTTCTTGTAGTATACAAACTGTCATGTTTTAGTATACGACCATCTTTTATGGAAAAGAAATACTAGTTATTTGTATTTTCCATTGGTCCATTTTCATTATAATTTGTTTGGTCAAATAAAGTCAAACACAAATACAAGTATAACATTAGTTTTTTAATTCTGAATATTAAAACTAATGTTATACTTGTATTTTTATACGTAGATTTCCAACATAGCGCTTTAATTAAGTAAATCGCACTCTAATTACATATAGAATAGTTCATACATTTTATAAACAGAAAACAAAAACATCGCCACTGTACCATATTGAATAAAAGCCCTAGGTACATTACATTTGTTTAAAATTGCAACACCTAATAATGCAATCAGTAGTGGAATAAATAAAATTAATGCTAACTGCATAGCTAGTTGATCAAATACAGGCTTTAATACCTCAATCTTTATAATATCCACAAATTATCCTCCTTATTGAAACTCATTATAATTATATAACGATTTAACATTTAAATTCAATTAATTATTAAACTCCCTATAAGAATACTTATCTTTAACCGTTTTCGTTTCACAAATTCAATTCAACCATTTGTAACCTCAATTTTTTAAACCTAATTTTACTAAGTAGTCACAGGTGGATATAAATATTTCTCTTTTCTGAAACACAATGATTCTAGTATAATAAGTTTAACAAAATAAAAATTAGAATTTTACAAATTAAAACAAGATACCTACCAATCCCTCTAAAAAGAGCAGCAAGAATTAATTTAAAAGAAAAAATTATAAAAAGGATGTTGAAATATGAGTTCTATAAGTTCCATGCCTTGCGCAGCAAAAAAAACCTCCTCAGGTTGGATAACAGTGAGTGCAGAAGAAATCGGGGAAATTAAATTAAAATATGGCGATAAGCATCCATCTTACATAAAAATAAAAGATTCCTTCCGTTGTCACGGTTGTTATGAAACCTGGCAAGAAATCTATCATCGTGAACCCTATGAATACGAAATCCCTACATTGACACATCGCGTATCACAAGAGAAAGTTGCCTTTAGACTCCGTCGCACTAAACCTTCAGAAGCAAAAAAACACGAACATATTAAAGGTTGCTATTATAATGACCCAACAGATTATTATAAAGAACTGTCCGACACCTTTGATTATATAGAAATTGCAAAAAAAGCAACCGCCCGTCTTACGATATTAAATCAAATGAATCAAATATTAAAACCAAAAATTAAAACCTCCATGAAAACTTTAGGAAAACACAATACACATAGATCTTCACACCTACAAACATTTGGTGCTCTACAGGACATTTACAATCGTTACCAAGAAAGTTGGGGAGAATTATCTGTTATAACAGAAGATAATGAAGAGAAAAAAATAGAAGATTTATTGCTATCTCCCGATGAAGCAATTGCTTCATCCAAACAATTTCCAAACAAAATCGCAATTATATATGGAATAATACAAAAAGTCGAGCCTCGTAATAACGGTGGATATATCAATATTATATTTAAACAAGGCTCAAATAAATCCGAGCGTCCATTCCGTTTGTCTGTATCACCTTATCATATTTATAATGAAATAGATTTAAAATGCCTAGAAAACAGAAAAATCGGATGTTACGGGCGTTTAAAACATAATCAAGGCTTTTCACAAATAGAGTTATTTTCTTTGCATCATCAAATTGTATTTTTAGATTTACAAAAAAGTGAACCTTGTCCTTTTAGAACACCTAGTATTAATATTGATCGAATTCAGAAACTACTTACACGCACAATGGAATTTCATCATAGTAAACTTCATTCATATCATCCTGAAATGTTTAATTTTCACAAACAAGCTCAATCGGATTTCAAGAAAATAAAACAGACAGTTCAAGAAATCCAACAAAAACAACAACTTCTTTTTCAGGAAAAAGAAATGAAAACCAAAGAGAGAAACAGTATGTCCGTCCTTCATAATACATTATTAATTGACACAGCAAATATAAAAAAACAACTTCGCATTACAGAATCCAAGATCATAGAAACAGAAAAACAATTCAGCAATAAACTCCGTAGATGGACTCGATTTATTTATACTGGATCTGAATCAAAAGAAATGCAAGAACTAAAATCTAAACAAAACAACTTAACAACACAACTATATTCTTATACAGAA
>WPCI01134490.1_pt1 | contig 10106 bp, 17 predicted proteins | sample 5399871 | NCBI WGS metagenome assembly WPCI01 (sample SAMN12869469, study PRJNA574797) | sludge metagenome | isolation source: wastewater treatment of pH7 | place: China:Beijing | collected 2019-05-20
TATTTTTTTAAGGGGGGTTCTTTTTTATTTTGTTTTTCTTTTTTAAGTACTGTAGTGTATTAGACCCCCTCCTAAAAACTTTTCTTTTATATATTTTTATTTTCGTGTAAATGCAAAATTAAATAGAATCTAGGCTTTTGCGATCACAAAAAATCTAATTGCCCTTGGTTCTCCTTCAGTCTGCTGATTATGCACTGTAATTACCCATTCATCTGTTTTATTTGGAAAACTTTCTAATGCATACAAGGGGTTAAAGCCTGAAGGAGCCCATCCTCCACTAATAACTTTCATTCCTGGTGTTTTTAAAGAAGCTCTCAGGAATTCATTATTATTAGCGGCTTCCCCACGCCATTCAAAAGACATAAAACCATTTCCAAGATCGTTTCTATAGGCCGAGTTAGAGTATAAATTAATATCCCTAGTGGTAGCTCTATATGGAGGTGCAGATAGTTGTATATCCTGATATTGTTTTTGGTTATAATCCGAGGCAACATCATAATTCCAAGTATGATTTAACGTTTCAACTGGATAGTTTTGATAATTAAAATCCAAACGTGGACTCGCATTCAGATACTTCATGTCTTGATAAGGATTCCAGTAATTAACAAACACAGGTAGTCACTCCCTTAAATTCATTTATAGTGACATGATATTACCCTCTAGTACCCAAGTGCTTAACTTATGCCAAATAAGGCTTGTAAATAGGAATAAGACCTATATATTTTAATTTTCGTGTAAACAGCTGTGAATCTCCGAATCTCGAAACAAGCCATTGTTATTCTGATTCTTCTTAAAATCTAGAGCCTAATAAAACCTCCCTACCACTTTTATTACAACTCTATTTTCAAATGATGAATTCAATCGTTAGGAATCTTTTCTGTCAACCACTTGACTAAAACAGTTCTTGTAATATCTCTGATAAGCCAATCTGATTCATATCTAAATAATCCTTGAGGACCCAAAAATAAATTCCTTTCAAAACCATTTATGTCGCTTTCCCTAAAAACTCCTTGATGAAAATGTGCGGACCGTATGCTGTCGTATAATCTTCCTATTTTAATCTCGTTACCAGGGCAATATTTTTGAACCAATAACATAATTGCATTTTTATTTTTGAAATCCTCTCTTAATGGCTTTGATAATGCATCGAGAGCTGCTATCCTATAAGACGAACTCACTGTTACATTATTTTTCCCTAACGATAAGGCCAACTGATACATCCTTGCTGCATTGATGAAAGCCGTTTTTTCATCATATTCTAAACTTTCATAAGCTCGGAATAACTTTCTTATATTTTGAGGTAGCTTCATTGTACTAAAGCTATAACTTACACTACCATTTTCAGTTGGTTCAACATATGTCCCTAATTTTTTTTTATCTTTCTTAGGCATTTCAGTTGGATATTTCTCCTCCCCTTTGTAGCCTAATAAAAATAAATTTGATTTCCCGTCACTAATTCCCCATCTATATTCAATAGAGTTATTTTTATAAAACCCTCTATCTAGAACCACGGATAAAATTGCCATAATTTCATTGCATCTAATCTCATATTTAGTTAGTGCATGCGTTCTGTTAATACCTTCTATCTTCATATCAAAATACAGCATACTTTCAGCACCCAAATAAGAACATTCAGGTGTGCCAGGGGATATCCTCCAACCATTTATAAAGTAATCACCATCCAACTTTTCACCGATGTAGTAAAATTCATGCCTAAAGAAAAATGTTTCCATCTTTTGTGCAAAAGCCGCTGCGAATGCTTTTGTGATTTTATCATTTATAAATTCTTTCCAATCATCTAATGGCATTTCACTGGATACTTCTATAAAATCAAGAACCCCTTCTTTCCAATAAGAGTTGAAAATTAAGGTTATTATTTTATCATCTTTAATATTCAACTCAATGATGTCTCTACCCATAAACTCACCTTCTAAAGCAAAACTAACCTCCTTGTTCTTAGCTGTATACGATCCACTACTTCTCTTTTCTAACACATTTTCTTCCAAACCTTTAGATAAATAAGTGAGAAAAATACCTTTCTTTTCTTCATCCATGTCTTTAAATACATCTTTTATTTCATAACAATATGACATACTTACACCTCAATAGAATTTTATTAAACAAAAAATACGTATGAATAATATTATATAATTCTAATTTAGAAGTAAGCAATATAATGCATTCTAATCAACGTATTAATATCCTGTAATTTACCAACCGATAAAGCACTTATCGCATAATCCACAACATGGAGACTCCAGGTGAGCTTGCCCGTAACAACTCCTTCTTGTACCGTCACATATCCATCGTAAAACGGAACGTCTACACCATCGATTTGTAAGTTACGGTTTTCTTCAGTCATTTTATACCCGCTTTCTTTCAAAAAATTTTATCTTAATACGTTATGACATTTAATATCTAGCTCGCCAACATCCTATTTTTTTGATATTATAGTAGTTAAAATTAAGAATATAAAAAGGAGTAAACATGGTACCTAATCAAGAAGCACTAACCAACTATTTAAACCGAGAACTTCAAGTAATTCAAACGCGCTTTAGCCATTATGAAATTAATACTTATTATGAACTTTATCAGAATATAGACTTTCCATTACAGCAAATTTTCTCTGCACTCCACTATGAACTTAACCAGATATTCAGCCACTTAAACACTAGAATTCCTCATGGATATTTCAAGGCAGATGACAGTCGATATTTACTTGAACTAATACGCAGAATCAGTAATTATCAAACGAAATTACACAATACAGAATATCAATTTAATTTAGCAACTTATTACAGTCGATTATTTACTGAATGCAAAAAATTCCTGGAAGTTAGAGGTAGCGAGATTCCAGAACTTTTCGATGAAATTGAAATCGAAGAATTCTATCCCATTTTCATATTGGAGTCTACAATTAAAATAGATAGACCAAATTCTATAGACTCTTATAAACTTAAAAAATCGGAAACGGCTCTTACGCTAGTGTCTATAAATACGAAGATCCATATTACAACCGTACTTTTGCCGTTAAGAAAGCATTTGATGATATATCAAAACGTGATTATACGCGCTTTGTTACCGAATTTAATGAAATGAAAAAGTTAAATTCTCCCTTCATACTTGAAGTTTACAGGTTTGATGAAAATCAGCGTCAATACATCATGGAGTATGCCGATGAAACACTTAATGATTTCTTAAAAGACCCTAATAACTCAAGCCTTTCTAGTAAGTTTTATATTATCAAACAGATATTTAAAGCTTTCAAATACATCCATAGTAAAAAGGTTTACCATAGAGATATCAGTACTTCCAACATTCTAATAAAGCACTATGAAGATAGCAAAATGGTTAAGTTATCAGATTTCGGTTTACTTAAACTAGAACAAAGCGAATTTACACAACAAAACACTGAAGTACGAGGTAGTTTAAATGATCCAAACCTACATTCACGTGGTTTTGCTACCTATGGAGTTCGTGATGAAGTGTACGCATTAACACGCTTGTTATACACTATCCTCACTGGTAGAGAAACTACAGGAGCTTATATTAATGATCGTTTCGATGCATTCTATAACAAAGGAACTCACTCAGTTCTGGATGAAAGATTTAATGACGTCGCAGAGATGGAGAGTGCTTTTTTTGCTTGCTTTAACGATTGACCTATTAAATTCAAAAACAACTTGTTGACGCTATCTACACACAATTACAAAGCTCCTCTCCACAGTCATTTTTTCTATTTCTGGTATAATATAGATATAGGCTTATAAATAAAATTTGAATGGAGAGGAACAGATGACTTTAATTGCAGGCATTATATTACCTAACGGAATCCTAATGATGAGTGATACTCGTACACTGGAGAATAAATTTTTCGTCCACAATGAGAATACGCGTAAAATAACTGTTATTACACCTAACGTGCTTTTAGGTTCTTCCGGATTCGAAACTACATATCATACCGCGCAAGTATTACGACAGACTTTATATGACAAAAAACGTTTAACAAATGAAAATGTACGTTTTTGTATTGAAGGCTTATATAAACAAGTTAATAATTACCACCTTGTTGAACGAGATTTTCCAGAACCATTAGGACATATTCTTATCGGGGAGTTTGACCCTGTTAAGAATGAGTATAGTTTACATGTAAATTCAGGTGTAGATCGTGAACTGTTTAGCAGCTATACCGACTATAGAGAAGTTAAAAATATTGAATTAATTGGTGCCAATCCCTTGATTAGAAAAAACGTAAAACAAAAAATCGCAGGAATCCTAGAAGGTATAGCATTAGAAGAATCCAGCGCTCCAAGAAAAATCGCAGAACTTTGCCATAACATCTTCAAGTATGAAGCTGAGACTTATCAAGGAATTAACCAGAGACTTTACTGTATTTACTTAACAACATTGAATGGTAGAACAGTAGCCGATACATTCTTTCGTGATGAATTAGGTAATGAATACAAACTTGATATTAACGATGATAGTAGAGACATCGTATACAAATAACAATTAGTATACTCACTTCACACCCTTCTTCGCTAAAAACTGTCTCGCGTTATCCGTAAGCCGGTAATAATAAACATGCTTATCATCTTTCGTGACCTGCTCCAGTAGTCCTAACTGAGAGAGTTGTCCCAGCCACGTATCAAACTGCGTAGCCGGGATTTCTCCTCCTACCTGGTGCATCGCTCGTAAAATTGCTTCCGAACCTTTCACTCTATACCTCGTGACTTTACGATTTCCAGTGCTTGTTGCTCCGTAAAACCTACTGAAACAAGTGCATCAAAACGCGCTTTAAGTAATTTAGACATCTCACGCTGCATTCGTATTTGCACCGGTAACGCCTTTACGAAGTTATCCAAAATCATTTCCAGTTCGATATTTGTATATTGCTTATTCGGTTCGCTCATTTTATCGCCCCTTCAAATGTGATTCGATTTCCGCTAAAACTTGGTCGATTCCCTCGGGACTCAGTACGAGTTTCCCGCCAGCTAATTCGATATTTTGGTCAGAAACTTCACCTGTAATTTGGCAAGAACCATTTGGATTATATTTTTGTAGAATAATAGATTCACCATCTACGAAAATCTCCATTGGATCCTTTTCCTGAATATCTAATGTACGACGTAATTCCATTGGAACTACGATTCGTCCTAGTGGGTCGATGTTACGAATGATACCTGTTGATTTCATTTCTCTTCAGCTCCTTTTCTTTTGTCAATATTCAAACTTAATAGCCGCAACATAATTCATATTTACAATTCCTTTAATACGTCTTTCGTCATCAGTAATGTCTATCGTGTTTCCTTCTGCAAACAACGCTCCCGATATTTTGTTGTAACCCTCCAAAATAAAATCCGCTTCTTCTATGCAGTGCTCCGATCCATCAATTGTTTTCAATATAGCTCTCATATTTCCGCCCCCTTACTTCTTAATTGTTTCAATAACGCTTGCTAAACCGAAAAATATTACACAGATAAACCACGTTGTCCAAATCGGATATTCGTATATAAGTTCCATCCAATCCCCCTAATCTTTATTAATCAGAATCACTGCTGGACCCTCAACCGTAATACCAGCTACTTCAATTTTTTCATGAGGACTCACCTGTACTGACGTAACACCATCACGTGTTTCCAGCTCTTCACTTAAGTTTTTTGTAGGTACATTCTTCATATTCATTCTCCTTCCAAAATGACGCTGTATTCATCATTAGCTACGTAAAAATTACCGAATGAATCACGTTCAGGAAGTCCTTTTTTCGTAGCTGGTACTATCTTTAGTTTCGCATTGCAATTGTGGCATTTCGTAAATTTATTCCCCTCATACTCATATTGATTTCCGCGATTCCCACACATGCAGCACTCATAGCGTGTACGATATCTCGGTGTACTCTCATCGTCATACTTAATACCTGTTTTCCAATGGATTGGATTCACCTCTTCTTTTTCTTTCACTGGATCTGATGTACCAGATCTATCTTTTTGCTTAGTAATCTTAACGACGTCTTCCATAGGGAACGAGCCACGATTGACGTCTACGATTGGTAGTTTACGACTTCGATTTTTCACGGTGTCTTTAATAACATCACGAATTTGCTCAGGCTTAACTGCTTGAAAATCAATAGTTTTATGAACCTCTGCTTGTGCCATTGCAGACCCTAGCGTTGATACGTCCACTTTGGGTGCATGTTTATTAATCGTCTCTACAAGTTCAGCTGCTGTATTAATAAATGATAGATTATCCTCTTTCTCTACTTTCTTTTCAGAAGATGTAAGCACTAGATATTCATACCCTACAAAGCTGGAGATACCACCACGGATGTTATTTTCAATAAAATCGAAAAAGACTGTAGTTAACGCATTGACATTAGCTTCTTTATTTAAACGATCCAATCCGTATTCATACAGCATTGCGTGAATCGCTTCATGAAGTACGTTTTTCATTTTTCCTTCATGCTTTGTTACGTTATCCGAAATCTTGATATGTTGTTCGTGATACATTACTTCAGCAATCCTTACTTCGCCATTTTCCCTTTCATCAATCCAGCCGTTTACCACTTCTACATCATACGGAACACTACCAATCATCAATTGTTTCGGTATACTCATATAACGTTGTCCCCCTTTAGTTTGGTAAATTATTTTCAATTTCCGTTCGCAATTTATCTCGTAACCACTTAAACTCTAAATCTTTTTTATCGATCTTCGCCTGAATCACTTTTGCTTGTTCCTTCGTATAACATTTACGGAAACCGTTGTATAATTTCGAAATTTCTTTCTGCAGCTGTCTCATTTCGCGGTTCGAATAATAACTTACAAACTCCGTTTTACAGCTCGGACAAATGAAGTAATGCTTGTCCACACGGTTCGGTAATCGTGCTGTGAGCATTTGGACACGAAACACGTGCTCACACACTTCACATTTTGCTTTTACTGGTTTCATTATTCTCCCTCTTCTTTCGAATAAAATATCAAATTATGGATACACTATTTGTACATCAAGATTTTCATCCATGACTGTATTTCTCTCTAATTGAGCAGTTAGTTTTTGCTAGCTGCTCTTTTATTTTTTATCTAACCTATTCAAGTATCCCGTGGCTGACCAAGAGTAATACGAGGTAGCTTCAGGAAATAACTCACAGAATTTCTCCCTTATATCCTCTGGATACATCATCTCTGCTTGGTAATACTCAATACCGTGTTTTTCCTTTATTTCTTCTTTCGTACCTACCATTTTCCCGTTAAGATAGAACTTTCCATTCTTCATAACTAGACAATCTTTATCATAGAAGAACACTGTAGATTTAATAATGTCTGCTTTTACAGTGTTATCCTCTTCGTAATCGTTGTAATACTCATCGATAGCCGTACCACATACACACTTCTGATTAGCGCACCAATATTCAAAAATGAACATCTTATCGTTATACTCAAACATCGACGTGTTTTCTTTTGGTTCCATTCCATAACGCATTTGTAACTCACCTAATGTGATTGCAGATTTGTGTAGAGCATAATCAAATGTCCCCATTCCCTCTGAATACTCCAGCTTCCATTCACTATCAACATCTGCTTTGGAATAGTATTTTATGGATCCGCTTTTTCGGATATCATTCTCCGGATCTGACCACGGAGCACCTGAGTCTCTTCCATACACATACTCACCTAATTCGACTTTCCATAGTGGGAAATGTTTATTGGCTTCTGTTTTGTTCACTTAAGGTTCCTCCTTGCTTCTTAATCAAATAAAATTTATAAAAATCTAACCCATCCAGCTAAAATGAATGTAGTGTTCATAGTAGGATCCAAAAAGGCCCTTCTTTTCTTCTTCCTTAAATTCAACTTTCACACCGTCCATCAATTCTTGTAACTTTTCTATAAAAATTTCCGTAAGCATCATATGCTTATCTGGATTATCATAACGAATTTGATACTTATAGCCTGAATACCCCTTTGCAGCACTTTCAGTTATCGCACCTTCCATTTCGTCTGCAAATTCCAATACTTTTTCATCAATGGCTTTTTCTTGGATTTTTTTCAAACTCCCCAGTAAGGACATTTTTATCTCACCTTTCACCCAAATAAGGTTTTTTAATAGGTTAATTGTCTCTTCAATATACATATCGTATAATGATAATAAAAGGAGGTACTTATGATTGAATTTTTAAAATCTAACATAATTCCAATCGCAGCATTTTTTATTTCTTTAGCAACTTTTTTTATTACATTTGCAAATTTCTGGAGAAACCGCGCCAAGATTGAATGCATTCAACCAAAGGGCATTTCAGCCCACATCATAAAACCTGACAGAACCGACTTCGAAACACCTGATGTATATTGGCAGAGTGATTTTAGAGTCATTATGGATGTTATTATTACTAACAAAAGTGCTTTACCAATCTCTATAATTGAATTTAAATTAAATAATAGATTTAAATTCAATTCTTACAGTAAACCTGGAACCGAATATCCTGTTACTACAAAATCTGCAAAACAAATACATAATAATATAGAATTTTATGATGGTGATGAGAGAAAGCTTGAATTTCAAATAAGCGATAAATGGCTACAACCTATTATTGATATTCCTCCATACACTTCCTTAAGGGGGCATTTATTCTTTCATGCCAGTGATATCAGTGATTTGAATTTCGGTGAAAATACATTAGAAATAACTACTTCTAGAAAAAACTTTTCTTTTCAAGTAAAGCTATATAACAAATTTAATTCCGTCATTCCACTACCTGATAAAGTCCATGAGGCTCGAGAAACAATTCCCTTTTAAAATCATCACGTATTAGTTATTTTAAAAACAATTCTTTCCACGTCTTGAATGTATATTTGAAGTGAAGCTAGTTCGTTTATTTTGTTCTAGCTTCCTCCTCATTACTAAATCCCTTTACTACACAAAAATCACGTCAAATCACAACATCTTTAGATACTATCGGAACGCCCCCTTTAAACCGATACCCCATTCTTTCCATCTTTCCACGAACACCTAATGCACTTTTCCCTAATCTCTCTGCAATGACATCTATGCTGTACCCTCGATCATATAAATCCACAATTTGTTTTACTTCTTGCAGTGTATATTTTGTATGGTTACCTATACGTACAGGTCTAGCTTTAATCTTTAGTTCCATTAATCTTCGTTTCACAGAACCCTCGGTACGTTGTAAACGTGCTGCGATTTCCGGATAAGTATAGCGGTATGCATTTACTAAGCTTTTAAGCAACAAATCATCGTCTTCACTCCACGGCTTCCCACGTTTCTTTTTGGCCACTAGATCCGCATTACGTTTTTCTTTCATCCAATCAGGCTCAGGACCGAAAATACCTGGTTCGATTCTAGAAAAATCCACCACGTGTTTATGTGTTTTTAACCACTTCCATAAATCACGATAGTATACAACTTTTACTTTTTGCTCCGTTGAAAACAACTTAAGTTTTATAGGAAAACCGAAGCGCTTGCCCCAGCTTTTTATACAGTTATAATCAACACCTATGGCCTCAGAAAGTTGCAAAATAGTAATGCCCTCAAAATGTAAACGAGCGTCCCCTAACCCAATACGTTGCGCTTTTAATTTAACAGCATCAACTGAACGTCCGAATTTTTTGGCCATATGCTTGATACTATAAATCCCCCAATACTGCTCCAAATACGCTACTTCTTCCTTCCTCCATAATGTGTACCTTCCCACTATTTCGCCTCCCCTTTTAGTAACCGGATGCCTGACGATCATGATTGATTTTATTTTTTTCTATATATGCGTTGTATATCTCAATAGCAGAGAATCCAAGTGCAGCTCCTAAGTATGCTAAATCATTCATCAGGGTTATGTAGTGCGCTGCAGTCCACAATTTGTTTTCATATAAATCGTTAAATACATCGATAATTTCTGTTTTTGTATTACCATTGCTATTACGTACTACAAAAGCATCAATATATTTATTCCATTCACGTTCTAATCCAATCGATAAAGCAAAGTCAAGAGCATCAACAAATTCGTCTAACAACGGATTGTAATACTCCTTGTCCTCTTCCATCATCTGTCCTTCATTACGCACTGCTTTTGTAATTGGTTTGTTGTTAGCGCTCCA
>WPCI01460087.1_pt1 | contig 10103 bp, 6 predicted proteins | sample 5399871 | NCBI WGS metagenome assembly WPCI01 (sample SAMN12869469, study PRJNA574797) | sludge metagenome | isolation source: wastewater treatment of pH7 | place: China:Beijing | collected 2019-05-20
GCAGGGGTGCGGGGGGATGTGCGGTCCGCCCGAGGCGGCGGGCCACTCCGGACGCCCCGCTGTCACCCTCCAGCATGTTGTCCCGGGTCATGAGGTAGACGGCCCGGTCCGGGTCGGGGGCGGCGCCGTCGACCACCGGCAGCAGGTCGACGCCGGGTAGCGGATGGACCTCGCTGAAGTCCTCGGCCAGCTCGGCGGTCAGGGCCGGGACGTCGAGCCCGGCGGCCGCCAGCAACGTCGGGACCACGTCGACGTGGGAGGTCGGGTCCTCGATCCGGGCCGGTGTGGTCGGGCTCGAGCCGACCCGGGCGATGATGAACGGCACCCGGGTGGCCTCGTCGTAGAGGTTGAACCACTTCTGGTGCAGCCCGCCGTGGGCCCCCAGCAGCTCACCGTGGTCGGCGGTGCGCACCAGGACGGCCTCGCCGGTCGTGCCCTCGGTGACGGCCCGGCGCACCCGGTCCACCGAGCTGTCCACCTCGGCGTGGAGCCGGTGGTAGAGGTCCCGGTAGGCCTGGGCGTTGCGGTGGTAGATGCGGGCGACGGCGGCCGGCGGGCCGTAGCCCGACGGGTAGGCCGCCCGGTAGGCGATCTGGGCCGCCGGCTTGGTGGCGAGGTCCTCGTGCTCTGTCGGGGCCTCGGGCACCGGCGGGGGGTCGAGGGGGGACGGCTCGTCGCCCAGGGGCTTGGACCGCACCCAGACGGGGAAGAGGACGATGTCGTGGGGGTTGACGAAGCTGGCCACGAGGCAGAAGGGCCGGAGCGCCGCGGCCTCCCCGGCGCGGCGGCGGGCGTAGCGGTCCTCCAGCCAGGCCACGACCCGCTCGGCGATGAGGGGGTCCCGGACGAGGCCGCTGTTGGCCATCGACGGCCCGTGGGGCTCGGGACCGACCCAGCCCGAGAAGCCGTAGGGACCGAGGGGGTCGGCGTCGAGATAGGCCTCGACCGCGGCCTGGTCGACGAACCCGTCGTCGCTGTTGGTGGCCAGGGGCTTGCCGTTGGCCGGATCGGTCAGGTCGGCGTGGCTGATGTGCCACTTGCCGTCGTAGTGGGTGTCGTAGCCGCCGGCGCGCAGCCAGTTGCCCAGGGTGGGGACCTCGCCGGGGGGCAGCCAGCGCATGCGGGAGTCGTCGGCCATCTTGCCGAGGCCGTCGGTCTGGGTCACCCCGTGCAGGTCGGGGTACTGGCCGGTGAACAGGGTCGGGCGGCTGGGCACACAGGCCAGGGAGCCCGTGTAGTGGCGGGCGAAGGTGACGCCGTGCTCGGAGAACCACCGCTCGCCGGACAGGGTCGCCCGGCGCCACGCGGCGACGGCCGGGTCCTCGTAGGGCGGGGCCGCCCGCTCCTCGTCGGTGAGGATGATCACGATGTCGGGGCGGTCGGTCATGGCCGTCCTTCCTGGAGGTGGCGGGCGAGGCCGGCGAGCATGCCGTCGGAGGCCTTGGCGAGGCGGCGGGCGAGAAGGGGGGCGACCAGCCGGCCCGGGGGCTTGTGGCCCGGGTCCACGGTGCTGGTCAGGGTGACCGTCGTGCGGCCGCCGCAGGGGCGCAACGTCCATCGGTTGGTGGCGCCGCCGACGACCGGGGGCAGGCCCTCGAGGGCGTAGGCCAGGGCGGTCGGCGGGTCCCACTCGGTCACCCGCTCGACCAGCACGGTGCGGCCGACCTGCACCCGACGGGCGCTGTCGACGCCCTCGGTCTGGTCGGTGAGGTAGGTCGAGTGCTCGACGTCCTCGGCCCAGGTGCTGAGGCGGTCGAAGGCGGCCAGCACGTCCCACACCGCCTCCGCCGAAGCGGTCACGGTGATCGAGCGCTCGACGACGGCGTCTCCCATGCCCCCTGTCTAGCAGCCGTCCCGACAAAGTGGCAGTAAGAGTGTCAGTAGTTGAGGGTTGACGTTTCGGCCCGTCGGGGCGACACTGCCCGGGATGCGTTTCGACCGCCGCGCCCTGGACCTCCTTCTTACGTAAGGCGAGCACCCCCATATCGGTGCTCGTCTCGCCTCCTGAACCCGGAAGGGTCAGGGGGTTTTTTCGTTTTCGAGCCCAGGCCGAACGGTCGGCACCATCAGCCCCTGAACCCCAGAAAGGCAATCCCATGAGTGACAACGAGCGAGTCGTCATCTTCGACACGACGCTGCGGGACGGCGAGCAGTCGCCGGGCATCTCCCTGGACGTCGGCGAGAAGCTGGAGATCGCCGAGCAGCTCGCCCGTCTGGGGGTCGACTACCTGGAGGCCGGCTTCCCGGTGGCCAGCCAGGGCGACTTCGAGGCCGTCGAGGCCATCGCCCGGTCGGTGAAGGGCCCGGTCATCACCGGCCTGTCCCGCACCGCCCTCAAGGACGTGGACCGGTGCTGGGAGGCCGTGCAGGACGCCGAGAAGGCCCGGATCCACGTGTTCATCGCCACCTCCGAGAACCACATGAAGAACAAGCTGAAGATGACCCCGGACCAGGTCAAGACCGAGGCCGCCTCGGCGGTCCGTCACGCCCGGGCCTACACCGACGACGTCGAGTTCTCCCCCGAGGACGCCTCCCGCTCGGACTTCGACTTCATGTGCGAGGTGCTGCAGATCGCCGTGGATGCCGGGGCGACGACCCTGAACATCCCCGACACGGTCGGCTTCGCCATCCCTGACGAGTACGCCCAGCGGTTCCGGTCCATCCGGGAGCGGGTCACCGGCGACTACATCCTGTCGGCGCACTGCCACGACGACCTGGGCATGGCCGTGGCCAACTCCCTGGCCGCGGTCGAGGCCGGGGCCCGGCAGGTCGAGTGTGCCGTCAACGGCATCGGGGAGCGGGCGGGCAACGCCGCCCTCGAGGAGATCGTCATGGCGCTGCGCACCCGGTCGGCCTACTTCGGCGGCCTGGACACCGCCGTGCGGGCCGAGGAGCTGGCCAAGACCAGCCGCCTGGTCAGTCGCCTGACGGGCTATCCGGTCCAGTACAACAAGGCCGTCGTCGGCCGGAACGCCTTCGCCCACGAGGCGGGCATCCACCAGCACGGGATGCTGGAGGACCGCACCACCTACGAGATCATGGACCCCAGCGCCGTGGGCCAGGACACCTCGCTGGTGCTGGGCAAGCACTCCGGTCGGCACGCCTTCAGCGACGCCCTGGAGAAGATGGGGCTGAAGGTCCAGGGCGATGCGCTCAACCAGGCCTTCGCCCGCTTCAAGGAGCTGGCCGACCGCAAGGTGGAGATCACCGACGCCGACCTCGAGGCCATCGTGGCCGCGGAGCTCAACGTGGCCGCGTCGGATGCCTTCGAGCTGGCCAGCATCGAGTTCCGGGGCAGCAACGTCGGCCCGGCCACCGCCCAGGTGGTGCTGGTCCGCACCGCCGACGGCGAGAAGGTCGAGGCCACCGGCGAGGGCGACGGCATGATCGATGCCGCCGGCCAGGCCATCCGGGCCGCCACCGGCGTCGACGGCCGCCAGACCGACTTCAACGTGTCCTCGGTGACCGGCGGCGTCGACGCCCTCGGTGACGTGGTCATCCAGTTCGAGTCCGAGGGCTCGAAGGTGTCCGGCCGCGGTGTCTCGACCGACGTCGTCGAGGCCTCGGCCCGAGCCTTCCTCAACGCCATAAACAAGATCGTGAGGATCCGCGACCGCCAGGACGTCCGCGACATCGAGACCGGTCCCTGAGCTTCGTCGGGTCGGACGAACCGAGGCAACCACGGGGGCCTGATCGTCGGGACGGAGCTCCTCTGCGCCCTCCGGCCGTGGATTCTCACCGAGAGTGGCCGAATCAGCGGAGTTGGCGCCGTCGTTCGCTTCTGGCACCGGATCTGCGGGCCAGGACCCGAGAATCCGGTGCCAGAACGAGAGGTGCTCACGGCGGGTGGCGAACGGGGCTCGCTCGCCCCCGACGACGGGCGGACCGACCCCACGCCCCGGTGGTTGCCTCGGTTTCGGTGGGTCAGAGGGCGAGCTCGCTCAGGGGCTGGAGGGTCGAGAGGGAGCTGGTCACCAGGGTGTCGGCGCCGAGGGTGAGGAGGTGGTCGCCGACGACGATGTTGCGGCGGACCTCCTGGCCGTTGGGGAGGTCGATGCGGCCCTGCTCGTCGACGTGGTCCGGGCCGACCGACAGCACGATGGACTGGGCGAAGGTCAGGGGCAGGACGGCCTGGCCGGTGGCGCCCCAGTAGAGGAAGGCGTGGTGGTCCCACTCCACCGCCGAGCTCATGCCGGGGAAGACCAGCCGGTCGACCCGGGTGGGGTGGGTGGGGTCGGTCACGTCGAAGACGGAGGCCTGCAGGCCGCGGGTCATGCCGTCGGCGTCGGCGTCCTGGCCGATGCCCAGCAGGTGGCCCTCGTCGATGGGGTGCAGGTAGGCCGAGTAGCCCGGGCTCTCGAGATCGCCCCGCAGCACGGGGGCGGTGGGGTCGCTCAGGTCGACCACGAAGAGGGGGTCGGTCTGGCGGAAGGTGACCACGTAGGCGGTGTCGCCGAGGAAGCGGACCGAGTAGATCTGCTCGGTGCGGCCGAGGCCCTCTACGGCGCCGACCTCGACGAGGGCCTGGCCGTCGGTCTCGAGGACGGCGACCCGGCTGGCCGCCTGCTCGCTGCTCGACCACGGGGCGCCCTCGGTGGTGGCCACCCGGAGCCGGCCCTCGTGCTCGGAGAGCGAGAACTGGTCGACGAGGTGGCCCGCGACTACCCCGGAGGCGACGTAGGTGGCGGCCCCTGTCCCGGTGATGTCGAAGCGGTGCAGGGCGGTCTCGTAGGCCTCGCCGCTCAAGTGCGGGAGGGTCGTGCCCGACGGACCCGGGTCGTCGGGGGCGACGACGGGCTGCGGGCGGCTGGTGGCCACGTACAGGCTCTCGGTCGAGGCGTAGACGGTCTGGCCGTCGGCCAGCACCGTGGCCGACGGCGGCACGGCCAGAGGCTGGGTCAGGTCCACGGTGAGCACGGACAGGAAGCCGAAGCCGGAGAAGTCCTCGGGCCGCTGGACCGCGGCGCAGTCGACGGCGTCGACGGCCTCGTCGTCGAGGGTCGCCCCGGGCAGCCAGTCCTGGAGGGTGGCCTCCTCGATCACCCGGCGGTTGGCCTCCTCGGCGATGGCCCGGGCCTCGGGGCTGTCGCCGCTGGGGTAGACGAACGGGAAGGCCGGGTGGGTCGCGGACACCACGACCCGCGCCGTCTCGCCGACCAGGCGGGCGCTCAGGTAGGCGCTGTCCACCTCCAGGGAGTGGACGATCGTCGGGTTGTCCGGGTCGCTGATGTCGATCTCACTGAGGATCGAGCTGATCGCACCGTAGGGGGCCCAGGTCGTGGCCGCGTCCTCGGCGTAGTACGCCTCCTCGTTGCTGCCGAGGGCCAGCACCCGGTCGCCTACGACCAGGATCTGCTGCCCCCACCCCGGCAGGCGGACGGTGCCCCGCGCGACGGGCTGGTCGCTGGTGAGGTCCACGATGCGCAGGACATCGTCGTCCACGAGGACCATCCGGTCGGCGGTGACCTTGACGATGTCGGGCTCGTCGACGAAGGCCTCCTGGGTGTTGGTCCCCGACGTCGGGACGGTCGACGTCGGCACCGGCGCCTCGGTCCGGACGGTGCCCTCTTCGGCCGCAGCCGTGTCCGCCTCGGCGAACTCGTCGAAGGCGACCGGGCCGTAGTAGCCCTCGCCGTAAAGCCCGTAGGGCCCGACCCGCTCGAGGGCCTCGGTCCGCAGGTGGTCGAGCAGGGCGTCACAGCTCGCGAACGGCGCCAGCGCCGCCGCCAGCGTCACGTCCCCCAGGTCCACCCCCTCGGCGGCTGACCCGGTGTCGTCATCAGCGCTGCACCCCGCGGCGAGCAGCACCGTGACCAGGAGGATGAAGACGATCCGTCGAACCATGTCCCATCAGACGCTGCCTGACGACGAGCTGGTTCCGGCGACCTGTGGAATCATGGTCTCGCCGACGCCGTCAGACGGCGGCGGGGGGAGGACCCGAGACCATGTCGACACGTAGGTTGTGCTCGCTCGTCGCCTTTGGGGGGCTCACGCTCGGGCTGCTGATCGTTCCCGCCTCGCGCGCCGCCGCGGCCGCCGGCACGATCACCACCTTCGCCGATCCCGGCGGGGTGGCCTCCACGGACTATCCGGCGGGGATCACGGTCGGCCCGGACGGCAACCTCTGGTACGCGGGCTTCCGCAGCCATCGGATCGGTCGCATCACGCCGGCCGGCGTGATCACCACGTTCGTCGATCCGGGGGGGACCGCGTCCACCCACGGCCCGTCCGGGATCACGGTCGGCCCGGACGGCAACCTCTGGTACACCAGCTACCTGAACGACCGGATCGGTCGGATCACGCCCGATGGGGTGTTCACCACGTTCGTCGATGGCCAGGGCACCCTGGACGGCCCAGCCGGAATCACCCTGGGCCCAGACGGCAATCTCTGGTTCACCAGCAACGGGAACGGCCGGATCGGTCGCATCACCCCGAGTGGCGACATCGCGACCTTCGGCGACCCAGGTGGCACTGCGTCAACCGAGTACCCGCTCGGGATCACCACCGGCCCGGACGGCAACCTCTGGTACACGAGCTCGAACACGGACCGGATCGGCCGCGTGACCCCCGACGGCACGTTCACGGTCTTCTCGGACCCGAGCGGCAACACCGGGCGCCCGATCGGGATCACCGCCGGGCCGGACGGCAACCTCTGGTTCACCAGCGCCGACACCGATCGGATCGGCCGGATCACCCCCGCCGGGGCGATCACCACGTTCGCCGATCCCCGCGGCAACATCGACGGCCCGAGCCGGATCACGACGGGGCCCGACGGCAACCTCTGGTTCACCAGCTTCTACAACGATCGGATCGGCCGGATCACGCCGGCCGGGGTGATCACCACCTTCGTCACCCCCGCGACCGTCGATGGCCCGGACGGGATCACCTCGGGGCCTGACGGCAACCTCTGGTTCACCAACCAGCTGAGTGACCGCCTCGGGCAGCTGACCAGCGGTGCGGTCTGCGGCGGTCTGCCGCTGACCGTCGACCTGGCCAGTTATGGCCGCCCCACGGCGGGTGGCGATGTCATCCAGGGCACCATCGGTGACGACATCACCGACGGCCTCGACGGGAACGACCTCTTCTGCGGGCGCGCCGGCAACGACACCTTCAACGGTGGCAACGGCAACGACACCGCTTACGGGGGAAACGGCGATGATCGCCTCGTCGGCGGCAGCGGCAGGGACCACCTCGACGGCGGTCGCAGGACCGACACCTGCCTGGGCCAGAGCGGCAGCGACACCGCTCGCAACTGCGAGATCCGGCTCGGCATCCCGTAGCGGTGAGCAAACGCGGTCCGGCTCGGCCGCCAGAACGTCCTCAACCTGAGGCGAGGATCTCGGTGACGGCGCGGTCGGCGGATTCGACGGCGCCGTCGAGGTAGCCCATCCAGGTCGTGGCGGTCTCGGTGCCGGCCCAGTGGATCGGGCCGACGGGCTCCCGGAGGGCGGGACCGAAGCGGGTCCAGGCGCCGGTGGGGAAGTGGGCGCCGTAGCAGCCCCGGGTCCAGGCCTCGGCGGTCCAGTCCCGCTCCACGTAGTCGATCGGGCTCGCCGCCTTCGGCCCGAACCAGCGCACCAGGCAGTCGACGAAGGCCTGACGTCGGGCGGTCGGGGTCTTCTCGCCCCAGTAGAGGGCGTGGTTGCCCTCGTAGAAGCCGACCAGGATCCCCGGGTCGTGGCCGGGGACGGTGTTGTCGAAGGTGATCCCCACGGGACCGACGGCGGAGGCGGCCTGGCCGTTCAGGCCCTCAGCCCGCCACCAGGGCTCGTCGTAGGCGACCATCACCTTGATGACCTGGCCGTGGGGGAGCTGCTGGGTGAGCTGGTCCCGCCGCACGGGCAGCGCCGGCTCGTAGTCGATGCGACCGGCCAGGTTCGGCGGCACGGCCACGATCGCCCGGTCAGCCTCGTAGGTCCCGGCATCGGTCTCGACGGTCGCGCCGTCGTCCCCCCAGGTGATGCGCCGCACCGGGGCGGACAGGATCACGGTGTCGCCGAGCTCCTCCGCGAGGCGCTCGCTGATCCGCCACGTGCCACCGACGACCCGGTCCTGCTGGGCACCGCCCTGGGTGCCGAGGACCCGTTCCAGGCCGTTGCCCGCCGCGATGTAGGTGAGCCAGTGCAGCAACGACATCGTGTCCGGCTCGGCGGCGAAGACGGCGGCGGCGGCGATCTCGTGGAACATCCGGGCCTGGTCGGTGTGCACCCGACGGTCCAGCCAGGAGGCGAACGTGGTGGCGTCGAGCGCGACGGCGTCCGGCGTGGCCCAGGGCTCGGCCCGGTCCACGGTGGCCACCAGCTTGTCCAGGGCCCGCTGGGCCTGGAAGAGGTCGGCCAGGGCGAGGGGGCTCAGGGGTGGCGTGTCCCCCCGGAACCGCTTGGCCTTCCCCTCGGCCAGTTCGACGAGGCCGTCACCCTCGTCGTGGGTGGCGTACCGCTCCAGGCCGAGCTCCTCGATCAGCGCGTTCACGTGGTCCTGGGTCGGCCCCACCCACTGGCCTCCGACCTCGACGGTCACCCCGGCGATGGTGTCGTTCAGCGTGCGCCCACCGACCCGGTCTCGCGCCTCCAGCACCACGACGGACCGCCCCGCCTCCTGCAGCCGTCGTCCGGCCGTCAGCCCGGCGATCCCGCCCCCCACGACCACCACATCCACCCGGTCGCCACTCACGAGATCCGGTTCTGGTCACTCGTGTTCGCGCCAGAGCGCGAATACGAGTGACCAGAACGGGTGGGGTGGGTTCGGTCAGGCATGTACCGACGGTAGCCAGGCGGGACGGGTCGTCTCGTAGGTGTCGATCTCGGTGACGTGCTGGAGGCTGAGGCCGATGTCGTCGAGGCCGTTGACCAGGCGGTGCCGGGTGTTCTCGTCCATCTCGAACTCGGCCTCGATGCCGGCGGCGGGCGCGGCCACGGTGCCCCGCTCGACGTCGATGGTGATCTCCAGGGCGGGGTCCTCCTGCACGGCCCGCATCAGGGCCTCGCCCACCGCGGCATCGACCTGGACGGGCACGAGGCCGCACTTGGTGGCGTTGTTGCGGAAGATGTCGGCGAAGCGGGGGGAGATGACCGCCCGGAAGCCGTAGTCCTGGATGGCCCACACGGCGTGCTCCCGGGACGACCCGGTGCCGAAGTTGGGCCCGGCGACCAGGATCGACGCGCCGGCGTACTGCTCGTCGTTGAGCACGAAGTCCCGGTCGTCCCGCCACTCCGAGAAGAGGCCGCGGCCGAAGCCGGTGCGCTCCACCCGCTTGAGCCAGTCGCTGGGGATGATCTGGTCGGTGTCCACGTCGGACCGGTCGAGCGGGACGGCCGTCCCGGTGACCACGCTCACGGCTTCCATCGGTTGTCGCTCCTCAGTCCAGGTCGTCGGGGGTGGCGAAGGTGCCGGCGATGGCGGTGGCGGCGGCCACGGCGGGGGACACGAGGTGGGTGCGCCCGCCCCGGCCCTGGCGGCCCTCGAAGTTGCGGTTGCTGGTGGAGGCGGCCCGTTCGCCGACCGCCAGCTTGTCGGGGTTCATGGCCAGGCACATCGAACAGCCCGGCTGGCGCCAGTCGAAGCCGGCCGCGGTCAGGATCTGGTCGAGACCCTCGGCCTCGGCCTGCTCCTTGACCTTGCCCGAGCCGGGGACGACCAGGGTGCGGATCCCGTCGGCCACCTGCCGGCCCTCGGCCACTGCGGCCACAGCCCGGAGGTCCTCGATGCGACCATTGGTGCACGAGCCGATGAAGACCGTGTCGACCTTCACCTCCCGCATGGGGGTGCCGGCCTCGAGACCCATGTAGGCCAGCGCCCGCTCGGCCGCATCCCGCTCGGAGGCATCGGCGAAGTCATCGGGGGAGGGCACCGAGGCGTCCAGGGGGATGACCTGGGCCGGGTTGGTGCCCCAGGTCACGTGCGGCGACAGGGTGGCCGCGTCGATGACCACCTCCTTGTCGAAGACGGCGTCGTCGTCGGTGACCAACGTGCGCCAGTCGGCCACGGCCTCGTCCCAGGCCGCGCCGGTGGGCGCGGAGGGCCGGCCCTGGAGGTAGGCGAAGGTGGTCTCGTCGGGGGCGACCAGGCCGGCGCGGGCGCCCGCCTCGATCGACATGTTGCAG
>WPCI01040283.1_pt1 | contig 10098 bp, 6 predicted proteins | sample 5399871 | NCBI WGS metagenome assembly WPCI01 (sample SAMN12869469, study PRJNA574797) | sludge metagenome | isolation source: wastewater treatment of pH7 | place: China:Beijing | collected 2019-05-20
AGATTTTCTTTGTCCATAGTATACAGCTCCTTTTTGGAATTCGATAAAAAGCAATGTAATTATAAATAGCTACTTATATATATTGTGTTTTTGAATGACATTATATACAAAACTTATATTACAAAGTTAACTAATTAACGAATTGTTAGTGATGGATAAAGATGTACAAATTTGAAGTGTTTAATAAAAATTAAAAGCGGGTAACAAGTACCAATACTCTTTCTCATGTTTTATATAAGGACCATATTACAAATCAAAAAAGATGTAGAGAACCTTGGGAGAAAATATAGTTGTTTTTTAGGGAGAAGAATAAATAAAATGATACTACAAATGTAAAAAGGCATTCCATAAAGGAAGGCCTTTTATTGTTCTTGTCCTGATTTTTTCTTCTCACGTTTTTTACATTCTGGACATTTTGATTTACGAAACGGTTTAGCAAAGAATAGCAGAATGAAAAATAAACCGAATATAATACTAGCTGAGTTTTTCACGATAATGACGCTACTATTTTTCATTTGAATCGATGGTTGGATCTCTTTTTCCTCCATAGTGGCCCTCCATATATTGGATTTACATTTTAATTATAGCAAAGTTAATTGTTTTCATGATGTGAAAATAGGAAGGGATAATAAATATTTATAGGTAGTATAAATGCTGTTTTTATAACTTTAAAATTAAAACATTACTATATCGTGATTTTTTTATTTAACAAATGTTTGATAAATGATAAAAAATTGTAAAAAAGCGGAACTTGTAAGCTATTTCCTTTTCATAGATGCTAAAATTATATATGCAGCTGCTAATATAAATGGAAAAAAGGAGATAATGGAGTATGGAAAGTAAAGTGGAACGCTATGTCGAAAATTATGTTGTAACGAAAAATACGATGGCCTTACTTCCTGTTATTCTAAGTGAAAAGAAAATTGTTACGCGAGTCGTTGAAATGAATGATTCTTTTTTCGTATTTCAAAAACCTCTAGATATTATAGAAAGAAGTTGCCGCAAGCATGGCTCTAGTTTCTTAGGCAGAAAAGAAGGAACGAAAGAGTTAACTCATATTACACATAAAGCACCGATTGCGATTAGTCCAGCAGATCAACTTTATTTTTTCCCTACCTATTCTTACTCTAGAAAAGAGTGTGCTTGGTTGTCTCATTTTTATATTGAAAGTAATAAAGAATTAAAAGATGGAAATCTTATTATTAGATTTATAAATGGCTTTGCTGTGAAATTAGAGATATCAAAAACTAGTTTTGAAAATCAACAAAATCGTACAGCGAAATTACGTACTGAATATGAAGATCGTAGGAAAAAACAAGGGAATCCTTGTTTTAAAGAGGTTGATAAAAAAGAGGAATCAACATTAAGACCCGCTTATGAGAGTGTGTATTTTGTGAAGGAAGGCGAAGTGTGAAAGGATGGGGGAATCCCCATTCTTTTTTGTTTATCCTGTTATTTGTGGGCAGTAAGACCCCCGCCTCAAAATTCAGCGAAAGCAAAGAAGTTAAGCGGGGGATCAACAAAATCCCCACTGATTAAAGTTTCACTTTATCAGTCTTTGTAGGTAAGGCGATATATTAGAAAAACCGAGTTGTAATTGTTATATTTAGAAAATCACCATTGTAATTTCATTTACCGAAAAAATCAAAAAAACAATCTAAATAACAAAACGAATGACACGTCCTGTCGAATATTGATAGATTATCATAGCTAAATAATGAAGGAATTCTTATGAAAGATATGGAAACTTTAATAAATACATCTCCATATGTCGTATCTACCATTTCCTCTTTCATATAAGCAATGATACAGTAGGGATAGTATTTAGAGTAAAGGGGTAAAGTGTAGAATGGATTTTCAGACAATCAAAGAGTATTTTTCACCAGAAAATATGGATCATATTGTTGAGAGTTATAAAGCGTTCGGACCACTTCTTGGTATTGGTTTACCGATGATAGAGGCGTTGATTCCAGCATTACCGCTTATCGTATTTGTACTGGCGAATGCTGTTGCATTTGGCTTTTGGCTCGGTTTTCTTTATTCATGGCTTGGATCAGTAATGGGTGCATTACTTGTCTTTTTCATCATCCGCCATTTTGGTCGCAGTCGTTTCTTTTCGTTTGTAAATAAGCATGAGAGAGTACGAAAAGCAATGGGGTGGATTGAAAGGAAAGGATTCGCACCGATTTTTGTTATATTTTGTTTTCCGTTTACACCGTCAGCGCTCATAAATGTTGTCGCTGGTTTATCCCGAATTAGTGTAAAACAGTTTGGTCTAGCGTTAGCATTCGGAAAACTTGTGATGATTTTTATTTTAACGTATATCGGTCATGATTTAATGTCATTTATTCATAATCCGGTGAAATCAGTTATTGTAGCGATTGGTATTTTTATTTTATGGTATGTCGGTAAGAAAATCGAAGTAAAGTTAGAACTACATTAAGAATAGTCTTCTTTGTAAAGGAAAGCTTCAGTATTAAAGGATAAGGGGAGAAGCAGATGAAGAAAACTTTGAAAAAAGAAGGCATGGAGTGGATACGAACAATTTTAATTGGTGTATTATTAGCTGTATTTTTTCGAACGTTTTTCTTTTCAACGTATGTTGTAGAGGGGAAGTCAATGATGCCGACATTGCAAGATGGCAATATGCTAGTTGTAAATAAGGTGAGTTATCAAGTTGGGGACTTGAACAGATTTGACGTTGTGGTATTTCATGCGAATAAAAAAGAGGACTATGTAAAGCGGATTATCGGTTTACCTGGAGATCATATTGAATATAAGCAGGATAAGTTATATATAAACGGTCAATTTATTGATGAGCCGTATTTAGAGAAGTATAAGAAAGAGATAAACGGAAGGCAACTAACAGGCGACTTTACATTAGAAGAGTTAACGAAAGAAAAACTGGTGCCACCTGGGTTTATTTTTGTAGTAGGTGATAACCGGCTCGGGAGCTGGGATAGTAGACACTTTGGCTTTGTAAAAGCTGATACAGTCGTCGGTAAAGTTGATTTGCGATATTGGCCAATTCAAGAGGTGCAAACGAATTTTTCAAAAGGTTGATATAATAGATAGAAGTATAGAAAAAGGCAAACAACTCAGTTTGTCTTTTTTCGTGTCCTATAATACAATTATAGTAGCAAACTAACGTTCGTTATGTAAGTGAAAGGTGGGGTTACATGTCACTTCGATTTGTGATTGGTAGAGCGGGAAGTGGAAAAAGTACACTTTGTTTACGCGAAGTGCAAGAAGAGTTAAAACAACGCCCGAGAGGGAAAACAATATTATATCTTGTGCCAGAACAGATGACATTCCAGACGCAGCAGGCGTTAATTGGAAGTGAGGATGTAAGAGGTTCTATTCGGGCACAAGTTTTTAGTTTTTCACGATTAGCGTGGAAGGTACTGCAAGAAGTTGGCGGAGCGAGTCGTCTTCATATTGATGAAGCTGGTGTACATATGTTACTCCGTAAAATTGTAGAGTCTCGTAAAGATGGATTATCGGTGTTCCAAAAAGCAGCGGAGCAAAACGGTTTCTTTGAACATCTTGGCAGTATGATTGCAGAGTTTAAACGTTACAATGTAACGCCATCTAACGTATATGAAATGTGGCAACAATTAGATGCGCATAGTAGCAGTGCCGAACAAAAGTTACTAGCGAATAAAGTGTATGATTTACAGCTATTATACGATGATTTTGAACGTGCTTTAATTGGAAAATACTTAGATTCAGAAGACTACCTGCAATTGCTAGTGGAAAAGCTTCCGCAGTCTGAATATGTAAATGGTGCGGAAATTTATATAGACGGATTTCATTCATTCTCCCCGCAAGAGTTAGAGATTGTAAGACAGCTTATGATTTGCGGAGCGAGAGTTACGATCACGTTAACGATAGATGAAAAAACGTTAGCGCAGCCAGTAAATGAACTCGATTTATTTTATGAAACGACGTTAACGTATGAAAAAATAAAACAAGTAGCGCGTGAAGAGAAAATAGAAATTGAAAAAACAATTCCACTTATGGAACAGCCGCGTTTTCATTCCCCAGCATTAGCGCATTTAGAAGCGCATTATGAAGCGCGTCCGAATGAAAAATTTAACGGTGAAGCGAGTGTAACGATTAGTACAGCTGCGAATTTACGAGCGGAGGTAGAAGGTGTTGCTCGTGAAATTCGTAAACTTGTTGCGGATGAAAAATATCGTTACCGATATATTGCAGTGCTTCTTCGTAATGGGGAAAGTTATTACGATGTGATGCGAACGTTATTTACAGATTACAATATCCCGCACTTCATCGATGAAAAGCGCCCAATGTCACACCACCCATTAGTAGAATGTATTCGTTCTGCACTCGAGATTATTAGTGGGAATTGGCGTTATGATGCGGTGTTCCGTTGCGTGAAAACAGAGCTTTTATATCCATTAGACGTAAGAAAAGAAACGATGCGTGAAGAAATGGATGAATTTGAAAATTACTGTTTAGCGTACGGTGTACAAGGAAAGAGATGGACTTCAGAGGATCCATGGATGTATCGCCGTTATCGTTCTCTTGATGATACGAACGGGATGATCACAGACAGTGAACGTGAAATGGAAGAGAAAATAAATAGGTTACGTGACGTTGTAAGAACACCTGTTATTCGCATGCAAAAAAGGTTAAAGCGTGCAGGAACAGTTATGCAAATGTGTGAAGCAGTTTACTTGTTTTTAGAAGAACTGGATGTTCCGAAAAAACTAGAAGAATTACGTATACGTGCAGAAGAAAGTGGAGATTTCTTATTTGCGACAGATCATGAACAAGTATGGGAAGAAGTAATGAGCCTTCTTGATACATTTGTAGAGATGCTTGGGGAAGAGAAAATGTCTCTTTCTATGTTTACTGACGTTATGTCGACTGGTCTTGAGGCACTTCAATTTGCTAACATTCCGCCGTCATTAGACCAAGTGTTAATTGCTAATATTGATCACTCCAGATTATCTGATGTGAGAGCAACGTTTATTATAGGTGTAAATGAGGGTGTCATTCCAGCAGCACCTATGGATGAAGGTATGCTTTCTGATGAGGAAAGAGAAGTTCTTGGTGCGGCAGGGATTGAATTAGCGCCAACGACGAGACAAACTTTGTTAGAAGAACAGTTCGTTATGTATCAAATGGTAACGAGAGCATCTGAGAAGTTATACATTTCATGCCCGCTTGCAGATGAAGAAGGAAAGACGTTACTTGCGTCTAGCTTTATTAAGAAAATAAAAAGAATGTTCCCTAATGTGAAAGATTCATTTATTACGAATGACGTAAATGATTTATCACGTTCAGAACAAATTTCATATGTAGCAACGCCAGAAGTAACGTTATCTTACGTTATGCAGCAACTACAAACGTGGAAGCGATACGGATTTGAAGGGAATTTAGACTTTTGGTGGGACGTATATAATTTCTACGTAACTTCAGATGAATGGAAACAAAAAAGTAGCCGCGTCTTATCAAGTTTATTCTATCGAAATCGTGCGAAGAAACTAAGTACAGCAGTAAGTAGAGATTTATACGGAGATATAATTAAAGGAAGCGTCTCTCGTATGGAACTATTTAATCGTTGTGCATACGCTCATTTTGCGCAGCACGGTTTATCGCTTAGAGAGCGTGATATTTTCAAGCTTGATGCGCCAGACATCGGCGAATTATTCCATGCGGCATTAAAGAAAATTGCGGACAAGTTATTGCGTGAAAACCGCACTTGGGCGGATTTATCCATAAAAGAGTGTGAGCATCTTTCTGTTTTAGTAATAGAAGAAATTGCGCCGTTATTACAACGACAAATTTTATTAAGTTCAAACCGTCATTTCTATTTAAAACAAAAACTACAACAAATCATTTTCCGTACGTCGATCATTCTTCGTGAACATGCGAAGTCAAGCGGATTCGTACCAGTTGATTTAGAGGTGCCGTTCGGTATGGGAGGTACAGGGTCACTTCCGCCGATGGAATTCTCATTACCAAATGGTGTAAAGATGGAAGTAGTCGGCCGTATTGACCGTGTTGATAAGGCAGAAGATGAAAACGGGACGTTCTTACGTATTATTGATTATAAATCAAGTTCAAAAGCGTTAGATTTAACGGAAGTGTATTACGGATTAGCACTTCAAATGTTAACGTATTTAGATGTTGTTACTTCGAATGCACAGACGTGGATGAAAAAAGGCCACGCAGCATCACCAGCTGGTGTATTGTATTTCCATATTCATAACCCAATCGTTGAGATGAAAGGTGACGCAACGGAAGCTGAAATTGAAAAAGAAATTTTAAAGAAATTTAAAATGAAAGGACTCGTATTAGGAGATGCTGACGTTGTTCGTTTAATGGATAACAAACTTTCAACAGGAAGCTCAGATATTATTTCTGCTGGCCTGAAAAAAGACGGTAGCTTTAGTGCGCGTTCAAGTATTGCAAGTGAGCAAGAGTTTAACGTACTGCAAAAATATGTACACCATACGTTTAAAAATATCGGAAAAGATATTACAGAAGGTGTTATCGATATTGCTCCTTATAAAATGGGGAATAAAGCAGCATGTACGTTCTGTAACTTCAAATCTGTTTGTCAATTTGATGAGTCACTGGAAGATAATCAGTTCCGATCGTTAAAAGATATGAAAGATAGCGAAGCGATGGAGAAAATAAGAGAGGAGGTTGGCGGAGAATGATAGAAAATTGGCCTAAAAAACCAGAAGGTAGTCAATGGACAGATGACCAGTGGAAAGCTGTTGTAGCGAACGGACGTGATATTTTAGTTGCTGCTGCAGCTGGATCAGGTAAAACAGCAGTATTAGTTGAACGTATTATTAAAAAGATTATTAATGAAGAGAACCCAGTCGATGTCGACCGCCTCCTCGTTGTAACATTTACGAATGCAGCAGCACAAGAGATGAAAAACCGAATCGGAGAAGCGTTAGAAAAGGTATTAATTGATGAACCAGGATCTCAGCACGTAAGAAAGCAGCTGAGCCTATTAAATAAAGCTTCCATTTCAACAATTCACTCATTCTGTTTACAAGTAATTAGAGGATATTACTACATGCTTGATGTTGATCCTCGTTTCCGTATTGCGAATCAAACAGAAAATGAATTGTTAAAAGAAGAAGAGCTAGATGACATATTAGAAGAAGAGTATGGCATCGAAGATAATACGATATTCTTTGAACTCGTTGATCGATATACGAGTGACCGTAGTGATGATGACTTACAACGTATGATTTTAGCGCTTCATACAGAATCAAGAGCGCATCCAAATCCGGAAAAATGGCTTGATAAATTAGTAGAAGCATATGACGTAGAAGGAAAGACAATTGAGGATTTAGTATATGCTTCTTATTTATTAGAAGATGTGAAATTCCAGCTTGAAACAGCGGAACAGCATATTCGTAAGGCAACTGAACTCGCAATGCTTCCTGACGGTCCAGCGCCTCGCATTGAAACCCTGCAAGCAGATGTAGCTTTACTTGGAACGCTATCATCAGCTGCTCGTGAGTCGTGGACAAGTTTGTATGAAGCGATGCAAAACGTATCGTGGCAAACGTTAAAGCGTATTAAGAAAAGTGATTACAATGAAGATGTTGTAAAACAAGTAGACTCTCTTCGTAATAAAGCGAAAGATGAAGTGAAGAAATTACAAGAAGAGTTATTTAGCCGCAAACCTGAAAGTTTCTTACGAGATTTTCAAGATATGCACCCAGTATTAGAAAAGCTTGTTCAACTTGTAAAAGTATTTACAGAGCGTTTCCAAGCGATGAAGCGAGATAAAGGAATGGTCGATTTCACAGATTTAGAGCATTTCTGTTTACAAATTTTAAGTGAACAAAGTGAAAATGGTGAAATGAATCCGTCAGCAGTGGCGCTCCAATATCGTAATAAATTTGCTGAAGTATTAGTCGATGAATATCAAGACACGAACTTTGTACAGGAATCCATTATTAAATTCGTAACGAAAGATTCTGAGAGTGAAGGAAACTTGTTCATGGTTGGTGACGTAAAGCAGTCGATTTATCGTTTCCGACTAGCCGAGCCAGGCTTATTCCTAGGAAAGTATAAACGTTTCACACAAGAAGGATTGGGCGGCGGAATGAAGATTGACTTAGCGAAAAACTTCCGTAGTCGTCATGAAGTACTAGCAGGTACGAACTTTATTTTTAAACAAATTATGGGCGAAGAAGTTGGGGAAATTGACTACGATGCTGACGCTGAACTAAAGCTAGGTGCTACCTATCCAGAAGGTGAAGATGTAGCAGCAGAATTATTATGTATTCAGCAAACGGAAGAAGAAGTAATAGACGGTGAAGAAGGTGCAGAAGTCGAAAAAGCACAGCTTGAAGCTCGCCTTATGGCGCAGCGCATTAAAGCGATGGTTGATTCCGGTTATGAAGTGTATGACCGTAAAAATGATAGTATGCGTCCGGTGCAATATCGCGATTTCGTTATTTTACTTCGCTCCATGCCGTGGGCCCCGCAAATTATGGAAGAGTTAAAATTACAAGGAATTCCAGTATACGCTGACCTCGCGACTGGTTATTTTGAAGCGACGGAAGTAAATATTATGATGAACGTATTCCGCGTTATTGATAATCCGATGCAAGATATTCCGCTTGCCGCTGTACTTCGTTCCCCAATCGTTGGATTGAGCGATGAAGAACTTGCAACGCTTCGTGCTCATGGAAAGAAAGGCTCGTTTTATGAAGTAATGAGCTCATTCTTAAAAGGGGCACCGCTTGAAGAGGAGCAAGAACTTCATGATAAATTAGAGTGGTTTTATAACTTACTGCAAGGATGGCGTGAATTTGCCCGTCAACAATCACTTTCTGATTTAATTTGGAAAGTGTACGGTGAGACAGGTTATTACGACTTCGTTGGCGGTTTACCAGCAGGAAAGCAAAGACAAGCAAACTTACGCGTACTATATGACCGTGCAAGACAATATGAAGCAACATCATTTAGAGGGTTATTCCGCTTCTTACGTTTTATTGAACGTATTTTAGAACGCGGTGATGATATGGGTACGGCGAGAGCCCTAGGTGAACAAGAAGACGTTGTTCGCATTATGACGATTCATAAAAGTAAAGGGCTAGAGTTCCCGGTCGTATTTGTAGCTGGACTCGGTCGTCGTTTTAATACACAAGACTTAATGAAACGTTTCTTATTGCATAAAGATTTCGGTTTCGGTTCGCAATTTATCGATCCGCGTAAACGAATTAAATATACAACATTATCACAGCTTGCGATTAAGCGTAAAATGAAAATGGAATTAATTGCGGAAGAAATGCGCGTACTATACGTAGCATTGACGCGTGCGAAAGAGAAGTTAATTTTAATCGGAACAGTTAAGGATGCAAATAAGGAAATGGAAAAATGGCTTGATGCGAGGGAACATAGTGAATGGTTATTACCAGATCACATACGTGCCGGAGCGTCTTGTTATTTAGACTGGATTGCACCTTCATTATATAGACACCGTGATAGTGAAATGCTTCTTGAATTAGGACAAGGAAGTATTCCAGATGAAATTTACGGATATGACACTAGCTGGAAAGTAGAAGTTGTGGACGGTAACACACTACTTGCACCAGAGCCAGTTCAAGAAGAGAAACAAGAATTGTTAGAAGCGCTTCGTGAGAAAAAGGCTGTTCCCCTGCAAAGTGAACGGAAAGAAGAAGTGTACGACAGATTAATGTGGAAGTACGGATATGAGGATGCGACATCTCATCGTGCGAAGCAATCTGTTACAGAAATAAAGAGAAATTATCAATCTGAAGAAGGTAGCGATAACGCCTTTATTAAAAAACTACGTGCACCAATTAAAACACGCCCGCGCTTTATGGAGAAAAAAGGGTTAACGTACGCAGAGCGCGGAACAGCAGTCCATGCCGTTATGCAGCATGTTGATTTGAAGAAGCCGATTACGGTTGAAGTTCTTCAAGAGCAAATTGCTGGAATGGTAAATAAGGAATTATTAACATTCGAGCAGGCGGAAGAAATAGCGATTGAAAAAGTAATTTCATTCTTTGACAGTGACTTAGGTAAAAGGGTATTAGCGGCGAAAAGTGTTGAGCGTGAAGT
>WPCI01440398.1_pt1 | contig 10080 bp, 11 predicted proteins | sample 5399871 | NCBI WGS metagenome assembly WPCI01 (sample SAMN12869469, study PRJNA574797) | sludge metagenome | isolation source: wastewater treatment of pH7 | place: China:Beijing | collected 2019-05-20
TGTAATTCTTCCGCAAATGGTTGTAACTCCTCTTGAATCGAGAGATTCATAAAAAACGTCACCCTTTCTCATTGATTATGAAGAAAGAATAACGTTTTTTTGTACTTGGGGGTAGTAAAAAGGCTTAAGTTGATGGGCATGGGGTTTACCCCATATACAAACAAAAGAGAAGTCGTATTTCAGACTTCTCTTTTTCGACGTACCAGGAATTACAGAATTTAGTCAGAATCGCAAGAACCCTGTGACTAAGCCTCTGTAAGAAAGCTTTTTACTTACACACTTTTCTTGTGCGATCCAGGTGTTACTGCAAAGTAGTATTTTGAACCTTCATATGCATAATTAGTATTTGCTAATGCAGCTGTACGCATAGGATCATGCCAAGATTGCTTTTCTATAATACGAGATAATCCTTTACCCGGTTCTAATGTATAGTCTGATTGTATTTTGTATACAGCCGCCGCATAGTCATTATACTTATAGTCAGGATTATCTACTCTTGATATGTCAAATTTCACTTGCGAACTCGTTTGTTTTGTAACGGCAACAGTATGCTGAAAACTAGCTGTTAAACTGGCACTAATCTCTGAGGTAACGTCTGCGACAAGAGGAACAACCGATACCTTTATCCCCATTTTCCACCCAACTGTTGTCGCAATTCCAAACATATTTGTAGTTGATACACCTGTAGTTAACGTTTGATTATAACCAAATGCCGCTGCGTCATCTTGTAGACCTGAAGCATCTGGAAGAAGTTTATAGTTGGTTACTCGTTTTAGTTTGCTTGTGCCATCCCATATATCTCCATATGATTGATTTAAATCTTGTTGCAACCTATCTCTGTTTTCTGTTGAAGTCTTTTCTAAATATATGTTTGAATCTGTAATCAGAGATAAATCTTCTGGATTATAATATCCAACTCTAATTTGACCATTGGATTGTTTTTGAACAAAGTATCCTATATTTTGATATTTATTTGAATCTACATATGTGTACCACGAATAAGCAGTACTGTCACCTAAAGATACCAAATTAGTTTTAGGTGTTTCAAATGGTTTGAAATAAACAGTATCTCCTATATCTGTTGATTCCACATATTCAGTTCCATGATCAGGTATTGGATTATATGGATTTTCTGGAAGTAGAGGTAGACCCGGATCAATATCGCTAGCAGTATCAAACTTGGTAAGTTTATTTTTGTACACAGGGGTCATCTTACCATTTTCCATTAGGTAACCTTGAATCGCCCCTTCTTGTGGTGAAACCTCTGTTTTTTGTGTTTCCGCTGCAAAGGATGTAACAGGTGCTATTGCTGACATACCTAACATACTTGTAAGTGGTACAACAACTGCTAATTTTTTATAGTGTTTTTTCAAGTTAAAACCCTCCGTTTCTATATGTATGGATAAAGTAAGTTATAAGTAACTCACTGACCTTTAGTATACTAGACTATAATTATACGAAGCTATCTCAATAATGGCCTTTTAAAAAGGACATTATTGGGGCACGGCAACATCGACATCAAGCTAAGGAAAACAAGATACCCCACCCCAAAAAATAGGGGTGGGGTATCTTGTTTTCCTATATCTAACTCTATTTCTTTGCTCGTGCAACAGAACGGTTCCGTTGCAAAGTTTTTGGAGCTGAGCTAGACCGTAGAAAAATGAGATGAGGAGCATAACATATGGGATATTTTAAAGGAAAACAATTCGAGAGAGACATTATCTTGGTAGCTGTCGGCTACTATTGTCGTTTTTCTTTAAGCTATCGCGACGTATCTGAACTTTTGAGAGAGCGTGGTGTTTTAGTTCATCCTACAACTATTATGCGTTGGGTCCATGAATATGGAAATATCATTTATCAAATTTGGAAGAAGAAAAATAAATCAGCACATTCCGTATGGCATTTAGATGAAACCTATATCAAAGTCAAGGGAAAGTGGCGTTATCTTTATCGTACGATTGATAAGGAAGGTCACACATTGGATATTCAACTTCGCAAAAAGCGAGATCATCAAGCAGCCTATATGTTTATGAAAAGGTTAGTGAAAGCTTTTGGAGAACCAACGGTTCTCACAACAGACAAGGCTCATGCTTTACTTTGTGCGTTTAAAAAACTAAAACATAATGGCTTTTATGTGCATACGAAACATTGTACTGTTAAGCATTTCAATAATCTCATCGAACAAGACCATAGACATATCAAACGACGTTTTGTTAAATCCGCAGGATTTCAAAATCTGCGCCATGCTTCACGTACATTGAAAGGCATTGAAACGGTTCATGCCATATATAAACAAAAGAGAAGTCACATTCCAGACTTCTCTTTTTCAACGTACAAGGAATTACAGCAGTTATTTAGAACTGCTTAAACTACAACCGTATTTTGTAAGCAGGTTGATGTTTTTTCAAACTTTGCAACAGAACCGAATGGTCTATATTCATTATATATCAGGAGAAGTCACTATTCAATTTGTTATTTCATTTTAGCTGGATATTTCCAATCTGGCTTATCTTTTTTATCAGGTTTTATGTTTGTTTTTTGTTTTGGTTTCTTTTGCTCTACTTTGTTCTTCACTTGATTTTGTTGTTCGAATATATCTAATTTTGTTTGCATTTGTTCCACTTGTTCTTTTACTTCCTTAAGTTCCAACTTAATTTCTGATAGCAATCTTAAAATGGCGTCGCCGTTATTCATAACAACCACCTTACTTCAGAAGATGAGTATTTTCTCAATGTATAACAGAACAAATTTTCTGTTTAATTTGGTATAATAAAGAAGAATAATTGCCATTATTCCCTTTTCAAAGGATGGACTATACCAATAGTCTGTTCTTTTTTTTGATACTTGTATCCTTTTAACATATGTTTAGAAAATCGATTCGGATATAATGCATGTAACATATCATACGGACTGCTTCCCCAAAACTTATCACAAGGAACTTCAATCCTTGCTGTTTGATCCATTTTCCCATATATATTTGTAGCAATGTTTCCTCCGTTAATTTTACCTTTTCTTCAATCGTCCATCGTAAAGCTTCTAACGCATTCTTTTCTGTCCAAAAATTATAAGGAGATACCGAGAATTCCCATCTTTTAAAACGCCCTGGATACAAAGAATTTAACATAATAAATGGATTACTACTCCAAAATTTATGTAATGGCACAGATAATTTCTGATTTTTAATCCATCTACCACTATATATTCGTTTCAACTCCTCGTCCGACAATTGCTCCTTCTCTTCAATGGTCCATTTCAAGGCTTCTAATCCTTTTTCCTTCGTCCAAAAATGTAGAGGAGACATTTTTTTTCCCATTCTTTTAAAAGTCCTGGATATATATCATTTAACATTCTAAAAGGACTATTATTATACTTTGCAAGCACTGTTGTTAATTTCATTTTTTGAATCAACTTTTGATTCCAACCTTTACAAATATCCTGTATATTCCATACTAAGACTTTTTCAATTAAATACTTTGTAACGCGCCTAGCTAGCTCATTATTTTCGTCTTCGCTCCAAGTTCCAGATAGAAACTGCTTTCTGTTTTCATCCAATATTTCTTGATAGATTTCTTCAATTCTAACTGCAAGCATGCCATCACTCATTTCAACTGAAATTTTAACAGTAAATTCAGATAATTTAATCTCGATTTATTATAGGGTATTGGTTTCATTTTATAATAATTAAACTAATCAGTATATTATTTTTTATGTTCGTAAAGGTGTATTTTTACAGATACACAGAAACATAGGGAAACTCTCATCTGTAAAAGTTGATTTTTTGTTTTACAGACAGCTGTAAATTTTTTGTACCTTTACAGATGGAAATTAGCTATAATTATGATTGAGGTGACAATATTGCAGGATAAAAAGTTTGGATATGTCAGAGTTTCCAGTAAAGACCAAAATGAAGAACGTCAGATTGAAAATATGAAATATCTTGGAATAGAAGATCGGGATATTTTTATTGATAAGCAATCTGGTAAAAATATGAAGAGAGAAAATTATCAAATGTTAAAACGATTAGCTCGTTCAGGCGATACAATTGTTTTTGATTCTTTGACAAGGTTAGGTCGTAGTATGAATGATGTGTTAGAAGAATTTCGTTATTTTGAACAACAGCGTATTAATTTGCAATTTATTAAAGAGCCCTTTATTAATGTGAATTATAATGGCGAAAGTACAAACGATGTGATTCAGCAAGCTGTACAAAAAGCAACCCTGACTATTTTATCCGCTTTTGCAGAAAAGGAAAGAAATGATATTAAACAACGACAAGCGGAAGGGATTGCATTAGCAAAGAAAAAAGGAAAACATTTAGGAAGACCACCTGTACAAATTACAGATCAATTTATGGAGGCATACCGGGAATGGCAGTCTGGAGAGATTACAGCAGTCGGGGCAATGAGAAAATATAATATAAAGCGTTCTTCTTTCTATAAACTAGTAAAAGAATATGAAGCACAAGGAAAAACGAAATATACAGCTGAAATTGAATGATATTTAAAAAGAAGACAACCGAGTTTCTTCCTATTATATAAGAAGTGTGACTGAAACTGTAGCACACACCTACTATTCTAAATCACGTCTTGCAAAATTTGGCGAAGACGGGATGCCTATCAAGGCAGTCTCCTTGATAGGTTGGGGGCTGTTACACACATAGATTGGAGCGAAAAATACTCCTCTTTTTAAACAAATGTTTGATTCAGCATGATTTGTGCAAAGTCCGGGGAGATTCGCTAAATACTGAACAAATTTTGCGAATGTAAAATAATAGCCTATTTTGAATGTACCAATCGTTCGTAGATAGGATCTTTTTTAGTGTGCTATTTTTCAATTTTTTCCGCTTCCTTATGAATAAATGGATTATTTTTCATCCACTCGTTCTTTTGAAATGAATTTGATATGATAGAGGTATGAAAGGCTAGGAAGGTAGGTATCTGAATGAACAATCGCGTTAGTTTGCGTATTGATTTTGCTTTTAAGCAATTATTTGGAACCCAAGGGACTGAAGGCGCTGTTTTGAATACAGTATTGCAGGCGAGACTACCTTAGGTATAGGAGAATTCGTAAATGTAGAAATGCAGATTGCGAATAAACCATGATATCTAGAAACATTCTTTGTATTATTAATCGAAACCGTATGTATCTCAAATGAAAGAAATCATGCAGTATAGTAAACGACAAAAATCCATTCTGATTAATGTGTTAGATTTGATTTTGGTGTTTTTTCTAAATATCCTAAAAATGGTAATTATCTCAAGGTGTTGTATTTTTAATTTCAAAAATACAACGTAATAACATCTGAAACATGTCAATTAAACTGTATATGTTTTGATATGTTTATTTTTTAAAAATCTTAATCATTTATTGATAAGGGTTTTGTCACTAAATTTTTTGCTATTCCACTGTTTCGAAGTAATGGGGAAAGATACCAAATTGAAAAATCTTCTTTTTTATGTACAAATAATGTCCCCCACTGCTACACATACCTCTACCACTTGATGAGGTTCAGAAAAATATGGAATGTTTTACGTTTTAAAATATATTCGATGTAAAGGGGATGGGTTAATGTTAGAAAACAAGTTAGGAATTACGAATCAAATCGAGTTAGTAAAAACAGAAGAGAGGATAAGTAAAACCAATGCCAAAAAGATGTATGATTCGGGGGATATTAATAAATTAGATGTCGGCACATACAAAGGCTTAGCAGATATCCATACATATCTGTTTGGTGATATCTATGAGTTTGCAGGTAAGACACGTAATGTAAATATTGCAAAAGGAAATTTCAGATTTGCACCAGTTATGTACTTAGAGGCATCATTGAATTACATTGATAGTATGCCACAATCCACTCTTGAGGAAATTGTGGCAAAGTATGTAGAGATGAATGTTGCACATCCGTTTCGAGAGGGTAATGGTCGTAGTACACGTATTTGGCTAGACTTAATCTTGAAAAAAGAATTAAAGAAAGTCGTTGATTGGAATTTGATTGGAAAAGAAGCGTATCTTTCGGCCATGGAGCGAAGTCCAGTTAATGATTTGGAAATTCGTTATCTAATTAAAAATGCGTTGACCACTACAATCAATGACCGTGAAGTTTTCATGAAAGGTATAGATATTAGCTATTACTATGAGGGGTATATAGAATATAGTGCCGATGATTTGTAGGAGGTGTAGCAAATATTAGGAAAATAAGTGAATCACAAATAAAACAAATGAGTATAAAATTACTCTGTACAAATGATTAAACATATATATAACAAAGCAGTTAGCAAAAGCTAACTGCCCAGTAGTAGAAGAGAAAACCGGTTCTGTTGCAAAGTTTTTGGAAGTAAGCTAAACTTTTGCAAAACAGATTGAGGAGTATAATAAATGGTTGTTTTTGCCCAAATCCCTGAGATGGGGGAATAAGCTTATGCTATTTAGACGTTATACCCAGTGTCAAAAAGTACAACTTTATGACATAGCTAAAAATCTTGTATTTTCCATTTCAAAATACAACTTAATAATATTTGAAACATGTCAATTAAACTGTATATGTTTTGACATATTTTTTTAAAAAAAGAAATTAAAATCCTTTATTTATAAGCGTTTTGTCACTAAATTTCTTGCTATTCCCCCATTTCGAGGCGATGGGCAAATCTTGTAAAACCCCTCCAATAAAGTGTTATATATGGCATATACAACCATACAATAATGGCTTCTGATTTACTAGATTTCATGGGTTGAGAAGTATCTTATGGAATGATCTGCGTACGAAACAGGGATAACGAGAATATTTCACTTTGATTAACAAATTTGCTACGCAAAGAAAAAACGCAATCCTTATGAAAGCGTTTCTTCTTTGTGTTTATTTTATGAACAACGGAAAGGGTTTCATATTCACATTTATTTTACCACACATTATCGTCGACAAATATTGAGAAAGTTCTACATATTTAATAGATAAACAGGAATACGCTTTATTCCATTGCAATCGCAACCATACCGGTAGCAGAACAGCCTGTTGAATACCCCTTATTACATTTTAAAATCAATAAATATTCACCTTTCCCCGATTTAGGTAACATACCATTTATGCTTGTACCCTTTGGAACCATTCCGCTTTTCAATATTATTCCATCTTTAATAATCTCATATTGTACGGGATACTGACTATTTTTTTGATTGGATACTTCCCATCCAAAATAAGAATAGTTATCTAAATAATAAGGTTCTGAAAATACAGTTCGATCTGTGGGGGTTACATTTACCAATCCTTGTGCGTATCCTGTGTTAGCCATCATAAAAAAAGATATCGAAAACAGGGAAATCCATTTTATCATTTTTTTCATCGATTGGTACTCCTCTTGTATTTAGAATTGGTGTAAAAAATTAGGGATCTCTATGTAAGACGGTATTAGTTTGGGGTGTTCGCAACGTAAAGACTTATAGCCAACAAAATCATTGTCCCATTCTATCTACACTTTTTTTAATGTGTAACCAAAATCATACATGATTTTGGTATCAATTTGCTTTTACAATAGCAGACGAGGCTTGATTATTCCATGTTCTTGCACCATCGCCCATACTATAATCCGTTAAATTTAGATAATTCCCATTGTTCGCTATCGCCAATGCACGACCTTGTGCATTACTATGCTCATAAATTGTTGTATAATTACCGAATTTATGCGTACGTACGGAAGACACTTTATCATTACTAGCTGCATTAAAATTGGTTAAGATGATTGGATTTCTACCTGCATTTACATTGAATTGTGCGCCTTTTAAATTGATATCATGATAAAAGGTAGAATAAATTTGTGAAGAGGATTGTAATGCTTTCGAAAAATTAGGGGCAATGGGATGTTCCTTTACATAGGATTCAAACTCTATTTTATTATCGAAGCCCACTATTGTAGTTTTATCATTTCCTTCACCTGGTGTTACAACCTGATAAGGCTGCGAGGAAGTATCAGCATACACTGATGTATTAGATACACCAAATAACATTGTTCCCGTTAACAAAGCGGTAGAAACTACACCCATCATACGTTTCAAATTCATCACTCCTATAAATAGAATACTTACAAACGTATTGTACAATGGAAAGATTCCCATAGTAAGCCCTTCATTTATTTCTCAATGATGTGTTCTTACAAAGCCTGCAAATAACGAAAGGAAACTGAAATAGTAAAAATAACACTTTGCGAAGTAGTTTGGCTATTCCCAATACATGGCACACTTGATTAGCCAGAAAGTATCGGTTCCCTCGTGCGCCGAGTAAACAAAAGTAATTTGTATGACAAGCTATGAACTAGTTCATAGCAACTGGAACATGTCTTTGGAATATTATTATTTCATAAGAGAATGTTCGCTCTTATGAACGTGTGTTCTTTTTCGTGTTTTCGAACTAGCCTGAGGAATTACAAATTAAGAAGAAAACAGTTAGATCGCTTCATTTGCAGAATAAAACATGTAGGTTCAGCAACTTACGAGTCAAAAGAGTTCCTATTGAGAAATAAATGAAGCGCTTACTATCGAGAGGAATCCATTATACAATGTATTCGTACATATTCTATTTATAGGAGTGATGAATTTGAAACGTATGATGGGTATACTTTCAACGATATTCGTAACGGGAGGATTACTTGTGTCTACAATTGATGCACAAGCTTCTACTGTACAAACTGAGGTGTCAACTCAACAGGAAATGTCACAAAACTGGCAACGTCCGGACCGCTTTGATTACATGGTAAAATTACAACGGGGCCAACGTTCTAGTCAGTCACCTATCTTTAATTTGGACGAAAGAAGAAATCATGTGCAATTTAAAATCATGAATGAATCGAGGTTCAGTAATTTAGCGTACAAATTATACAAAATGGAGAGAAATGGTAGAGGCCCTGATAGAGCCGTGGTAATTGAACGGGGTACAGTTGATAGGAATGCAACAAAAATGTTTGATGAAAGATTCCAAAGAGGAGATTATTATGTAGAATTAGAGTGTGATCGAGACGGACATGGCAGACCAGGTCGTGGCGAATGTGAAGGACGTGCATTTATTACTATTCTTGGAAGACAGTAATATCGTATAAATCAAGTGAAAGAAAAGAACAAACAGACTTTTCACGGTTTGCTTGTTCTTTTTTTAATTTTTATATGATTTTTTCCGAAATATCGCAAACTGAGTTGTGGTGCTTCTCGTTTATAAAAAATTCGATGGGTAAATAAATGCAAACGAATAAAAATGTTTTATGAATTTTATACTATACAATGAATGCAATCTCTATCTTAACTTATCTCTTTATTTGAATTCTCTGTTCCTTGTATCTTCGCTTTATCATACACGTAATAACGGAGTTTTTACTATACATTTGTGCGGATCACAGTTTTAGTTATGTTTGTAAAAACCAATCAATGACGGGACAATGGTTTCATAAACCAAATATAGCCGATTCCATCTTGAACAACCCATTCAGATTTATCTACAAACGTTTTGAATTTATATATAATACGAAACAACAGTACCCTTATAATCGCTCTTAAAATGATTATAGATAATTTTCATATCACAAAAATTGAAAACTCACTTTTCCCTTTTAAAAGGACAAAATTAAAGTTGTTCTTAATAAAAGAGGATTGTATTTTGAATATAACTCCTGTATGGTAAGCCCATACAATACAAAACATATATCCAGGGGAATGAAGGATGGAGAAAAACCCACAACCTGTTTTAAAAGAAAGAGCTAGACATACCGTATCGATGCAGGAACGGTTATTACAAGAAGTCATACAAAAGAAGAAGGTCACTTCTGTGATTTTAATCAACGGATTTCATATGAAAGGAATCATGCTTCTTTCGAAAAATAGACAGATATATAGTTAGTTGTTTACGGCTTCTTTTAATACTTTGCCAGCTTTAAAGGCAGGTGTTTTTTGGCGGGAATAATAAGAGACTCTCAAGTACTTGGATTCCGTCCTTCTCGTGTAGCACGTGCTCGGACATCGAATGTACCGAATCCAATTAGCTGGACATTGTCACCCTTTTGCAGTGCTTGCTGAATGGATTCTAATACGGTATCTACTGCTAGG
>WPCI01213596.1_pt1 | contig 10072 bp, 8 predicted proteins | sample 5399871 | NCBI WGS metagenome assembly WPCI01 (sample SAMN12869469, study PRJNA574797) | sludge metagenome | isolation source: wastewater treatment of pH7 | place: China:Beijing | collected 2019-05-20
GGGGAGGTCAGTGACCATGTGGTCACTGACCTCCCCTCTTTCAGCTATGTGTTCAGCCCACGTTGGAGCGACGAGCCCGTGCCGTCCTGCGCTTGAGAGAACGGCGCTCGTCCTCGGAGAGCCCACCCCAAACGCCTGCATCCTGACCGGTCTCCAAAGCCCACTTCAGGCAGACATCGGAAACCTCGCAGCGATTGCAAACTCGCTTGGCCTGCTCAATCTGGGCGATGGCCGGACCGGAATTCCCAATGGGGAAAAACAGCTCGGGATCTTCGGTGAGACACGCTGCCCGGTGACGCCAATCCATGTGATGTACTCCTTATACCCACAACCTCGATGTTTGGAAAATCGGGGGTTGCTTGGTGTTACTGAAACCGTAATCAAGATTCGCAGGTTTTCACTATCAGGTAAAGAGATAAAAACGTGATCTTTTCCCTGCCAATAAACACTTCACAGGGAGGAAAAAATGGGTCTAATGTACGAGCGCTTCACTATCCATGCTGGTCAGTGGGGCTGACTGGGTGAGATGCGCTGTAAGGCTGGTCCCAGAATTCTCCCGGCTCTTCGTGACACATGGGCGGTTGTGCAGGCACGATAGCACGCTGTGAGCAATTGAACGTCCACCCAATCCACGCAGGAATGCGAATCCGGCTCGCGGTGGGGCGGCGCGCGCCGACCGGTACTTCGAGCGCCCAGTCCCTGCGCGAGGGCGAGTTCCCGAAAGAACGGGATGGACAGAACATGGCGTGGAAAGCTTGAGTTTCCCGTGGGACGGGCGCTCAGTACTCACCCGGACGCACCAGTCCGCTCTCGTACGCCAGGACGACGGCCTGCACTCTGTCCCTCGCTCCCAGCTTGGCAAAAATGCGGCCGATATGAGTTTTGATGGTGGCCTCGGCAACGAAAAGTTCCGCCGCAATCTCCTGATTGGATTCCCCGTGGGCCACGTGTACGAGCACTTCCCGCTCGCGTTCGGTGAGGTTTTCGATGATATCGGGGTCGGTGGCGCGAAACTCGGCGGCTTCACGCGCCAAGTGCTCCACGAGCTTGCGAGTGGAAGAGGGAGCGATGACGGCATCACCACTGTGCACTGTTCGGATGGCTTCGAGCATCTGGGTCGGGGGAGCATCCTTGACGAGGAAGCCGGAGGCTCCCGCCTGCACCGCTCCCAAGATGTACTGGTCCTCCTCGAAGGTGGTGAGAATGATGATTCTCGGACTGATCCCATGAGCATAGTTCTCTTCGGTGATGAGCCGGGTCGCTTCCAGCCCGTCCATCACCGGCATGCGGATGTCCATGAGGACCACGTCTGTCGGGACAACGGCGAGGCGCTCCGTCGCGAGCCTGCCGTTGCTGGCCTCAACCACCACTTCCATGTCCGGTTGAGAATCAATCACCATGGCGAACCCCGTACGTACGAGGTTCTGGTCATCGACCAGCCCTACGCGGATCTTGTCCTTGTTTTCATCGATGCTGCTCATTGCCTTCTCTCCACGGTCTTTTCCATGATCATGCCATATTCTCTACAAGCGCCTCTGCTCCAGCGGGATGGAAGCTATGACGCGGAAACCCCCGCCTTCGATTGCTCCGGTGTACACGCTGCCTCCGAATGCAGTTGCCCGCTCATTCATCCCGATGATCCCGTGTCCTTTGCCGTCAGTGGTACCGGGACCGTTGCCGTCGTCGTCGACCTGAATGACGATCTCGGAATCGAGCCACTGCAGTATGACCGAAATCCGGGCGTCCGGGCCCGCGTGTTTGAGCGTGTTGGTGACGGCTTCCTGGCAGATGCGGTAAATGGCCGTGCCGACTCCGGTGGGTAGCGGGCGCGGGGTGCCCATACGCGTGAGCGAGATGTCCGTTCCCGAATCCTGGAGCTGGTGGACGAGTTCATCGAGATCCTCGGCCACCGGTTGGGGGAGAAGTGGAAGTTGTTCCGGGGAGTTCGAGCGCAGAACTCCGATGATCGAACGAATGTCCTTGAGTGCGCCCCGGCCCATGTCGGCGATGGTCTCCAAGGCCTTGACCGCTGCGGCGGGGTTCTTTGCTGCTGCGTACTGTCCGCCGTCCGCCTGTGCGATGACAACGGAGAGCGTGTGGGCGACGACGTCGTGCATCTCGCGCGCGATGTGGCTGCGTTCCTCCAGAACGGCAAGCTCCGCCTCTCTCCTGGCCCGCTCATGTGCAGCTTCGGCCTCCTCGACCATGCGGGTGATCTGTTGAATCTGGTTGCGACGCAGCAGACCCACGGTGTAAACGATGATGACCATGAACATGAGGAACACGAGGTTGGGAAGGTTCTCGCTCCAATGGTCGCTGGCCAGCCCCAGCCTCCATACCACGCCGAGAAAATCCAAGGAGCGAAAAAGAGTCCTCCAAACGAGAAGGACGCCAACGAGTGCAGAGACGAGCGCCGTGCGATGTGCCCACGTGGCTCCGTACACGGTGACGGCATAGAGAGCGAGCAGTACTGAGAGATCCGGTGGGATCGTGTCCCCTGGAGCGAGAACAAAACGTAGCAGAGCACCAAGGAAGACAAGCGCTGCACTGAGCTCGGGACGGGTGCGCCGAAAGGCCGTGGGTATCGAGTACAGCAGTCCGGCCATGATCACCATGACTGTCAATACTTCCTCGGGAAGCGCAAGGATTGAGTGGCCCGAAAAGGTCAGTTCATGAAAGGGAAGGTTGTGCCAATAGAGGTCTCCGAAGTAGAGGTAGGCAATTCCCAGGGCAAGCACGAGGTCAAAGGGACTGATTCCCTTGAAGATATAGAAGTTCCGCCATCGTGTCGCCATGCATCTAGGTTAAGGTGCTGGACTCCTCCGTGCGGACACGGATGTAGGCCCCGGGACGGATGGAGTCTCCTACTCGCAGGGTAAGGGTGAGGAAGGGTTTGTAGGGCGGCGGTTCAAGGAAAGGGGCACTGGACCGAGAAGAGGGCGGCGGATCGCATGCAGGCCGGGCCGCCGACTGCTTGCGGCCTACTCGGAGACTGGAACGATGTTCTGTGGACTGTTGTTGCGGATGTTGCCCACTGCTCGGCCAACGATGTCGGCCTGCAGTGTCCTGTTCGGGCGATCGATGATCGCGAGGGCGGTGTACGGATCGTCTTGTGCGGGGTCCAACCAGCTCGTGTATTCGGTGCGCTCGAGAACGATGGGCGTACGGTCGTGAATCCTTGCCAGATCGCCCTCGGCGGCGCGGGTGATGATGGTGGCCGTGAGAAGCCAGGAGCCGTCTGGTTTTCTCCACCACCCGTACAATCCTGCGAATGCGAGGAGCTCACTGTTCGTCGAATGAATGTAGTGTGGGACCTTGCCTCCCTCCGCGGATTGCCACTCGAAATAGCCGTCAGCGGGAATGATGCAGCGTCGCTTTGCGAGCGACGGAGCGAACGTGCGCTTCTGGGCCAAGGTTTCAATGCGAGCGTTGATCATCTGCGGTCCCTTGGAGGGATCCTTCGACCACGGTGGCACCAGACCCCAGCGTGCGACGTGCAGTTCGCGGACCACGGAGTTGGTGTTTCGGGCTTGTGCGTTGCCGGTCACTCTTGCACTGTCACCCGAAGAATTTGCGGGTCCGGCAGGTTCCACATGCTGAACGCCTTCTTTGTTGGCGCCGCTCAACACCTCGCGCCCACCTGAATTTTCAGCACTGTTCGGAATCGCTCGTTCCACGATGATCGGGATGTCCTGCGTGGGAGCCACATTCCACGACGGCTGTAGGGATTCGCACTCCGGCCCCAGACTGTCAAGGTCGAAGGCGAGCTGAATGTCGGTCAACACCGTGTACGAGGTATAACGTCCACACATGCGGTCAGCTTATGTGCCCCGTTCGGGTGGCGTCCACGGGCACCGACAATGTTGCCGCCGCGACTTTGGGCCCACGCGGATGGCGTCATCCGGCCCACTGATACACAATGGACCTCGTGAACAACGAACAGGTGGACCCCCATGGCAACGAACCCGTGACTCAGGTCCCAGGTCAGGCGAGCCCGCCCGCCACCCTTGAGGAGGCAACCTCCCGGTGGGCAGAGATCGCGCTGCTCCTGACTGAGGCACAAACCGCGTACCACTCCGGAGACACTCCAAAGATCACCGATGAGCACTACGACAGGCTCATCCATGAACTGCGTGCCATGGAGACAGCGTATCCAGACCTGGCCGTGGCGGATTCGCCCACGCAGGTCGTGGGAGCGCCTGCCGAGACGACCGGTTTTGCCACGGTGACACATCTGGAGCAGTTGTATTCACTTCAGGATGTGTTCTCGCTGGAGGACCTCCAAGCTTGGTACAACGGGGTGCGCGCGGAACTCCCGAGTGGCTTTGAAGTCACCGCCGAGACCAAGATCGATGGGCTCGCTCTCAATCTTCGCTATGAAAACGGCATGTTGACGGTGGCCGGGACCCGTGGTGATGGCGTCACGGGAGAAAATGTCACGGCCAACGCTCGGACCATAGGGGTCATCCCGGAACGGTTGGAGGGTGAGGGATGGCCAGCGGTGATGGAGGTTCGTGGCGAGGTGTTCTTTCCGCTCAAGGAGTTCGCCGAGTTCAATGCCAAGCTCCGGGAGGGCGGACAGAAGGAGTACGCCAACCCGCGCAACGCCGCAGCGGGCTCTTTGCGGCAAAAGGATCCGCGAGCCACTGCGGCTCGCCCGTTGTCCTTCATCGCGCATGGAATCGGAGCACTGGAGGGCGTTCCAGAATTGACTGTGAAGAGGCTCTCCACTCAGCAGGGCGTCTACGAGGCCTTCAAGAGTTGGGACCTGCCGGTCTCCCCATATACGGAGGTAGTGAGTTCGTGGGAGGAAGTCGAAACCTTCATCGCGCGCCACGGGGAGGACCGCTACGAACTCATTCATGGGATCGATGGCGCCGTGTTCAAGGTGAATGACCGAGGGCTCCAGGCCCGGCTCGGTTTCACCTCGCGAGTGCCGCGCTGGGCGGTGGCTTACAAGTATCCCCCGGAAGAGGTGGAGACCCGACTGTTGGACATTCGCACACAGGTGGGGCGTACCGGTCGAGTGACGCCTTTCGCGGTGATGGAGCCGGTGTTCGTCGCGGGATCCACGGTTGCACAGGCCACCTTGCACAACCCCACCGAAGTTGCGCGCAAGGGTGTGCTCATTGGCGACATCGTCATCCTGCGCAAGGCAGGTGACGTGATCCCCGAGGTGGTGGGACCGGTCCTCACACTGCGCGATGGCTCCGAGAGGGTTTGGAACATGCCCGAGGACTGTCCCTCATGCGGTACTCCGATTGCTCCGGCCAAGGAAGGGGATGTGGACCTGCGCTGCCCCAACACTCGCTCATGCCCGGCACAGCTGACTGAGCGCGTCAGCCACATCGGCTCGAGGGGAGCCCTGGACATCGAGGCATTGGGAGATGTGACCGCACTGTGGCTGACCGATCCGGAGGCGGCGCGTGGTTCCGCACTTCTGGCGCTTGCAACCGGCCATGCGCTGATCATCGAGGATCCTGTGACGGGCCGCGATCGCAAGATCTCGCTGACCCACGAAAAGCTTGTTGAACTCGGCATTGTGGACGAGGATGGAGCGATCCTGCACCATGAGGAGATCATTCCTGCGCTGGTTCAGCGCGAGCTTGGCATACCCGAGGCGCAACAACCACTGCTGGAGACAGAGGCCGGGCTCTTTGCGTTGCGGGTGGAGGATGTTCGCGATGTCTGGATCTGGCAGGAGGTACGAGCCAAGGGCGAGCTGACGGGCGACTATCGCCGTGTGCGCGCGGCGTGGACCAAGCCCAAGTGGAAGTATCCGCGCGGGGGAGAACCTGAGCTGACCGGCCCATCCCAGCCCGGAAAGGCAATCACCAAGATCGTCGACGAGCTGGAGAAGGCCAAGACGAAGGAGCTGTGGCGCAAGCTGGTTGCGCTCTCGATCCGTCATGTCGGGCCGACGGCGGCCCGAGCACTCGCGGCGCGCATCCCGTCTCTCGCTGCGTTGCGCGCTGCATCAGTGGAGGAGCTGGCGGAGATCGAGGGCGTGGGATCGATCATTGCCGAGTCGTTCTCCCGCTGGTTCGAGGTGGATTGGCACGGCGAGATCGTTGACCGTTGGGAGACGGCCGGCGTGGTGTTCGAGGACGAGGTCGGCGAGGAGTTGCCGCAGACCCTCGCGGGAATGACCATCGTGGCAACTGGTTCCCTCGAGGGCTACACGCGTGACAGCGTCAAGGAGGCGATCGTGCTGCGCGGAGGCAAGGCGGCCGGATCCGTCTCCAAGAAAACCACCGCCGTGGTCGCGGGTGACAACGCAGGATCCAAGGCAAGCAAGGCTGCGGATCTGGGTGTGCCGATTCTCGACATTGAACAGTTCAATGAGCTGTTGCGCACCGGTGAGCTTCCAGAGGCGATTGCCGCGGCGAATGCCCACGCCGTGGAAGCTGATCCGGTTGTGGAAGCCGAGTGAGCCGCGGATGGTGCCGATCCAGCAGGAAGTATGGACCGACGTAACGTGAAGTACTGGTGGCGATACCTCGTCGTTGTGGCCTGGATGGTGGTCATCTTCCGTTTCTCCACCGAGGCTGGTGACGCATCGAGCGGTCGCAGCGACATCATTGTGCACTGGCTGCAAGGAATTGGTATTCCCGGCTCGGGGGAGACGCTGGGATTCCTGGTTCGCAAGGCAGCCCACATGGCGGAGTATGCGGTGCTTGCCCTACTGAGCTTCTACGCTCTGCGCGCGCATATTGAGCGAGGCAGAGCTCTCCTATGGAGCTTCGGCGTGACGGTTGTCTATGCCATCTCGGACGAGATCCATCAGCTGTTCGTGCCCGGGCGCACAGGAAGCCCACGAGACGTGCTGGTCGATGCCCTGGGAGCCGCGATCGGGTTGGCTCTCGCCGCCTGGTTCAGCACGTGGCAAGAGCCAACCCAGCCAGAACTCCCAGATGGCCCAGCTACCTGACCTCGCTAGTTGTTTACCCGATTCCCGGCCCATCGGATTGTCAGTCCGTCACTGGCCCCAGCATGGCGTTCGCCCACGCGCCGTGTAGCGATTCCTGGTCCGAGGGTTGGAAGAGACCGGCCACCACGTCGCGGTAGAGCCGTGAAAGCTCCGAGCGATTGAAGTAGGACGAGCCGCCGCAGGCGCGAACGGCCTGCTCGACGGCCCGCAAGGATGCTTCGGCCGCGGAGTTCTTGACGGCTGAAAGCTGCGGCATCCACATCGGCCCGCGGTCCGCACCGTTCTCTACGTCCCGGGCCAGCTCACGAATCTGTGGGCCCACGGCGTTCATCTCCAGTGCAGCTGTTCCAATCCTCCACCGGATATCGGGATCATTCGCGTACACCGTCTGATTCTTCACCGACTTGCGAGTCTTCACGTGCTCGACGGCGACCTCGACCGCCCGCTCACCCACTCCCGCGTAGGTGGCCGCCAGCAATATCTCGAAGTGGGCGAAGATGCCGAAGACCACCGGGTCCTTCGAAGGACCCGGGACGGTACGCGTCAGAATGCGGGACTCCGGTGCATGGGCGCCCTGCAACACAAGAGTCTGGGACTGCGTGGCGCGCATGCCCAACGTGTCCCAATCGTCCTTGATCTCGAATCCGCCGTCGTCGCGAACAAGAACCGCGAAAACAGAATGCGGACCGTCCTGACCGGATTCATCTCGACCAAAGGTGAGCAAGCGGGACCAAGCGGGTGCCAACGAGTTGAAAATCTTGATCCCCGTGAACGAGTAACCGCCCTCGCCATCCGGTTCGGCTTGGGAAATCGAGCCGAAGAGCACCAGATCGTTGCCCGGTTCGGAAATGCCGAAACCGAACAACTCGCCCGCGGCGGCGTCCTGCAGAATCAACTCACCGCGCGGGTTGCCATTGCGTACCAAATGGCGGCCCAGACCCACGATGATTTGATGCATATTGATGCCCAGGGCAGTGCCCGGCGCGGCCTTGGCCAAACGCGTCTGTTCAGCCGCGATCTCCTCGAGCGTCAGGCCCGCACCGCCAAACTCCGTGGGGACGAAGGCGGCGAGGTACCCGGCGGCCCGCAAATCCTCAAGATCGTCGTAGGGAAAAGTATTCTCCGCGTCATAGTGGGCTGCGCGCCCGTGAATTGTCTCCAAAAGGTCATCGCTGAGGAATCCCACGCCACATCTCCTTGAATCGGCCATTGACGAATGCGGCCCGCCGGTTTCATCACGGTGGCGACCGCTTCCTCACCGTATCGGTGGGCAATGAGCGCCGCAAGAGTGCGCCACCTTGAAGTGAAATCGTTGATCGAAGGCAGGTGGGGTTGTATGCCCGGGCGTAGGGAATGGTCCGGTATCCATGGGCCACTCGACACCGAAACCCAGTTGATCGTCGGTGCGCGGTGCTGGCCGCCGATCACATGAGCGGAGCAAGCGGTCGCAGAACTCTCTCCAGCACCCACGCAATTGTGCTGCGCTGGCCCCACATCTGCTGGGTCAACTCGTGGGAGTTGGCCAGGTCCACCTCGAAGATTCTCTCCATGGCCCGGGCGAAAGACTCCCCGTAGACCTCCATGTTGATCTCAAAGTTGCCGCGAAGAGACAGACGATCGATGTTGGCCGTCCCCACGGTGGACCAGGCTCCGTCGACGGTCATCGTCTTGGCGTGTACCATCGCCTCCTCGTACAGGAAGATCTTGACGCCATTGCGTAGCAGATCGTCATAGTGGGAGCGCGCCACCCAGTCCGCGTAGATGTGGTTCGAGTACTCGGGAATGAGAATCCGAACGTCCACACCGCGTCTGGCGGCCGATGTGAGCGCGTGAAGCATCGTTTCGTCGGGAATGAAGTAGCCCATTGTGATCCACGCGCGTTTCGAGGCCCGGTTGAGCACTTCGATGTAAAGCGCCCGAATCGGATAGATGTTCCGGGAGGGTGCATTCTCAAGCACTTGGATGGACGAATCCCAATCGTGGGTGGGAAGCATCTCCAGACGCGGTGAACTCTGCTTGCGATAGCTGTTCCACATCGTGATGAATGCCAGCTCCAGTTGGTGAGCGGCCCCACCCTCGACCCGCAGGTGGGTGTCGCGCCAGTGATGGGCGTAGACCGTTCCCACGTTGTATCCGCCCACATAGCCGATGTCGCCGTCAATGGTCAGGATCTTGCGGTGATCGCGGCCCTTGTCGCGCTCGCGGCCAGTGAAGATGCCGGTGCGAACCAACGGAAAATTGATGAAGTTCAGGTGCGGTATCCGGGGGAGGTGGCGGAAGCGAGGGTCAGAGTTCAGGTTGCCCCAGGTGTCCAGGATGATGTAGACGTCCACGCCTCGCCGTGCGGCGTCCATGAGGGCGTTGCGGAACTCGTAGCCGGTTTCGTCCGCCTTGACAATGAAGCACTCGAAATAGATGGTGTGTTTCGCCGCGCGGATATCGGCAAGCATTGCGTCGTAGAGCTCGCGGCCATAGGTGAAGATCTGGAATTCGTTGCTTCCAACTGTCACGTTCTGCGGAGGCAGATGAGGAAAGATACCGGACTGCGGGCGACGGCGCTTGCGCATCGAGTCGACGGCGGAGACTGTGGCAACGGCTGTGGCCTGGATCGCGACGGCGGTAACAGCGCTCCACTTTGCTGCGGAGATGACCTGCTGCCGGGAAGGAAGAGATAGTCGCACCATGACACAACCATACCGGGCGCTTGGTCCTGACAACGATTTGACCGTCACAGCGCGGGTGAGCCTGGTTGGCTTCGAGGTCGAAAGGAGATGGCCGGAACGGATGTGGTCCTGACGCAAGGTCGTCCTCGTACCGGAACGTTTCCGTTGTTGACCCGCCGGGCGGTTGGCGCACCGTGCGGAGGTCAAAACGGGTGAACGTCACCACGTTCGTTTCAGGTACGAAACAATAAACAACGTAGAATCGGGAACATGTCGTCATTCTCTGTAGACGAGGTCGCGCGCTTGGCGGGCCTCGCACGAATTGCTCTCACGCCCCAGGAGGTCGAGCGGCTGGCAGATGAACTGGGTGTCATTGCCGATGCCGTCGCCAAGGTGTCCGAGGTGGCTACCCCGGACGTCCCGGCAACCAGCCACCCGATTCCTCTCACCAATGTCCTGCGCGAGGACGTGGTTGTAA
>WPCI01386069.1_pt1 | contig 10064 bp, 10 predicted proteins | sample 5399871 | NCBI WGS metagenome assembly WPCI01 (sample SAMN12869469, study PRJNA574797) | sludge metagenome | isolation source: wastewater treatment of pH7 | place: China:Beijing | collected 2019-05-20
CTGGGGCTGGCGATCGTATCCGACATTGCCGCGGCGGCGGGCGGGCAACTGGCGCTCGACGCCTCGCCGCTCGGCGGGCTTCGTGCCGTGGTCACGCTGCCGGCCGCCTGACGCGGGCGGCGCCACTCACGTGCCCATCACTGTGTCGCGAAACGGCCCCGGCCGGACTTGCCGCGTGGCGTCCACCCGACCGATAGTCGCGCCATGAGCGCCCGGGCGGATACACTCCTTGACCGGTTCGGCCGGCTGGTGGCGAGGTTTCTTTCGAAGCAGTCCGCCGGCTACGAACCCTACACCCCGTCCGATCCGGAGACGCTGCGGCGCACGCTCGAACCCGGCGACATCCTGCTCGTCGAAGGCGACCAGTTCGTCTCCTCGGCCATCAAGTACCTGACGCAATCCACCTGGAGCCATGCCGCCCTCTATGTCGGCGACGCGCTGGCGGATGCCGGGGCGGGCGACGCGGAGGTGCCGAGCCTGGTCGAGGTCGATCTCTCCGCCGGCTGCATTGCCGTGCCGCTGTCGAAATACCAGGCCTACAACACCCGCATCTGCCGCCCGGTCGGCCTGACGTCCGACGATCGGCAGAAGGTGGTCGATCACATGGTTGCCGCGCTCGGCCGGCGCTACGACCTGAAGAACATCATCGATCTCCTGCGCTGGTTCTTTCCAACGCCACCGGTGCCGGTACGCTGGCGCCGGCGCATGATCGCCTTTGGCTCGGGCGATCCGACCCGCGCCATCTGCTCGACGCTGATTGCCGAGGCGTTCCAGTCGGTGCGCTATCCGATCCTGCCGGAGGTGACGCGCGCGCCCGGCCGGACGGCGGCGACATCGGACTACTCCCGGCGCGAGATCCTGCACATCCGCCACCATTCGCTGTTTGCGCCGCGCGACTTCGATCTCTCGCCCTATTTCCGTGTGGTCAAACCGACCATCGAGCGCGGATTCGACTATCGGGCACTGGTCTGGGGCGACCGCAAGCCGGATGGCGGCACCTGAGGCCGCCGGCGCGTCGAAACGGCGCGCTTGCGCCGCATCGGCGGCAATGCCATTCTTGCCGGCGGAGATACCGGCATGATCCGTCGTTCGCAGCCCTTGGCCTTCGTGGTGGCGCGCCTCGTCCTGGCGCTTGCCATTGCCATGGCTGCGTTCTCGCCCGCCTCGGTCGCCTACGCCCGCGGCGGCGCGATCGATCTTGCCGCCTTCTCCTTCCCCGACGGGTCCACGCCCGTCATCTGTCTCGGCGATACCGATGGCGACGGCATCGGCGACGGCGTGATCTACAAGGCCGACCCGGCTCTCTCGGCCCAGGCGTTCGACCTTCCCGCTCCCGCCGCGCTCCCCTTCCGGCCCCCGGTCCGGGCCCTTCCCTCCGCCTCCCCTCTCACCGTGCGGATGGATGGGTTGCCGGCGGCCGCGCCGCCGCCCGCACGCGCGCCTCCGGTGGCTTCGGCCTGATTGCCGATCGCGGCGGTGCACTCGTGCACGCCGCGCCCTGAAGCCAACGCCGGAAATCCTCATGTCAGGACGTTTTGCGCCGCCCTCCGGGCGTGATGCGGCATCTGCCGATGCCTTTCATGCCGTTCTCCGCTGTGGACCGAAATTGTCGGATCCGGTCTTCGAAGCATCGGTCATCACCGTGCTTGCGCTCGCCCTCCTTGCCGCCGTGGTCCTGGCGGATGGCGCCTTCTGGCCGGCCGGCACGTCACTTGGCCTGGCCGGACTTGCCGCCGCCACCGCATCGGTCTCGCTGCGCGCTGCCGGTGACCGCCACGAGGAAGTGCGGGCCTGCGGAAAGGACCTGTGCGTCAGGCGCTTCCGCAGGGGGATGCTGGTCGATCAGCGCCGTTTCGCCCTCGAGCGTACGTGCCTCGTGCGCACCGAGGACCGGCTCGGCCGGTGCCGTGACCTGCATCTTGTTCGCAACGGATCGCGTTACCGCATCGCCGGAGACGTCTCGCCCATGGAACGCGACCGCTTCGCCCGCGCGCTGGTCCAATCCATCGCCGACCGGGGCGGCGTTCTCGCCCTCGTCACTGCCAATCCTTCGCAACACCAAGCGTGAAACACTCAAGGAACACGACCATGAACCGTATGTCTGCCCTGGCTTCGACCGCCATGTTCGCCGCACTTGCGGGAACCGCTCATGCCGACAAGGCCGTCGAAATCCGCTTTGCCGGTGAATTCGCCGGCAATGCCTTCTCCTGCGCCAACGCCTATGACGGCATCGGCGTGACCGGATCGACGGTCAACGTCGCCGATTTCCGTGTCTACGTTTCGGGTGTCGCACTGACGCGCGCCGACGGCACAGCCGTGCCCGTGGCGCTCGACCAGGACGGCAAATGGCAGCTCCACGATGTCGCGCTCATCGATTTCGAGGATGCCTCGGGCGGTTGCATCAACGGCACGCCCGAGACCAACATGCTTGTCCGGGGCACGGTACCTGACGGCGACTACACCGGCCTGCGCCTGGATATCGGCGTACCGTTCGCCCACAACCACGGCGATCCCACCCTGGCGGGCTCGCCGCTGAACCTCACCGCCATGTTCTGGAACTGGCAGGGCGGATACAAGTTCATGAAGGTCGACCTGGCCACCAACGGCCTTCCGATCGAGAAGATGCAGTCTGCGTCGGATCATTCCGGGCAGCCGGCGGCCGATGCCAAGCCGGCGCCCAAGGGCTGGTCGCTGCATCTGGGGTCCACGATGTGCGCGGCCGATTCCAAGACAACCGCCCCGAGCGCGTGCAAGAATCCCAACCTGGTTGCCGTCGCCTTCGCCGCGTTCGATCCGGCCACGAACGTCGTCACCATCGATCCGGCCCGGGTGCTGACCGAGGCCAATGTCGACGTCAACGCGCCGGAAACCTCGCCCGGATGCATGTCGTTCCCGAAGGATGCCGACTGCAATGTCGTCATGGCGAAGCTCGGGCTTGCCTATGATGGCATTCCGGCCGGTCAGCAGACCCTCGTCGGCATGCGCTGAGTGCGGAGGCGGCAGGTGGCGGGACGAGCAGAATTGAAGACGCTCCTGGCGGGTCTGGCCCTGGTGATGGCGGGCGGCCTTGCGGCCGCGCCGGCCATGCCGGGCGATCCGTCCGGATATGTCTGGGCAATTCCGGCCTGGCTGCCGCCGCCGCCGGTTCCGCAGGACAACCCGATGTCGGCCGACAAGGTAGAGCTCGGCCGGCATCTTTTCTACGATTCGCGCCTGTCGCTCGACGGGCGCACTGCCTGCGCGTCCTGCCACGAGCAGGCTCGCGGCTTCACCGACGGACGGGCCCGCGCGCTCGGGGCGTTTTCGTCCGAAGGCCATCGCAACGCCATGGCTCTTGCCAATGTCGGCTATTCGCCGGTGCTGACCTGGGCCAATCCCAACCTGCGCCGCCTCGAGTTCCAGGCCCTCTTGCCGATGTTCGGCCAGGAGCCGATGGAAATGGGGCTGGCGGGCATGGAACAGGAGGTCTTCGGCCGGCTGGGCGAGGATCCCGTCTATCGTCGCCTGTTCGCCGTCGCCTTTCCCGAACGCGGCGGAACCATCGATCTTTTCGCGGTGACCCGGGCGATTGCCGCGTTCGAGCGCACGCTCATCTCCGCCGACAGCCCCTATGACCGTTTCAAGTACGGCGGCGACGCCTCCGGATTCTCCGATGCGGCGAAGCGGGGTGAAGAGCTGTTCTTCTCCCACAGGCTGGAATGCTACCACTGCCACGCCGGGTTCAACTTCACCGACACGTTCCGGACGTCGAAAGGGGCGTTCGACGAGGTGGCCTTCCACAATACCGGGCTTTACGATGTTGATGGCCGCGGCGCCTATCCCGCGCATGGCGAGGGCGCCGCGCAGTTCACCGGCAAGGCGGCTCAGACCGGGGCATTCCGCACGCAGTCGCTGCGCAACATCGCCGTCACCGCGCCTTACTTCCACGACGGATCCGCCGCCACGCTGGACGAGGTCATCGACCACTATGCCGCCGGCGGGCGCACACTGTGGATCAATGGCGTCAGGAGCGTCGGTTCGGCCAATCCCTACAAGGATTCGCTGGTCGGCGGCTTCACGCTTTCGCCCGGCGAGCGCGCGGACCTGATCGCCTTCCTGGAAAGCCTGACCGACAGCACGTTTCTCGCCAACCCGGCCTTTGCCGATCCCTGGCCAGAAGACCACCCCGCACGCGCCAGCCGGCGCATGCCGGATTCCTGAACCACAACACCGGAGATCCCGACCATGCTGAAACGACTTGTGCTTGCCGCCGCCCTGGCGTCGTCCTTCGCCGCTCCCGTCCTTGCCCACGAGGTCAAGGCCGGCGACCTGACGCTCAACCATCCCTGGGCACGCGCCACCGCGCCCGGCGCGCCGGTGTCCGGCGGCTACATGAAGATCACCAACAACGGCACCGCGTCGGACTTTCTCGTCGGCGGCGCGGCCGATTTCGCCGGCAAGGTGGAAATCCACGAGATGGTCATGGAGGGCGACGTCATGAAGATGCGGCCCGTCGAGGGCGGGCTGGAGATCCCGGCCGGCGGCTCGGTCGAGCTGAAGCCCGGCGGCTACCACGTCATGTTCATGGGCATGAACAAGCAACTCGTGGCCGACACCTACGAGCATGCCACGCTCGTCTTCCGCAACGCCGGCGAGGTCGCGGTCGAATTCGCCGTCGAGGAGATGAAGATGGAGCAGATGGACCATTCGGCGCACGGCGCCCACACCGGCCAGCAGAACTGAACAGGACCCGGCGACGACGCGACGGGAATGCCCGCGCGTCGTCCGCCGCAAGGGAGGATGTAATGATCCGTTTCATCATCGCGGCGGCTGTTGCCGCCGGTCTCAACTCGTCGGCGGTCGCCGACGACACTGCGTCGGCACACGGCAGCGGGCAGGCGGCGCACGACCATGCCGCCATGCCGGCCGACGATTCCGGCCAGATCACCCACATCATGAAGGCGCAGTTCGACCGCCCGGAGGCCCCGCTCGCCGTCGAGCCGGTCGCCGTGTCGGGACGCTGGGCGGTCGCCGGCTGGCGGCAGGAAGGCAAGGGCGGGCGGGCGCTGCTGCGCAAGTCCGACCATGGCTGGCTGATCCATCTGTGCTCCGGCGCCGCGCTGAGGGATGGCATGAAGCTCGCCGAGATCGGCGTGCCGCACGCCGACGCCATGGCGATCGCCGCGGCGCTTGGCGAGGCCGAACCGAAGCTCGGCGCCGACCAGGTGGCGCTGCTCGATTCGTTCGAGGGTACGCTGATGATCGAGGGCGGCGACCATGCCGGCCACGATGCGCATTCGGCGCACGGCGCGCACAACCAGCAGAACTGAACCACCGGCGGGGGCGGCGCCGGCCGCCCCCCTTGCGCTTGCGCCCTCCTCTGCTATCAGGCCGGCATGACCTTTCCGCGCGAACGCATCCGCAATTTTTCCATCGTCGCCCACATCGACCATGGCAAGTCCACGCTGGCCGACCGGCTGATCCAGGCCTGCGGCGCGCTGGAGGCGCGCGAGATGAAGGAGCAGGTGCTCGATTCCATGGACATCGAGCGCGAGCGCGGCATCACCATCAAGGCGCAGACCGTGCGGCTGACCTACCGGGCGAAGGACGGGCACGACTATGTGCTCAACCTCATGGACACGCCCGGCCATGTCGACTTCGCCTACGAGGTATCGCGGTCGCTGGCAGCCTGCGAGGGCTCGCTGCTCGTGGTCGATGCCAGCCAGGGCGTCGAGGCGCAGACGCTCGCCAACGTCTATCACGCCATCGATGCCGGCCACGAGATCGTCGTGGTCCTGAACAAGATCGACCTGCCTGCCGCCGAGCCCGACCGCGTCAAGGAGCAGGTCGAGGAGGTGATCGGCCTTGATGCCGCCGACGCGGTGATGATCTCGGCCAAGACCGGGCTTGGCATCCCCGACGTGCTCGAAGCCATCGTCGCGCGCCTGCCGGCGCCGAAGACGGGCGATGCCGCCCAGCCGCTCAAGGCCATGCTGGTCGACAGCTGGTATGACGCCTATCTCGGCGTCATCGTGCTGGTGCGCGTCATCGACGGCGTGCTGAGGAAGGGCCAGACCATCCGCATGATGGGCACGGGCGCCAGGTACCTCGTCGACCGCACCGGCGTGTTCACGCCGAAGATGCTCGCCGTCGACGGGCTCGGCCCCGGCGAGGTCGGCTTCATCACCGCCTCGATCAAGGAGGTGGCCGACACCCGCGTCGGCGACACCATCACCGAGGACAAGCGCCCGGCGGCGCAGGCGCTGCCGGGCTTCAAGCCGGCGCAGCCGGTCGTCTTCTGCGGCATCTTCCCCGTGGACGCGGCCGATTTCGAGGGCCTGCGCGCGGCCATCGGCAAGCTCCGGCTCAACGACGCCTCGTTCTCCTACGAGATGGAGACCTCCGCCGCGCTCGGCTTCGGCTTCCGCTGCGGCTTCCTCGGCCTGTTGCACCTGGAGATCATCCAGGAGCGGCTGGAGCGCGAGTTCAACCTCGACCTCATCGCCACCGCGCCGTCGGTCGTCTACCGCGTCGGCCAGCGCGACGGCACCACGCTCGAATTGCACAACCCGGCCGACCTGCCGGACCTCAGCCGCATCGACACCATTTCGGAACCGTGGATCCGCGCCACCATTCTCACCCCGGACGATTATCTCGGCGGCATCCTCAAGCTCTGCCAGGACCGGCGCGGCGTGCAGGCCGACCTGTCCTACGTCGGCAAGCGCGCTATGCTCGTCTACGACCTGCCGCTCAACGAGGTCGTGTTCGATTTCTACGACCGGCTGAAGTCGATCTCCAAGGGCTATGCCTCGTTCGACTATGCGCTCACCGACTATCGCGAGGGCGATCTCGTCAAGATGTCGATCCTCGTCAACGAGGAGCCGGTGGATGCGCTCTCCATGCTCGTCCACCGCACGGCGGCCGAGAAGCGCGGCCGCGCCATGTGCGAGAAGCTGAAGGAGCTGATCCCGCAGCACATGTTCAAGATCCCGATCCAGGCGGCCATCGGCGGCAAGGTGATCGCGCGCGAGACGATCTCGGCGCTCCGCAAGGACGTGACCGCCAAGTGCTATGGCGGCGACGTCACGCGCAAGCGCAAGCTCCTGGAGAAGCAGAAGGAAGGCAAGAAGCGCATGCGGCAGTTCGGCCGCGTCGACATCCCGCAGGAGGCCTTCATCGAGGTGCTGAAGGTGGGGGAGTGAGGGGGGATCCTTTGACGGTAGAGTACCATACGGTGGAACCAGACGGATAATAATGTGATCCGGTCTCTTTACGGATTTGTTCAACTTCCGGTATCTTCGTCGCCGAAATGGGGTGCGGACGAATGCCGGCAATAGGCTTGAAGATCGAGCAACTAGTGCTCGACACCAACAACCCTCGCATTACTCATGCAGCTGGACAGCAAGAAGCCCTCCAAAAGGTTGTAAAAGATCAAAAAACAAAATTGCTTCGTCTTGCCGAAAGCATTGTTGAGCATGGACTGAATCCAACGAAAAGACTGATGGTCCTAGAGATTAGCGATAAACCAAAGCGTTACATCGCGCTAGAAGGAAACCGCCGCGTCACGGTACTACGCCTGCTCTCAAATCCGGCATCTATGTCCGGCTTGGATATGCCCGATAATTTGAGGCGCTCATTGGAGAAACTCGCAAGTATTTTCAGCAAGAGTGAAATCGAGCCAATCGAAGCGTACGAGGTGGCTTCCCGCGAAGATGGTCGGTACTGGATTGAGCTTGAGCACAATGGGGAAGACGAAGGACGCGGCGTAGTAGGATGGAAGCCGGTTGTTGCCGCGAGATACCGTAAACGAGAGCCGGCGATTCAGGCTCTTGACTTAGTTCTTGAGCATGGCGGGCTTACTGAACAGGAAGCGGAAGATATTCGTTCGAAGTTTTCCCTTACGACATTGCGGCGCGTTGTGGAGACACAGCCCGCGCTTGCCCTGCTGGGGCTCTCGGTGAAGGAAGGGCAACTGCGGACAGAACTCGCTGCGAGTGAAGTCATTAAGCCGTTGCGACGGTTGGTCCGCGAGATTGCGGAGAAAAAGGTCACTTCGCGCAACTTCAATAAGGGCGAAGATATCGTCAAACATCTCAATAGCTTCGGAAAGTCCGACAAGCCAGATCTGTCCAAGAGGACTAAGGAGCGTCCGATAGAGAGTATTCAGAAATCAGAATTTACGTCCGCCCCGAAACCACCAAAGATTCGCCCCAACAAGCCCGCGTCTGAACGGCCAAACGTCGTTCCGAAAAGCTGCTCACTGAACGTGACCGACAGCCGGCTTGGCGAAATATACAACGAGCTGCGGACTCTCAAACTTGCGGATTCCCGCAACGCAGTTTCGGTCCTTCTCCGAGTTTTTCTCGAGCTATCTGTTGATCACTTCCTTGAAGTGAGAGGCATAGATCTTCGTCACACTCCAGACCTAAAAAATGGCAGAAAGCCTTGGAAGACGCTCGACGATAAACTGGCTAAGACGGTGGAAATTCTAATCGGCGCCGGCGTGCCGGCCTCGCACTTCGCCGCGGTAACTCAAAGCGTTAGTAATAAGAACAGCCCCATGCATACAGACCTTTTCCACCGGTATGTCCACGACAGGTTCCAGACGCCACTTACGACCGATTTGATTGCTGCGTGGAACAACGCTCAGCCGCTTTTCGAAAAGATCTGGCCGTGACACCATCGGATGATGCCCCACGCCGGCTCACCCACTTTACGCCGTTGCGGTACCCTGGCGGTAAAGGAAAGCTTGCCGCCTACGTCAAGGAAATCATCCGATCAAACAATTTATTCGATGGCGAGTACGTCGAGCCTTATGCCGGCGGTGCCGCCATTGCGTTAGAACTCTTGTTTCAAGAGTATGTCAGCAAGGTTCACATCAACGATCTCAGCCAACCAGTTTACTCGTTCTGGAGAGCGGTACTGAACCACACCGATGAACTTTGTCGGTTAGTAAAAGATACAGAAATAACGGTCTCCTCTTGGGATCGTCAGAAGAAGATTTTCGCCAATCCTCACGACCACAGTTTTGTACAGCTTGGCTTTGCTACATTCTTCCTGAATCGCACCAATCGGTCGGGTATCCTGAATGCCGGCATCATCGGAGGTCGTAGTCAAGCCGGACCTTGGAAAATTAATGCTCGTTACAATGCTAATGAACTTGCCTTCAGGATTGAGTCCATCGCCAAAATGCGACACAGGATCAAGATCACGCAGAGTGACGCACTGGCACTTCTACGACTCGGTCTGCGCAAATGGCCAGAAAAGACTTTAGTCTACCTCGATCCACCATACTACGACCAAGGTAGAAAGCTTTACTACGATTACTATCAGCCGGCTGATCATGCAGAATTGGCAAGCTTCATTATTAATAATATGAATAATCGTTATTGGATTGTTTCATATGATAACGTTGATCCGATTAAGGCGTTATATGCTAGGTTTGCGAGTGTGGTCTATAATGTCGGCTATTCGGCCCGTGAAAGGCGGGTAGGAAGAGAGGTAATGTTCTTTTCGCCAAAAATAACAATTCCGGCGCTCGTTGGCCCTGTTCAAGAGGTCGCATAGACTGAGATAAAATCGAATATAGTTATCATTGAGGCGCGTGATAAGACTTAAACAAATTATATGCGCATGTATTATATTTGTTTTTATTTAGAAACACCAATCGGCCGGTAGTCACATCCCCAAGACCATCTTCCCTTGTGGGAGAAGGTGGATCAGCGTGGCTCGCGCCGAAACGGATGAGGCGATTTTCTACGGCGTTTCCACCCCCCTCCTCCGGCCTCATTTCACTCGGCCACCTTCTCCCACGAGGGGAGAAGGGCCGGCCACCGGCCGGGCCCCTTTACCTCCCCCTTGAGGGGAGGTCGCGCCGCAGGCGCAGGTGGGGGTAACCGCGGGGACAGTTTACTTTTCTCGCCCTCGTTCCGGGTCCGGGTCCAGGCGGCTGAAAAGCAAACTGTCCCCGGCCCTCTGAACGGCGCCACCTCGCCCCTCTCCCCGCCGGGGAGAGGGATACGAAGGCCCGGCGAGCGGAACGCGAGCCGTTGGCCGCAGTCGGGTGAGGGGGAAGACCGTTGCGC
>WPCI01437348.1_pt1 | contig 10062 bp, 9 predicted proteins | sample 5399871 | NCBI WGS metagenome assembly WPCI01 (sample SAMN12869469, study PRJNA574797) | sludge metagenome | isolation source: wastewater treatment of pH7 | place: China:Beijing | collected 2019-05-20
CCACCGCCGTGGACCGGGTCGACGCCGACGGTCTGCCCGTCGGCCACCTGGTCGGTCCAGTCGTTGCCGTCGAACCAGCGGTTCTGGTGACGGCTGGTGGGATCCGGGTACCAGCCTGCGGGCGTGCTCATCGGCTTGGCGCTCCTTGTCGGTCAGGGCTTCTCGGCGCCCACGATCCACATGGCGAAGAACTGGGCCCCGCCACCGTAGGCATGACCGAGGGCCGTGCGGGCGCCATCCACCTGGTGGTCGCCACACATTCCCCGGACCTGCATGGCGGCCTCACCGAATCGGATCATGCCGGAGGCGCCGATGGGGTTGGTCGACAGCACGCCGCCCGAGCAGTTCCAGGGGATGTCGCCGTCCATGGCCGTGGCCCCGGACTCGGTGAGCTTCCAGCCGTCGCCCGGCTCGGCGAAGCCAAGGTTCTCCAGCCACATGGGCTCGTACCAGGAGAACGGGACGTAGACCTCGGCGACGTCGATCTGCTCCCGGGGGTTGGTGATGCCCGCCTGCCGGTAGAGGTCCGCCGCGCAGTCCAGTCCGGCCTGGGGGTTGACGTGGTCCCGGCCCGCGGCCATCGTCGCCTCGGAGCGGAGGGACGAGCCGTGGATCCAGGCCGGGTTGGGACTGGCGTCGCCGGTGGCCTCGTCGGCCAGGACCATGGCGAAGGCGCCGTCCGAGGACGGGCAGGTCTCGTCGTAGCGGATCGGGTCCCAGAGCATCATCGAGTCGCGGATGGACTCGTAGGTGATGTGGGGCTGGTGCAGGTGGGCGAAGGGGTTCTTGCAGGCGTTGAGCCGGTCCTTCAGGGCCACCAGGATCCCGGTGTCGTCCGGGGCCCCGGAGCGGCGCATGTAGGCCCGGATGTGGGGGGCGAAGAATCCGCCCGCTCCGGCCACCAGCTTCTGGGAGAAGGGGACCGGCAGCGACAGGGCCCACATGGCCTCGGACTCGGACTGCTTCTCGAAGGCGACGGTGAGGACCCGCTTGTGGATCCCCGAGGCCACCAGGCTGCTGGCCACGATGGCGGTCGAGCCGCCGACCGAGCCGGCGGTGTGGACCCGCAGCAGGGGCTTGCCCACCGCACCCAGCGCTTCGGCCAGGTACAGCTCGGGCATCATCAGGCCCTCGAAGAAGTCGGGGGCCTTGCCCACGACCACGGCGTCGATGTCGGACCAGGTCATCCCCGCGTCCTCCAGCGCCCGCATGGCCGCCTCCCGGACGAGGCCGGCGATGGAGACGTCACCCCGGGTCGCCTGGTGGCGGGTCTGGCCGCAACCGACGACGGCTACTCGCTCGGCGCCCATCAGTTGGCCTCCAGTACACAGATCAGGTTCTGTTGCAGGCAGTGACCGGAGGTGGCGTGGGCCACCCCTCGACCGGCGGTGCCGGCCGAGATGCGATTGGCCAGCTCGACGATGCGCACCAGGCCGGCCGCCATCATCGTGTTGGCCGCCAGCGCCCCGCCCGACGGGTTGATGTCGACGCCCTCGCCCAGGCCGATGGCCTCCCGCAGGATGACCTCCTGGCTGGTGAAGGGGGCGTGCAGCTCGGCCACGTCGACCGGGCCGTCGTGCACCCCGGCAGCCTCGGCGGCCAGTCGGGTCGAGGGCGAGTCGGTGAGGTCCCGCAGGCCCAGGGCGTGCATGTCGATGCGGTGCTCGAGACCCCGGATCCACGCCGGGTTGTCCGTGAGCTCGCGGGCCCGGTCATCGGCGGCCAGGACCACGGCGACGGCCCCGTCGCTGATGGGCGGGCAGTCGTGCTTGTGGAGCGGGGCGACCAGGTGGTCCTCGGCCAGGATGGCGTCGACATCGAAGTCGCCGCTGACCGTGGCGTACGGGTTGTCCTTGGCCGCGGCCCGGGAGCGCACGGCGATCTCGGCCAGGTCCCGCTCGGTGGCCTTGCCCGAGTCGAGCAGGGCCCGGGCCTGGAGGGCGGCCAGGCTGACCGAGTCCGGCCAGAGGGGGCCGTAGTAGTAGGGATCGAGCTGGCGGCTGAGGACCCGGGGCAGGTCGCCCGGCGACGACTTGCCGTAGCTGTAGACGAGGGCGGTGTCGGCCGCCCCGGTCTGGATCTTCACCCAGGCCTCATAGAGGGCCCAGGCCCCGTCGGCCTCGACGTGGGACTCGCTGATCGGCGGGTAGGGCCCGACGCCGTCGAGGGTGCCGACGAAGCTGAAGCCCTGGCCGGCGAGGTAGTCCGTGCTCCCCGAGCAGGTGAAGTCCAGGTCGGCCTGGGTGACCCCGAGGCCGTCTTTCAGTTCCTGGAGGACCGGCATGAGCATCTCGACCTCATTGCGGTCGTCCACCCGCCGCGCGTGCACCGACTGCGCGGTGCCGACGATGGCCACGTCCCGCATCACACATGCTCCTGGTAGGACTCGTAGGGGGCGTCGGGTTCGCCGTTGGGGCGCCACCACTCGATGTTCTCGAAGGAGGTCTCCCAGTCGGCGGCGTCCTTCCACTTGGCCTCGACCCGCATCCCCATGTGGACCTGGTCGTGGGGGATCTCCTGGATGAGCCCGAACACGGCGAGGTCGGCGCCATCGGGAACGATCAGGGCCGAGGCGTAGGGGATCTCGATGCCCCGGCCGGTGAACTCGACGTTGACCACACAGAAGCTCACGACCGTGCCGACCGACGGGAGCTCGACGGTCTCCTCGGTGGGGACACCGTCGACCGGGCAGGCGCCCCGGGACGGGACGTAGACCTTCTGGCACTTGGGGCAGCGCTCGCCGAGGAGCTTGCCCTCGGCCATGCCCCGCAGGAACCGGGTCTGGCTGATGCCGGCGGTGTAGGTGTAGTCGAGGCGGGCCGGCGTGCGGATGGACTTCACCGGCTCCAAGCCCTCGAGGGCGGTGAGGGCGGAGGCGTCGACCTCGGGCTGGGACCACAGGCCCTCGGGGAACGGGCTGATCTCGATGTCGCTCATCCGGCCGCCTCGGGCTCGAAGCACGCGATGTCGGTGATCGACCCCTCCCGCGCCTCGGCCCAGCGGACCTTGACCCGCATGCCGGTGCTCATGGCGTCGGGCGAGCCGGCGTCCACGGCGTGCAGCATCGCGGTGTCCGCTCCGTCGAGGCGGATCAGCGCCCACGCGAACGGACCGTCGAGTGGCGTGCCGGTGCGGGGCTCGTTGACCCACGCCCAGCTCGTCACCTCGCCGGCGGCGCCGACCGGCACCAGCTCGGTGAGGGCTTCGGAGGACTGGGGGTCGTACTCCATCGGCGGGCACATCACCCGCCCGTCGACCATCCGGACGCCGACGAGCACCCCTTCGCGCAACCCGGTGAAGAAGGCCGACTGCACCGGCCCCACCGTCCGGGTGAACGGGTACTCGACGACGAGGGGCGCACTGAGGACGTCGCTCTCGCTCATCAGCCGGGAGACTAGAACACGTTCCAGTTCGGCGGTAACCGAGCGGGTCAGCGGCCTCGGGGAACGACACCGAGGCAAGAACGGGGCGTGGGGTGCCGCCACCGGTCGTCGGGGGCACGCAAGCGTTGCGGCTCCCCAACGGCGACCCGTCGGCTTGAACTGGCACCGGATCTACGGCCCCGGACCCGCACATCCGGTGCCAGAACCGCAGCAAGTCCAACTGGCACCGGGTTCACGGGGCATGACCCGCATATCCGGTGCCAGAACGGCAGCGGCGTCCCTCGTCTGCCCCCGACGGCCGGCGGCCCGACCCTCCGCCCCGTTCCCTGCCTTCGTTCCTCCAGCCCGCCGGCGGGTCAGTCCCCCGGCTGGTAGGTCCAGATGGGCTCGCGCTTCTCGGCGAAGGCCTTCCTCGCCTCCTGGGAGTCGGGGTGCTGGAGGAGGCGGCGGGTGTAGCCCTGCTCGGTGCGGTAGGCCTCCCCAAGGGGGAGGAACTCGGTCTCGTTGAGCGCCTGCTTGGCCAGGCGCAGGGCCAGGGGGCTCTTGGCCGCCAGGGACGAGGCCAGCTCGGCGGCGGTCGCGGCGAGGTCGGCGACGGGCACGACCCGGTTGACCGCACCGAGCCGGTACAGCTCTGCGGCCGTCGCCGGGATGCCGGTCAGGTAGAGCTCCCGCACCTTGGGTCGGCCGAGCAGGAGGTTCAGGTGGGCGCTGGCGCCGAGGAGGCCGACGTTGATCTCGGTCGTGCCGAAGGTGGCGTGGTCGGCGGCCAGGATCAGGTCACAGACCGCGGCGTAGGCCAGCCCGGCCCCCAGCGCGGGGCCGTTGACGGCGGCGATGACCGGCACGGCGCAGTCGTAGACGGCCTCGAGGGCCTCCCGGGGAAGACGGCCGGGATCGTCGGGATCGGACTCGGTGTCGTCGGTGTCGAAGGTCTTGAGGTCGACGCCGGCCATGAACGCCTTCTCGCCCGCTCCCGTGAAGACGGCGACCCGCACGTCGGCATCGTCGGCGAAGGAACGGAACGTGTTCCGCAGTTCGACCATGGTCGAACGGGTGATGGCGTTGACCGGTGGCCGGTCCAGGGTCACGGTCGCCACGTGGTCGACGACCTCGACACTTAGGTCGCTCACGATCCAATCCCTACCATGCGCCCCGATGCCTGACGCTCCTTTGTCCTGGGACGAGGCCGTCGCCGCGGTCACCGGCCCCGACGGCCGCTACCCGCTGGTCGACGCCACGATCGAGGGCCGCCCCTACAGGGTCTTCGCCAACACCCCGCCGTCGCTGCGCTTCCTGTTCGAGCTGGCCAGCGGCTACGGCGACCAGGACTACCTGGTCTATGAGGACGAGCGCCTGACCTTCGCCGACGTGTGGGCCCAGGTCGGGGCCATGGGCGCCCTCCTGCACGACCGCTACGGCGTGCGCCACGGCGACCGGGTCGCCATCGCCATGCGCAACTACCCGGAGTGGATCATCGCCTTCCAGGCCATCACGTCGATCGGGGCGGTGGCGGTGGCCCTCAACGCCTGGTGGACCACCGACGAGCTGGAGTACGGCTTCGAGGACTGCGGGGCCAAGGTCGCCGTCTGTGACCAGGAGCGGGCCGAGCGCCTCGCCCCCGTGCGGGAGGGGCTGGGCCTGTCGGTCATCGGTGTCCGCCTCACCACGGACCTCGACGGGGTCGACCGCTTCGAGGACGTGCTCGACCCCACGGCCACCCTGCCCGAGGTCGCCATCGAGCCCGACGACGACGCCACGATCCTCTACACCTCCGGCACGACGGGTCACCCCAAGGGCGCGGTGTCGACCCACCGCGCCGTGCTCAGCGGCCTCCTCGCCTTCGGCGCCCGCTCCGCGGTGAGCGCCCTGATGGAGCCGCCCAAGGACGACGACGGCCCGAAGGACCGCACCGCCTACATCCTCGTGGTGCCCCTGTTCCACGCCACGGGTCTCATCCCCGTCATGCTCGGCACCACAGCGTCGGGGGCGAAGCTGGTGATGATGTACCGCTGGGACCCCGAGCGGGCCCTGGAGCTGATCGAGCGCGAGCGGGTGACCGCCTTCGTGGGCGTGCCCACCATGTCCTGGGATCTCCTGGAGTCGCCGGACTTCGACAAGCGCGACACCTCCAGCCTGGTGTCGGTCGGCGGCGGCGGCGCCCCCGCGCCCGCCGAGCTGGTGCGCCGCGTCGACAAGGGCTTCAAGCAGGGCAAGCCCCAGATCGGCTACGGCATGACCGAGACCAACGCCTACGGGCCGGGCAACAGCGGCGCCGACTACCTCCGCAAGCCCACCAGCTCCGGGCGGGCCGTGCCGGTCATGCAGGTCCAGGTCGTCGATGACGACGGCAACCCGGTCCCCACCGGCGAGGTCGGCGAGATCTGCTTCCGGGGCCCGAACATGATCCGGGGCTACTGGAACAAGCCCGAGGCCACCGCCGAGGTCATCGACGCCGACGGCTGGCTGCGCTCCGGTGACCTGGGCCGACTCGATGACGAGGGCTTCATCTACGTCGAGGACCGGGCCAAGGACATGGTCCTGCGGGCAGGCGAGAACATCTACTGCGCCGAGGTGGAGGGCGCCGTCTACGAGTACCCCGGCGTGGCCGAGGCCGCCGCCTTCGGCGTCCCCCACGAGCGCCTCGGGGAGGAGGTCGCCCTGGCCGTGGTCCCCTCCCCCGGCACCGAGCTCGACGTCGACGGCCTCCTGGCCCACCTGAAGCGCCACCTGGCCGGCTTCAAGGTCCCCACCATCGTCAAGGTCCGCACCGAGCGCCTCCCCCGCAACGCCAGCGGCAAGATCCTCAAGCGCGACCTCCGCGACGAAGCCGAGGCCGAGGCCGGCTGACCCTGGTCGTCGGGCTGGGGGACCGACACCGACGGCAGGGATGGGGGCGTGGGGTGCCGCCACCGGTGGTCGGCGGCGGACCAGGCGTCGAATCTCACGCTGCGTGGCGAATCGAGGCGCCACAGACACCTTCCGAACGTGGCCCGACGCTTTCGAGGCGCTGCCTGTCGGATCCCGACAGGTGGCGCCTCGAAAGTCTGGTGGTAGTCACGGGGAGTGACATTCGGGCGGATCACCCGGGCCGCATGCCGCCGACGGCCCGCAGCCCGACCCCACGCCCCGGTGGTTGCCTCGGTTTCGGTCCTCCGGCCCGACGACCCTCCCCCGGCACGGATTGGGTGCCGCCGACGGCCGGCAGCACGATCCCACGCCCCATTCTTTGCCTCGTTGTCGGTTCCTCAGGCCGGGGCGGGTTGGGCCCCACGCACCAGCTGGCCGGGGAGGGCGCCGGTGGACTCGCCGTCGCGGAAGGTGACCTGGCCGGACAGGAGGGTGGCCCGATAGCCGGTGGCCCGCTGGATGTAGCGCTTGCCGCCGGCGGGCAGGTCCTGGACCATCTCGGGCACCAGGACCGCCAGCTCGGCCTCGTCGATCAGGTTGAGGTCGGCCCGGTAGCCGGCGGCCACCACGCCGCGGTCGTGCAACCCCACCAGGCGGGCGGTCTCTCGGGTCTGCTGGCTGACCAGCCACTCCAGCGGCAGGGGGTCGGCCACGTCCCGGCCCCAGTGGGCGAGCAGGTAGGTCGGCATCGAGCCGTCGCTGATCATCCCGCAGTGGGCGCCGGCGTCACCCAAGCCGGGGACGGTGTGGGGATGCAGCAGCATCTCCCGGATGCTCTCGAAGTCCCGGTCGGCGTAGTTGGCGAAGGGCAGGTAGAGCAGGCCTCGCCCGTCCCGCTCCAGCATCGTGTCCAAGGCCACCTCGACCGGCGCGCGCCCTTCGCGGGCGGCGATGGCCTCGATGCTCCGTTCCGCGCCCGGGTCGTAGTCCGGTGGGTCACCGAGGCCGAAGATGCCGTCGTAGGAGCCGAAGACCAGCCCGCCGTCGCTCAGCTCGTCGAGGACGGTCGCCCGCACCTGGGGATCCCGGAGCCGGGCCACCCGGTCCGCCAGCGGCGCCGTCGCCATGGCCTGGTAGGTGGGCGAGGTGACCAGCGGGTGCAGGCGGCCCTCCAGACCCATGAGGACCCCGACCGGTCGGGACGCGACCTGGCCCCGGATGGGCACGCCGTCCTCCTGGGCCTCGGTGATCTTGGCCAGCAGCGCCCGCCAGTCGCCCCGGTGCACCTCGGACAGGGTGGTGATCGACAGTGGCCGGCCGCTGACCTCGGCCATCGAACGGATCAGGGCGAACTCGCCCTCCAGGTCGACCAGGTCGGCGACCAGCTGCAGCACCCCCGCCCCGGTGTCGCCTACGCCGCGGGCGATGCCCAGCAGCTCGTCGGCCGTGGCCGTCAGGCTCGGCGTGGGCCGGCCGTCCGAGGAGCGGTGGTTGACCGTCCGCGACGTGCTGAAGCCCAACGCCCCGGCCCGGATGCCGTCGGCCGCCAGGCGGCCCATGGTCTCGATCTCCTCGGGGGTGGGCACCGCCTCGTGGTCCGCCCCCCGGTCGCCCATCACGTAGCCCCGCAGCGCTGCGTGGGGCACCTGGGCGGCGACGTCGACCGCATGGGGCAGGCCCTCGATCACGTCGAGGTACTCGGGGAAGCTCTCCCAGCCCCAGCTGATGCCTTCGGCCAGGGCGGTGCCGGGGATGTCCTCCACGCCCTCCATCAGGGCGATGAGCCAGTCGTGGCGGTCGGGCTTGACGGGAGCGAAGCCGACTCCGCAGTTGCCCATCACGACCGTGGTCACGCCCTGCCAGGACGACGGGGTCAGCAGCGGGTCCCAGGTGACCTGGCCGTCGTAGTGGGTGTGGACGTCGACCCAGCCCGGGGTGACCAGCAGCCCTTCGGCGTCCAGCTCCTCGCGCCCCGAGCCCGCCACTTCACCCACGGCGGTGATGCGGCCGTCGTCGACGGCCACGTCGGCCACCCAGCGATCCGCACCGGTCCCGTCGACCACGGTCCCGCCCCGGACGACCAATTCGTGCTCGTGTGCCCCCATGGCCCGAGGGTACGCCCTGGGCCGGAGAGCTTCTCTAGAACGGGCTGCCCTCGCCGGTGACCTCGGCGGTGTCGCCGTCCTGCGCTCCGACGGTCACCGGGACGACCGGCTTGCCGTCGGCGTCCTCGAGGCGGAGGTGCTCGGTCGGGTTGAGGGGCGTGGGGACCATCTGGGTGCGGAAGAGGATGTCGGTGACCTTCCCCGTCCAGCCCTCACCCTCGGTCGACGCGACGAGGTGACACTCGGCGAAGGAGTCACCGGAGGAGAAGACGAGGGAGGCCTTGCCGTCGTAGCTGCTCATGGCGGCGACGTTACGGGGCCAAGATGGAGCCATGCGAAGGCCAAAGGTCCTGATTCTGCTCTTGACGGTGACGGCATGAAGCTCGACGCGATGGCCATGGGCCTGCCGCTGCGGGAGGCCCAGACGTTGGCCGCCGACGTGGAGCGAGCCGGGTTCGCCGGCCTCTGGTTCACCGAGGGCGGCCGCACCGCCTACCTCGGTGCCGCCGCATCGGCCCTGGCCACCACTGACCTCGACATCGGCACCGGGATCGCCGTGGCCTTTCCCCGCAGCCCGATGATCACGGCGTCGAGCGCGTGGGAGCTGGCCGAGGCCACCGGTGGTCGCTTCTACCTCGGGCTCGGCACCCAGGTGAAGGCCCACATCGAGCGCCGCTACGGCGTGCCCTACGCACACCCGGGGCCCTGGCTGCGGGAGTACGTGCTCGCCCTGCGGGCCATCTTCCGGGCGTTCCAAGGCGAGGAGAAGCTGGACTTCCACGGCGACTTCTACGACCTCGACCTGCTGCCGCCGACGTGGAGCCCCGGTCCCATCGAGCACCCCGACGTCCCGATCTACCTGTCGGGGGTCCGGCCCTGGATGCTGCGGGCCGTCGGCGAGGTGGCCGACGGCCTGCATGTGCACCCCCTGCACACCCGGAAGTACCTGGACGAGGTCATCGTGCCCAACGTGGCCGCGGGTCGGGCCGGGGCGGACCGTCCGGTCGAGGCCGTCACCCTGGCCTGTCCCGTCCTCACCATCGTGGGCGACACCGACGAGGAACAGGAGCGCTGGCGTCAGGCCGCCCGCTTCCAGCTCGCCTTCTACGGTTCCACCCGGACCTACCGCGGCGTCTTCGAGACCCACGGTTGGGACGGCACCTCCGAACGCCTCTGGGAGCTCCAGAAGGCCGGCGACCTGCCGGGCATGGCCGCGGTCATCACCGACGAGATGCTCGACGTCCTGGCCGTGACGGCCACCTGGGACGGCCTCGGCCCCGCCCTCCTCGAGCGCTACGCCGGCGTCGAGCACCCCGTCCGCATCATCTGCTACTTCGCCGGCAACTCCCTGCGAGCCGACGCCACCTTCGACCAGTGGCAGCAGGTGGCCAGCACCGTCCGCGCCGGCTGACCCACCGTCGGTTCAGAGGTCGGCGAGGCCGAGCTCGCAGAAGGTCGTGACCGCCCGCGCCACGGTGGCGGCCGAGTCGAGGCCCCCGATGGTCCGCGTGCGAGGCCACCCGTATGTGATCTCGTCGACCGCCTCGACGTAGAGGTCGGTCGGCTCGTGCCGGTGGCCACCGACGGGGGTCGCCGCCCCCGGTCGGGCCGGGACCAGGACCGCCGTCCGGTAGGAGCCGGTCACCTGGCCCCCCTGGGCGAAGAACGCGACCCGGGCCGGCCCGGCCGTGCCCGCCAGCGTCCCGCGCGCCGCCCCGAAGGCG
>WPCI01206769.1_pt1 | contig 10060 bp, 14 predicted proteins | sample 5399871 | NCBI WGS metagenome assembly WPCI01 (sample SAMN12869469, study PRJNA574797) | sludge metagenome | isolation source: wastewater treatment of pH7 | place: China:Beijing | collected 2019-05-20
AACAAGAAAAACATGTTTGCATTACTTGGCAAACCAGGTTTTGAAGATCTAGCAAAAGAATTGAACGATCGTTTATAAGACGTAAAAAAGGTTCTCGCATTGCGAGGACCTTTTTTTTTGTATTTCCAGAAGAGTAGCTGCTTAAGCAACCAGTTTTTGGGATTGATTAAAAGAAATGGTTGATTATTACTTAAAATCAAGAAGAATAAACTGTCCGTAGCCTTCTTGCCGTATTAAAACTAATGAGGGGTTAGAAAAAAATAATAACAAAAACCATATTAGCAGCTAATGAAATCGGGTTTAAACCAATAAAGATAAGCAAGCAATTAATACAAGATTAAAAATAACTAAAGTTGTTTATGTTTGTGTTTTGCGATCGTTAATTCAATGTTAGTGTTTTGTTGATATAAAGGTAAAATAATTAGTAAAAAACGTTTTCAATCTTCTTTTGTTATGTTATTATAAAAACGTAGAAATAAAGGGGGGGTTATTATGGAAATGACAGAAACTATTGAAATTGGTCTTGCTTATGAATGCCGTGCAATCGGAATAAAAAAAGAAGTCGTAGGAGTGGTGGAACAACTTTACAACAATACGGTCTTAATCAATGTTGCCGATTGTCACCCAACGGACCGGGCAGCGGTGATTGAACTGCAAAATCGTTTGTTAGTAAAATATGAAGATGTACTAGCTTGCGCAGAGATTGCAGAATGTAGCGCATAATTGTTTATAACAACATGTGAAATATTTCTCTTAATAAAGTATCCGGCCTTTTTTATAAGGCCGTTTTTTTTTGTTTAAAAATGGGCTTGGAAGCGTGTGGAACTTTGACCGCTTTTTATTGAATGGAAAAGGTCGTCAAGTGAAAAGATTAATTGATCAAAAAAAGTTATTGGAAAAACTTGATTTAGTTTTTCCAATAACGAGCTAAAAACTTTTGCTTATAAATAATCTTTAGGTTTTCGTCAACTGTCAATAATTTTGAGGAAGTTGAGATAGAAGGAATGACAGCTGAGTTAGTCTTGAAGTCAATCAAAGCGCAAAATGCTAGCAGTCTGATTTTGAATAGTGTTGGTTTTTTTGGCAAAGATCGTGAGGTCATCGGTTAATAGTCCGTCCAAAGGTTGAAAAGAAAAGATCGCTGCTTGGTGAGTTGAGTTGACTGACCAAACATAAACCGATTGTTTGCGCTGCTTTATAGCTTGAATCAAATCTCCGCTAGCCGTTCGAGCTTCGATATTAACAAAGTCTAGCGAATTTTTGGGGCTACCGAGTAGATCAAAGGGCAGGAGATAGCCAACCTTTAGACTTGGAAAAAGATTCTTTAGCTGGTTCGCAGTATGAAGATCCATGCTTTGCAACTGATGGTTGGCTAATTGTTTTTCTAAAGGCAGCAAACCTCGAAGGATTGTTGATTTTGTTTTATTTGTAACTTTCAGTTCGATCAATAATCGTTGATTTAATTGATTGGCCGCTGTTAAATAATCCTTAAATAATGAAACGGGACTACTGTAACCATGTTCCTTTAGCGTAAGTTGCTTTAACTCGGACCAGGAAGTTTCATCGACGCGGATATTCTTACCGGCTAAGTTTTTAAGATTCTCGTCGTGGATTACGACTAATCGATGATCTGCCGTTTCTTGAACATCCATTTCGATCAAATCTGGATGAAAGGTTTGATTGGTTTGTTTTAGTGCTTCAATCGAATTTTGCAATCCGTTAGCATTAGAAACCCCGCGATGAGAGATTCTGATAGGTTTAGGTGCTTGCGGTACGTCGAAAGATTGAGTGAAATGGAGTGAATACAGCCCCACATAAGCAATCACTAGCAAGCTGAGTCGGAACCATGCTGCTTTGTTCTGAGCCCCTGTACTAGCCGTTTTCTTGTTAAAACTGGCAAGGAGGAAGAAAAAGAACATAGAGAGGCAATTTTGAACAGTCCGATAAAGTATCAAGAGAATGATGCCACCAGTTCGTCCAGTCACAAAGCGGGTAAACCAAATAAATGAGAGTTTTATACCAAGGGTTACGACGATAAAGCTTAGAGCAAAGAATAAAATGGCAAAGCTTTGTTTAACAAAACTTTGTTTGGTTTGCTGCCAGCTAAGCCAAACACTTTGTGGATAGCTTTTTCCTTGCTTCAAAAATTTAGAAACTAAAAGATTGCGGGACAGAAGATAGAGCAGTAACCAATAAATAAGGACGATAATGGGTAGTATTTTCCAGCGATACAAAAATAAAAAAGAAAGCAAATTAGCTGGTAAGGGCCGCCAAACTAGTAACAAATGATAAAAGCGAAAGAAAAAGAGTGGTGAGAGGAACAGCCAAAATATGAAGCTGTTGAAAGCGGCGGGTAAAGAAAAATTTTGGAGTACTTTTTCTCCAGCTTGGATTTGATTAAAGAGACTGCCGTAGAGCCAGATCAATGCGAGAAATAGTAGCAAATAAAACGGTTGGTAAAGATTATGCAAGAAGCTCTGTCGCAAAAATAAAAAAAGACTCTCAGATAAAAAGGACAGTCCAAAAGTGAGTAAGAAAAAATCGTAAAAAGAAATAGTGCTAAAAAAACGAATGTACCGTTGCGAGTTAGTATTCATGGGACCTCCAAAAAAATTAGTAAAGCAATCATTTGAATTAAAATGGATAACAAATAAAAAAGTCCACTAGTAGTTTAGTGGACGAATAAGTGTGATAATAAGCTGCCACCTTGTAGTAATGCCCAGCTATATAGGAAAATTGAAGCTGGTTTAGCCAAAAAGATGATCGCACTGTATTTTTTAAAAGACATGTTTGTTAGACTGGCCATCAGACAAAGTGCATCATCAGGTGCAATCGGTAGAAAAATAGCCAAGGTAAACATTTTTTCAAAACGAGACTGATCATCAAGCCAATGATTGTATTTTTGATATACCTTATCACTAACAAGATGCATAATCAAGGGTTTGCCATAGTGGCGCCCCATCAGGAAAAGAATTAACGAACCAATTACAATCCCGACATAATTGTAAACAAATCCCCAATAAGGACCAAAAATTAGAACACCAGCTGCTAAACTGACGCCTCCTGGAATAATTGGAATGACCACTTGGATGATCTGGATTGCGATAAAAATCAGAGGTCCAGCGATTGTCGAGGATCCGACTAGCTGCTGTAGTGAATTTATGTCATTAAATACTCCTAAATGATAGAAGTAGATTGTCAAACTAATTGTCGTGGCAATACCTATCAAAGAAATAAGATTCAAGAGTCTTCTAGATTGTACAACACTCATCCGATTCAGCTCCTTTTCGAACATGAAGAATAGCTATTATTATGGCGGATACCATTTTATGCGCTTACCCAAGCAAGCGTTAAACGCTTCTCCTCATCTGCTTATTTTGAAGTATAGCGGAAAATTTGGCAGATTACATAGGTCTGAGGTTGTAATTTGCTGTTTTACATTAAATTTAAAATAATTTTTAAACATTAAAGAAAACGTTTGCATTCGGAGGCAAACGAAAAAGGTTATGGTAAAAATCTAATCATAACCTCTTAAGCAAAATTATTTTGTTTGAAAATTGGAGCGGGTTCGTTTTAAAGCTCGTTCAATCAAATTGGTAAACATAAAGCCAATCGCAATAGCTCCGGAAGTTACTAGAACGACAACGACTTTTTGCATTGCTTCGGTGAAATGCTGATCCATCATGAAGCGAACTGCCATATAGGCGGGGCCTCCTGGAACCAAAGGCACTAGGCTAGGAACATTGAAAACGATCACTGGCATGTGCATTGTTCTTGAGAAAAAGATACTAACCAATCCGATAACCAGTGCCCCTAAGAAATTGGCGATTCCGATATTTTGACCGAAATAAGTCTGTAAAATCCAAAAAGTCATCCAGCCCAGAGCACCGGTAAACCCGCAAGCTAGAAAGGCGCGGCGGGGGATATTAGTGATAACGCTAAAAGCGATCGTACTAAACATACTAAATAAAAAATTGACAATAAAAGTCATGGGAAAACTCCTAACTTCATATGATTACTTTATTTTTCTGGAAAAGTGCTTAGAAAAAATTAAAGGCAATAATGATGCCCCCGCCGATTGCTCCGGCAATGAACAAAGCCTCAGTCCCGCGAGCAACGCCGCTGATTAAATGCCCAGCCATAATATCACGAAAAGCATTAGTGATGGCAAGCCCCGGTACTAAAGGCATGATTGAGCCGATAATCAAACTATTCACGTCTTGTGCTAGTGAGCTTGACGCGGCGATCAATGAACAGACCCCAATCACGAGAGCTGCCACAAAATCATTCAAAAAATTCATCTGTAATTTGTTACCGAAAAATGTATGGACAGCAAAGCCGATCATTCCAATAATGAAAGTCGGAATAAAATCAAACCAAGTTCCATTTAAAATAATCATTAAAGTACTGCTGACAATCCCGGCTGCAATGATTTTCCACAAAAAAGGGAAATCAGGTGTTGCTTGATCGACTTCTTCTAAATATAGATAAAAATCAGGCAAAGAAAGTTCGCCGTCTGCAAATTGACGGGAACCTTGATTGACCGCTGTTACTTTTTCAAGATTGATTGAGTGCGGTGTGATTTGCACGACTTGGCTGTTTTGTTCAGAAGGAAATCCAATTATCAACCCAGTCGCTGTGACATAGGTCTGAATGTCATCCAGCCCGGCATTGATGGCGATCCGCTTCATGGTATCTTCTACTCGATAGACTTCCGAACCGGATTCCATCATGATTTTTCCTGCTTTTAAACAGGTATTTAAAACGAGTTGCGCATAGTTTTGCTGTTCCATCCAATTAACCACCTTTTTCTATTCCTATACTATAGTAGAAAAAATGAATGAATTAAACAAGAAAAAGAATAAAGATTGTCTCAAAGAGCTAGAGAAAGTATAATAAAGTAACAGAACATTTTGTTTTTAAAACCAATGTATTCATTTTAAAGAAACAAAAATGCAAGTAAATCTATAACGCTTTTTTTTCTGTTTGATAAAATAAGTTAAAATTTATAAAAATAATAAAACGTTTTCACTGCCTTTATAAGAAAAAAGCTAAAGAGAAAATTAGATATAAGGAAAAAAATTAGTGAAATTTAGATAACATCAAACATAAGGGTTGCAAAACTAATCAGTTTTTGATTACAATAAAATGACGAGAAAAATAATAACGTTCTGGGAGGAATAATAATGAGAAGAAAAGTTTACACCAAAGACCAGATTTTAAAGGCCGCTTACGAAGTTGTTGAAAATGAAGGCTTTTCTGGATTTACAGCGCGCAACATTGCCAAGAAAATGGGAATCAGTACGCAACCAATCTATTTAGAGTTTAAAAACATGGGTGATTTGAAAAATACATTATTAGACGAAATCTGTAATCACCTATACTACGATATTTTCCCAGAAGTTCATACGGGTGATACGATCGTGGACTTAGGCTTGAATTATGTGTACTTTGCCAAAAATCAAAGCAATCTCTATAACGCCCTATATGTGCAAGAATACGGCGGCGGGAGCAAAATGCATGACTTTTCTTATAAATACTTCCATCAATTGATCAGAGAACACCCAAAATATAATAAGCTGTCAGAAGAACGGATCAATGCTTTACACGTAGGAACTTGGATTGTTGTTAGCGGAATCGCGACTTTGATGTCTTCAAGTATTATCGAGCCGAATGAAGACCAAATTATCCATTTAATCACCCATACACTAGATGCGATTATGAAACAAGAAGACATTTCCGTATTAGACGTGTTATAAAATCTTGACATTTAAAACAAAAGCGGTAAGATAAATGGTGCGGAAGGTTGGCAGAGTGGTAATGCACCGGACTCGAAATCCGGCGATCCGCAGTAATGTGGTGCACGGGTTCAAATCCCGTACCTTCCTTTTATATCAAGCTTAGGCGTGGTTTTTACCACGCTTTTTTTGTTGTATTTTTCTACTTGTTTATTTTACTGACTACCCTTTTGACTACCCATAGACTGTAAAAAAATATATTGACGGCTTTATTCACTCATGAATGAAACAAAATTATTCATGACTTTTTTATTCTGTGATTCTGTAACGTGCGTATAGATGTTAGATGTAGTCTGTATGTTTGAATGACCCAATCTTTCTTGCACATCTTTGATAGTTGCGCCTGATTCGAATAGGAGTGAAGCATGAGTATGCCTAAAACCATGGGTCGAGATCCTTTTTAGTTTTTCGTTTCGGGAATAAATTGTGTTCAACCAAAAACGTGAGATTGTAGGATTATATGGTTTTCCATCAGTATTGAATATCAAGTTATCTGAATGTAGAGGAACAACTTTTCCCGTTTCATTTTTTAGTTTTTTCAACAAAGAAATGGTTTTATCGTCTATCAATATTTTCCTGACACTATTTTTAGTTTTGGGCTTATTTATAATTAAACGGCTTTTTTCGCCGCGTGTGATGGTTTTGTTTACTGATAGGATAGATTCTTTATAATTTATATCAGACCATGTAAGCGCGAAAGCTTCGCCTTTTCTAAGTCCAGTAAAGGCTAATAGATAGAAAAATGCATATTGAAGCAAAGGACCTTTAGCAGCTTCTTTCAAAAAATCATTTAATTCATCTTTAGAGTAGAACTCAAACTTCTCTTTTTCTTCATCAATATGTTCAACTTTTGGAACTTTAATTATTCTCATTGGATTTGAGCCAATCAACTGAATTGATAAAGCATAGTCAAAGACATTTGAAGCATAATTCTTTTGTTTCTTAAAACCTTTAGGCATTGACTCCGCCCAAGAATTAACAATTTTTTGACAATCAATAACAGTCATTTTATCAATATATTTATCGCCAAGTGCAGGTAATATATGACTGTCAAAAATTTGTTTCGTTGATGCCCATGTACTTTCACGGACTGTTTTCTTATAATCTTCAAACCACATGTCATACACCGTTTCAAACTTCACGCTTTTTTTCTTCTCAATCGGAATTTCATTTGATAAATCTAACTCCAATCTTTTTAACTCCATATCAGCCTCAAAAGCGGTTCTGAAACCTCTTCGTGTTGTACGCTTCTTTTTTCCTGTTAATGGGTCGGTACCACAATACAATTGAAACATAAATAGTGTTTCATTATTTTTGTTTGCATAAGACTTAACTCTAGGATCGATCTTCTTCTTTTTTGCCATAGTAATACTCCTTTATCGAATGTATGTTCAGAAATGAATAAAAAAATTAATTAATATAACGATCCAAGTACCAGGGCAAGCCATAATACTTGAGAATGTCATATTTAGTAGGATTAATCATTTCTTCATGAGATCCATCAATGATTAGTTTTGTAGCGAAATAGTCTGCTTCTTTTTCTATTTTTAATTCAGAGGTAATTGACCTAGCCGAGAGTTGGGGAGTATTTTCATTCGGATGACAAACAGCGTGTCCCAACTCGTGGGCCAATATATAAAGTATTTCTTCCTCAGTTGAATTTATATTTATATGAATTAACTTAATTCGTTTCAATTTGTTATAGTAACCATGAATTTCGCCCAGTTCTTCGAATAGGACTTTTATACCTAAGTGTTCAGCAATTTTGTAAGGATTACGAGTACCGTATTTTTGAACTAATTTATTCAATTTATCATCAATTAGAAAACCACGCATACATAGGCACCACCTAATCTCTATATTTTTTCGGTGTGAATTTCTTCTTCGCCTCGATTTTAGCAATCCTTAGAGAGTTCTCTAAAGAGATAATCAGCAATCTACGGGTTTCTTCATCGACTTCTGCAGTGTCTTTTGAGTAGGCCAAAGCGCCTGTACTCTTTAAATCATCAATCATTTCCTCAAGTTCTTTAGCAATATCTTTTTCGTCTTTCTCAGTAAGATCGTAGTAACGTTTTTTATCTGTTCTTCCCAGAAGATAATCGACAGATACGTCAAAGTAGTCAGCGACCTTTTGAATTTTATCAACACCAGGAGTCTGTTTTTCCCACCGTCTAATCGTCCCGTTGCCATACCCCAAAATCTCTTCAAGGCGGCGTATTGAAATTTTTTGACTATCAGCAAGTATTTTTATTTTTTCGTACAAACCCATTTAAATCGACCTTTCAGCTACGAAAAACAAAAATGTATACCAATAAACTACAAAACTATTGACACGAGGATAATTGGCATATATACTGTAACTCGTAAGCAAGTTAGTTAGCAAAATGAAGACAACTAAAAAAGACCTAATGCCGTTCCCCAACGAATAAAATAGGCTTTGTTGTGCTTATTTGCTATGTCCAGATTGTAGCATATTGGTATATGATCGTCAACGGATATTTCTAAATGCTAACTTATTTGCTTACAAATTATTTTGTAAGGAGGAATCGAAATGCCAGACACAACAGATTTAAGAGACAGAATCATTCGATATAAGAAAGAAAATAAACTGTCTTATCAAACGATGGCTGATCTGATCGGGACAAGTAAAACAGAAGTTTTTCAGGCTGTTACAGGGAAACGAACAAATCCGAAATCAAACCTAATCATTTCTAAACTAATCCAAGCATATGGAATCAAATAGAAGGTGAGGAAATGAACATATTCGGAAAAGAGTTCATAGATAGCCTTAAAGATTCAATCATCTTGATTGTCCAGAATGCTGTGAAAGTTCTCGTTGAGAATACAAAAGAGGATCAAAGATATTTGAATAAGAAACAAGCGATTCGATACATCGGTGGTATGAATTCTCAAGACTTTGATCTTTTGCCTCAAATGGGTATGAAGATAATTTATCTTGAAAGACCTAATGGAAAAACCTCTATTAGATATGACAAACAAGAGATTGATGTATTTATGGCAAAATTCAAAATTTAGAAAGGAAATCGGAAATGAAAAAAATCTACTGGCTACGTCGTATATTCTTGCTAACAATGGTGTTTATCGTCGGAGCTGCAGTAACAGGAGTAACGCCAACATGGATCAAAATATTACTGGCATTAAGCGTTAGCGGCTATCTTTTGCTGGATGAAGAATTTGAGTTCGAGCGGCGTGTTGGGAGGTGACTTATATGAAAAACTGGACGACTAAAGAAATCCAATATCTCAAGAAGCACGCGTTACTGGCTGAAACTAACGTTGTTCTAAACATCGAACAGTTAGCGAAAAAGCTAGGCCGATCTGCTAAATCCGTAGATGTAAAAATCTATAAGTTGCGAAGAGATGGTCAGTTCCCACCAACTGATTTTAGCAAAGCATTTGATCCTAAAGGAAGAATTTTACTGACCAAGAAGACAAAAGAATCATCGCCATGTACAAAAAAGGCGCAACCTATAAAGAAATTGGTATAAGCCTTGATCGTTCAGAACAATCCATCGGCGGTAGAATTATGAGACTTAAAAAGATAGGTAAGTTAAAACAACCAAAAAAACAATGGTCACAAGATCAAGTAAATATTTTACTAGAAAATATCAGATTTGATGAAAATGGGTTCTGTTGTAATCATGTTGAGCTTGCTAGATTGTGTAACCGTACTTTTGAACAGGTGAATAGAAAACTAAATGACCTAAGAAAAAAAGGTGTAATCACCGTAATGCCTGATCGAAGTAAAACAAGCGTTAAATCCAAGGAAGCTATGAATCGTTTCAATGATGCCCGTTTTGCCCATATTCCTAAGAAAAAGGAGGATGTTCCAGTGACTAGACCTACAGAAAAACTATCGGATGTTTCTATTGAATCAAAACAGGTTAGTTTGATTTTAACCACCGTTATTGTTAGCGGTCAGCGAACAGATCAATACTTCACACAAGATGGGGAATTGATTGCGACAAAAAAGCCTACCTCGGTCGCACCCGAAGTAAGCAAATAAAAATGGAATACATCTAAGGAGAGTGTAAAACATATGGCAATGAAAATCAACAAGCTTGAGATCGAGAACGTCAAGCGAGTAAAGGCTGTTAAGATCGAGCCTACGCAAAACGGACTCACAATCGTTGGTGGAAACAATAACCAAGGGAAAACGAGCGTACTAGATGCAATTGCTTGGGCTTTAGGTGGGAACAAGTATAAACCTAGCCAAGCACATCGTGAAGGCTCTATGACACC
>WPCI01224365.1_pt1 | contig 10059 bp, 11 predicted proteins | sample 5399871 | NCBI WGS metagenome assembly WPCI01 (sample SAMN12869469, study PRJNA574797) | sludge metagenome | isolation source: wastewater treatment of pH7 | place: China:Beijing | collected 2019-05-20
AATGAAACCTCTAAAAAGACAACTAAATTTACGTTATAGTAAATTCAATTGCGATAGGAGTGCCTCCATCTAGGACTGCTCCTCCTACAATAGTAGCAGCTGTAGTAGTCACACCAGTAATAGTATCACCTGTTTGAATAACACCATTAATATAAAGTGTTAAAAAGGCATAAGAAGCAGGGAATGTTGTTACAGCACCAGTGTCATCAGTGAAGTCTGTGTTAGCAAAAGTTAAATCTGCTCCAGCAGCAGTTCCTGTTGCTGCTGTACTTACAAATCGTCTTCCTGCTATAAAAGGTTTAACGATAGGCATTTATATTCACCCCTTTTTGAGAATTAACTTAGACAAGTTTTTTGAAAGTTTTGTCCTGTATCGTATATTATGCTGTGCTTCTACTAAGAGATACGGCTTGTATACTAGTAAATAAATATAATTATTATGCGTTTTATAAGTTAGGTTCTTATAAGTAATTAAGTGGTTAAGGTTGGATTTTGTATATGGTATGTTTATGTTAAAAAAGAGAGCTCTTTTAGAAAGAGCTCTTAATCAAATTATTATCTTAGTGTTGGAGGGAACTGGCGGCCTCAGTGACAGATGGTAGAAATAATTTACGTGGTATTGTAATAAATTTAAGTGCAATTTGCTTTGGATAAAAAAGTATTTGAGTTAAATCTAGAGCATGTATTAATAGTATCATGAAGCTTGTAAGAATGATAAAACTACCCCAAAAGAAACTTTTTGAAGTGTTGCGGAAATCTTTTATTAAAGAAAAGAATGAAAAAAATGCGGTAACAATGAGAATAAAAAATTTATACTTATCAGCCATTGTGATCCTCCTAAAGAACAGTAATTTATATTATATCGTATTTTTCAATATTATTATAAAAAGATTTTAAAGTGAATAATAAGAAAAAAATAAAGCCATAACTTAAAATCTTAGTTTAGGTTCTATTGTTTGAATTCTTTGTTTTAGAAGGTATAAAATCTGAAATTGAAAATTTTCCAAATGAACTACCATTTTTTATTTCTGATCCAACATCAAGTGCTTAATGAAATGGTATGAAAGATTATAGGCTAGTGATACGAGATTAAATAAGAGGAATTTCCGTGCAGCAAGAGTTCTAGCTCAGATTTCTACTAGAGAAAAGTATTTAGTTGGAGTTGGTATGTTAATAAAAAACGGATGGATGTCGAAACTAAATATTCATGACATTAAGGACAAAGATCAGGAAATATAATTTGGTATTCTGGGAATAACCGGAGATCCGTAGTTAAGGTTGCATAGTATTTGTATTTTTTTTCTAATTTTTCAATTGTTGTTAAGTGATGAGAACCTAATCCGCGTCGTACACTATGTTGAGAAAGAGTAGGCCCGATTTGTAATTTTCGTTTTTTCATTGCATCGTTCCATGGACTATAAAAAAATTTAAAAATAAAAGCAGGTTCCATGTAAATGCTATAAGGATAATGCGAACCATGTCTCCCGACTCTATAGTTCCCGTGCGAATTATTGTGAATTAATCTACCGTTAAGATATAGTTGGTTTGGATTAGGTTGAATTATTATGCCGTGATAACGTTGTTTAACAAGCGGAGAGCTATATCTTGGATTAGTGTAGCCATGAGTGGGTTCATCAATCATCATAATCATTCTTATTGAAAACATATTGCCGCCCATAGTGTTAAGTGATTTGAAAAATTGTTCTTTATTATAACAGCACAGGAATTCTGTCGTATTCAATACCATTTTCCATCCTGTAATTTCTCTTTCAATTTCCATAACTTCTTGATCAACTAAATAAGCATCAAATTCGAATGATTTTGAGTTTCGTATTTCCCAATTAGGAGCGAATGTTTTACAGATTTCAACTGAACGATCAGTGGATCCACGGTTAATAAGAATGCCATGATCAAATAGCTTTGTATGGTGCATTAACCACCACGGAAGTAAATATTCTTCATTGTAAAAATGAGAAATTAAAGTAGTCTTAATCAAAATCACCTCCGTATTTAACCTGCTTCTTATTTAATATAATATGGAAGGAAACCTATTGTTAGAAGGTTTCCTCTTAAAAGTTTTAAACCACATAGGGTATGTGCATGGATTAGTATGTAAAGTAGTCTGAATGATAAAGAGTGGTATTAAAAAGTACAAAATCTAAAATGAGCATCGAATTAGTGTATAACGATTGAAACGGCACTGAAAACTAATAAAACAGCCATAATGATGTTAAATAATTGATTATGTTTTAATAAAAGTTTTTGGAACATGGAACCAAAAAGGCTCCAACTAAATGTACTCAGTAAACCGACTATACCTAGAAATAATGAGAAAAGTAGAAAACTTGAATATGAATTGTAGTAAGGGAGTATAAAAGTAGAGACTACTGTGAGTCCGAATAATATTCCTTTAGGGTTAATAAATTGAAGGAAAATACCCACTGTAAATAAGTTTTTATTATTTTTTTCATTGTGACCGGCACCGCCTTTACTAGTAATTATTTTAAAGGCTAAATATAGCATATACGCGACACCTAAAATTTTTAAAGGAAATTCAATTATAGGGATAATATTAATTAATACAATATTAAAGAAACTGCATAAAGAAGTGAGGATGAAAAAACCGAATGCTACTCCAAAGCAAAAGTTTATGCTTCTCTTTAATCCATGTTGATTTGCGTATGTCATAGCTAAGAAATTGTTGGGACCAGGTGTGAAGCTACTTATAAATACAAATAACAAAAAAGAAAATATAGGCATTTCAAAACCCCCTATTTTTTGTGTGTTATAATGACCGAAAAGAACAATATAACGTGTGCTTTTTATTATACATAACGGTCGTTATATTGTATACAGTGTAGGAGTGTTTTTTATGGAAGAAATTCAACTTATTCTGGCAAAAAATTTAAAATCAATACGTGAAAAAGAAAAATTAAGTTTAGAAAAGGTCTCTCAATTAACAGGTGTAAGTAAAACAATGATTGGACAGATAGAAAGAGGAGATTCAAGCCCGACACTAACAACAATATGGAAAATTGCTAATGGTTTGAAAGTATCATTTACCTCTTTAATTAATAATCCACAGCCTGATACGAAAGTAGTTTTACGAAATGATGTTCAAGTATTGTCTGAAGACAATGGGAGATATAAGGTGTATCCCTCATTTCCTTTCCAAGATAATAGGAATTTTGAAATCTATATGGTTGAAATTGATACAGGAGGGAAATTAAGTTCAGAAGCGCATAAAGAAGGAACAGAAGAGTTTATAACGGTATTTGAAGGGAAATTGACAATTGACATAAACGATTGTCAATATACGTTAAATAATGGAGACTCAATTCGCTTTAAGGCGGATAGACCGCATACTTATACTAATTCAGGAAGAACATTAACGCGGTTAAGTATGACTATTTATTATCCAGCTTTATAAGCTGGCAATAATATAAAGAGTAAATGTGTATTGTTAAAACCATCTATAAGAGATGGTTTTATTTTTTGAATATAAAAAAAGACACTCAATTGAGTGTCAATATAGTATTGCTCTCGCGTATAGGATTGGAGATGTTCCTCAAATACATATTGAGATGGTCTGTAAAGAAGAAACGATCTTCATCTTTAATGTAACACCGACATGGGGGAAGTGTAAATTGATAATATATATACGGAAAATTTAGTATAGATGTTTTCTACTATGGATATAGTACAATTTATTTTTATTACGTCATCACTCTCGTAATATTTACCAATTGAGTATTTAGATTGTTTATTATAAAAAGAATGAATCATTTTTTAATCAATTCGTATAATTGTAAGAGAGGCACCTGTTGATCCACCTCCAACTAAATTCACGACAGATAATATACCAAATAATTGTAGTGAAATTGTATTACCAGCATTTAAATTAGTAATTAAATTATTACTATAATTTGAAGTTGATAAAGCGGGAGAAAAAATAGAGCCAGGAATTGGCGTAGAAGCGTTTAATAGTAGTCTAGTTCCAGCAAGTAGAGCGGTTGTCGTATTAACTTGATAGGTTAAATGATATCTTCCAGTTACAGGAATTGTAAATACGTCATTTGAAGCGTTAACTGTAAAATTACCAAGACTTTGGTTATTTGAAAGTGGAATGTTTGTTCCTCCTAATATGACTGAAACAGGACCACCTGATGTATTATTAGCGAACATAGAGTTTGTTGTAACGATAGACCCAGTACTTCCGGTAGGCCCAGTACTTCCGGTAGGCCCAGTACTTCCGGTAGATCCAGTACTCCCGGTAAGCCCAGTACTTCCAGTAGGCCCCGTAGGTCCAGTAAGCCTGTAAGGGAAAATAATGTCAAGGGCCATTGACATTATTTCTTTTTTTCTAATTTCATTATTATCTTGAATATAAATCACCTCATCTTTTTAAATAAGAATGTAATAGATTTAGTACTTTTTAAATAGAATGATTAATTTATTATATTAATTAAAGCGGTTATAGCAACGGTAAAATGTTTAATATATGTAATAATTCTTTGGGAAGAAAAAAGAGAATAGTTATAAAGTTATTCTTTAATGATAGGGTCATAATGATGTGTATGAATTAAAAAACATGTGGAATGAGGTATTAAATTGAAACGCAATGACAATTTATCATTGAATAAGGGGATGATAGGCCCAGAAAATATTGGACCTACATTTCCGATTCTTCCACCAATTTATATTCCAACCGGAGCAACAGGCCCGACTGGAATAACGGGGCCGACCGGAGAAACGGGGCCGACCGGAATAACAGGCCCAACCGGAGTAACAGGCCCAACCGGAATAACGGGCCCGACCGGAGCAACAGGTCCAACTGGAGAAACGGGCCCGACTGGAATAACGGGACCAACCGGAGCAACAGGCCCAACCGGAATAGCGGGCCCGACCGGAGCAACAGGTCCAACTGGAGAAACGGGCCCGACTGGAATAACGGGACCAACCGGAGAAACGGGACCAACCGGAGAAACGGGCCCGACCGGAGTAACAGGCCCGACTGGAATAACAGGCCCAACCGGAGCAACAGGCCCGACTGGAATAACGGGACTAACCGGAGTAACCGGGCTAACCGGAGAAACGGGACCAATTGGAATAACGGGACCAACCGGAGCAACAGGTCCTACCGGGGGGATTGGCCCTATAACAACCACCAATTTGTTATATTACACTTTTGCGGATGGAGAGAAGCTTATATATACAGATGCTGACGGGATACCCCAATATGGTACAACGAATATTTTGTCTCCTAGTGAAGTTTCTTATATTAATTTGTTTGTTAATGGAATACTGCAGCCACAACCATTATATGAAGTGAGTACTGGTAAATTAACTTTATTGGATACGCAACCACCATCGCAAGGATCTTCAATTATATTACAATTTATTATTATTAATTAAAAGGACAGATCCTTAATGAAAAGGAATCTGTCCTTTTTGTTTTATATTTAAATAGTTAAAATTAAGTGAAGGTACATTCAATTTCTAGCTGTCATAAATGGTTGAATGATAGGAATTTTAACTTCAATTCTTTTCATAGTGTATTGGAATAAAATATAAAATGAATTTTTCAATATAGTATATGAGAGTTCTCTATAATACAAAGGGCTTCATGTTTAAAAAGAGAACACAATCTTAGTAAAGAAATAATGTATATTTATATGAAAAAATGGCACTGTTAATTGTTGAGTATATTCAAATTAATATGTGTATTTAAACCTAAGAGATAAACGTGGAAAAATAAAATAAACCCGTAAGTTTAGGTATTTAATCTAAGCAGTCAATTATTAAAAACATATAATTAATATGTGAGTCATGAACATAATTAAATAACGTTTTTAAGTTTAATTATATTTCATGTTTCCTATTTTAAGTCAATATATAACACATACTCTTTTACAACTTTATGATCCTTATAATAGGAAAAACTCAAATATAAAACAAGTAAGGAGGACATAAATGACAAGTAATAATTGTTTCGGTCATAACCACTGTAATAATCCGATTGTTTTCACTCCAGATTGTTGTAACAATCCACAAACAGTTCCGATTACTAGTGAGCAATTAGGTAGATTAATTACTTTACTAAACTCTTTAATTTCGGCTATTGCAGCGTTTTTTGCAAATCCAAGTGATGCAAACAGATTAGCTTTACTCAATTTGTTTACTCAACTATTGAACTTACTAAATGAATTAGCACCTTCTCCAGAAGGGAATTTCTTAAAACAATTAATTCAAAGTATTATTAATTTACTACAATCTCCTAACCCAAATCTAAGTCAATTACTTTCTTTATTACAACAATTCTACAGTGCTCTTGCACCATTCTTCTTCTCTTTAATTATTGACCCTGCAAGCTTACAACTTTTATTAAACTTATTAACTCAATTAATTGGTGCTACTCCAGGAGGCGGCCCAACAGGTCCAACAGGTCCAACAGGTCCAGGAGGTGGAGCAACAGGAGCAACTGGTGCAACAGGAGCAACAGGAGCAACAGGTCCAACAGGAGCAGGAGCAACTGGTGCAACAGGAGCAACAGGAGCAACAGGTCCAACAGGTCCAACAGGAGCAACAGGAGCAGGAGCAACAGGCCCAACAGGAGCAACAGGCTTAACAGGAGCAACAGGTTTAACAGGAGCAACAGGCCCAACAGGAGCAACAGGAGCAACAGGTCCAACAGGAGCAACAGGTCCAACAGGGGCAACAGGTTTAACTGGTGCAACAGGCTTAACAGGAGCAACTGGTGCAACTGGTGGCGGAGCTATTATTCCGTTTGCTTCAGGTACAACACCATCTGCGTTAGTTAACGCGTTAATAGCTAATACAGGAACTCTTCTTGGATTTGGATTTAGTCAGCCTGGTGTAGCTTTAACTGGTGGAACAAGTATCACATTAGCATTAGGTGTAGGTGATTATGCATTTGTAGCACCACGCGCAGGGGTTATTACGTCATTAGCTGGTTTCTTTAGTGCAACAGCTGCTTTAGCTCCATTATCACCTGTTCAAGTGCAAATACAAATATTAACTGCACCTGCAGCAAGCAATACGTTTACAGTACAAGGCGCACCTCTTTTATTAACACCAGCATTTGCCGCAATAGCGATTGGTTCTACAGCATCAGGAATCATACCTGAAGCTATTCCAGTAGCGGCTGGAGATAAAATACTACTGTATGTTTCATTAACAGCAGCAAGTCCAATAGCTGCAGTTGCTGGATTTGTAAGTGCAGGTATTAATATCGTTTAATTTGTTACAATGTTTAGTAGGAAATTAAACAGGGGGTTTGTATATAGTCCTTCCTAATAAATTTAGGAAGGACTATATTTTTTGAGGAAATAAGTAATAAATCAATTGAACAATTACTCTTTATTAAGTTCGTATAAAAAAGTATAATTTACCCTTTCTCATTTAAGGCATAAGTTATGTAACTTTAAAAATTTCCGATCAGCAAAAAAAGATGAATTCTTTTAAAAAAGAATTCATCCATAAAATAAACTATTTATTTTTATTACAGTTACATCCTTTTTTCTTTACATAGCCTTGCTCGGCTAAGTCTCTTTGCGATTGGGAATTGGAAGATTGAGAATTGGAAGATTGAGAGGATGCTGAAGAGCTACTATTTTTATTATAAGAGTAGTTTTTTCGATAGTTATAATTACTCATAGTACTATCACCTCCAATTTAATATATAAATATTATATGTATGTACACTATCAATTGTTACTATTATTAATAGGAAGAGAACATACAATAAAAAAATCTCCTCGGTATTTTCCTAGGAGATAAATGATGATTCTTTTAAAAATTTACAAATTAATAGCCCCAGTAAAGAGGAAAGTAATAAGAATCTTGGGGATACGGATTCTGTTGTTGAGGGAGGGGCTGGGTTGGGTAATTTTTCATTCCACGGTTTTGATTGCAGTTTGCCGGAGGGCCAATAACAGTAGTTGATTGAATAGGAGAAACCGCTTGTTTCCATTGTTGTTCATTGAGGCAGTAAGTATGGGCCATCATATGAGCCGGAGTTAATCTTAAAATATCAGAACCGAAAATAACTTCTGGCGCTGGGGCATTGAAAATAGCTAATAAATGAGTATTATCAGCTGTAGCAATTTCATAATGCCACCACGCTTGTGGAATGTTGGCAACTTGCCCCGGTTTTATCGGTAAGTTTAATATTTGATTCGTAAATGGATTAAGTAAAGAAACAACAGCAGACCCTGAAATACAATAAACAAGTTCAGCTGCATTTTGATGAATATGTGGTTCTACAACATTTCCTGTACTTAAATAAATATCTAATAAAGAAGTATTTTCTAAAGTATTTAATTGTTTAATACCAAGTACATTTATATAATTTTGGGCATCTTTCCGAAAAAAATTACTTTTATTTACATCATAAGTAAAATTGGTTGAGGGGGAGGTATAGTCGATGTTGGCAGTCAATTGTATTACCCGCCTTTCTATAGGTAAGTTAGGTTACAAAATTAGGATATGTGTCTAGTCTTTGTTTTGTGCTGTTGTCAGTAGATTAATAAATTCACTTATTCCATAAAGGATAAGGTGTTAATACCAAACTATATTCGTATTCCCATTCATACTTTGGATTGATGGAAAAAAGTAATGAAAATGTTAATTTAAAAGTACATCAATCATTTATAAGGAGTGAATGTTCATGTCATTTAGTGAAATGATTAGAAATGAAGTACTCAGCTGGGTGGGTGTTTCTGAAAAGCCGCATCGATTTGGTGGTATTGAAATAAATTATGGTAAGAAAGAACTTGGCCATCTTCATGGTGATAAATTAGCTGATTTACCATTTCCGAAGTTAAAGCGAGATGAATTAGTGAAGCAAGGATTGGTAAAACCACATCACGTATTACCTGAATCAGGATGGATCAGTTATTATATAAAGAGTGAAGAGGATATTCCATTTGCAATTGAGTTATTTCGTATGCAATATGACCGAATTAAAAAGTAATGAAATAAAGTAGGGTAATAAAAATTTATTTTCATGTCACATCCCTCCTTAATCGTTCGTCTTGTATGTAGAACGATAAGGAGGGATTTTATTATGAATACATTTGATGTAGCAATTGTTGGCGGTGGGCTTGCTGGATTAACAGCATCTATATATTTAGCGAAAGTTGGAAAGAAAGTGATTGTATTAGAAAAATCCAGTCAATTCGGTGGCCGAGGGATGACTACAAATAAAAATGGAATCTGCATGAATCTTGGTGCACATGCTTTATATAGAGGCGGGGCAGCGTTTATAACTTTTAATGAGCTCGGTTTGAATCTTTCAGGTGGAATACCATCTACAAAAGCACATGGAATATGGAAAGGGGATATATTCACCATCCCAACAGATTTTCGCTCAATTTTATCAACACCACTACTTTCGTGGTCTGCAAAAGTACAATTCTCACGTCTTATGATTCGTTTAGGAAATTTAGATGTAGGAGAAGTTCCGAAAATGAGTCTAACTACATGGGCAGAAAATGAAATAAAAGATCCAATGGTTCGTAATATATTTTATGCGCTATGCCGGGCAACAACATATACGTTTGCTCCTACAATACAATTAGCATCATCTGTACTAAAGCAAATACAGCTTTCTATAAAAGAAGGAGTACTTTATGTAGATGGTGGTTGGGAGACGATAATAACAAAATTAAGAGATTTAGCGAATGATGTCGGGGTAAAATTTTTGGCTAAAAAGCATGTTTTGGAAATAGAGCATTATGAAGATAAACAAAGAATACATTGTGTTGATGATGAGGTTTTTGCAGTAGATACAGTCATCGTGACGACTCCGCCAAAAGAGGCTTGTAAAATAATAAAAGGTGCAGAAGGAACAAGTTTGCATAGATGGAATGAACAATCGGTACCGGTTACTGTTGCTGCATTAGATATTGGCTTGAGACAATTACCCAATCCTACACATCAATTTGTATTAGGATTAGATCAACCTATATTTTTCACAAATCAATCGAGAGCAGCTAAATTAAGTGAAGATGGATCAATTGCAGTGAGTCTAATTAA
>WPCI01066922.1_pt1 | contig 10056 bp, 7 predicted proteins | sample 5399871 | NCBI WGS metagenome assembly WPCI01 (sample SAMN12869469, study PRJNA574797) | sludge metagenome | isolation source: wastewater treatment of pH7 | place: China:Beijing | collected 2019-05-20
CTTTCGCCTTTCGCCTGTCCACTGTCAACTATCCACTGTCCACTACTCACTGTCCACTACTCACTATTTCCCTTGACAATTACTTAACTCCTCTATATAATTCAGCGATCTTAACTATTAAGAGGACTTATGTCAATACTATTAGAAAATACCTTCAATGAATGGATGAGTCTCGTTACAAAGAACTCATTGGGTAATTTTATGCGCTTCGCCAAAGAGAAAAACTACTCCCTGCCTCAATTGAGCGCTTTAATTCACCTTTCCCAACATACGGAGTGTAATGTCTCCGGCCTGGGTGATGAATTCGGTGTTACCAACGCAGCCATCAGTCAATTGCTCGAGAAAATGGTGCAGCAAGGATTGGTGCTGCGCAGCGAAGACCCCCAGGACCGCCGGCATAAAGTGCTGGTACTGACGGAAGAAGGCGAACAGATCGCCAGAGAAAGCCAGATCGAACGGCAAAAATGGCTGTTCAATCTGATCGATATTCTGACCGAAGAAGAACAAAACCAGGTGGAACAGGCACTACGCTTGCTCATCAACAAAGCGATTTTTATACAAGAAGCCAAATCTTAAAAAGAAAGCTGCTGAAAAGAGACCAATGATCTATGCTTAAATTATTTCCCTATATCAAAAAATATTATCTAATGATCCTGGCAGCCGTTGTGTTGTTATTTATCCAAGCCAATGTGGATCTAACCCTGCCCGATTACCTGTCACGGATTGTGAATATTGGTATTCAACAGGGAGGCGTGGAGAGTGATATCCCCTCCGCGATGCGCACAAGCACCTACGAGCACGTCTTGCTGTTTCTCTCCCCTGAAGAAACGGACATTGTCAGCAGTGCCTACGAGCTGGTCGCACCAACGGACTCAGATTATGCCACTTACCTTAAACAATATCCCGGCGCGGATGGGCAGGCATTGTATGTCCTGAAAACACTCAGCCCGGATGAACTGAATACACTCTCCCCCATTGTGAGTCGCGCTCTGATTACCGTCTCGTTTTTAGAGCAGGCAACTGCCAACCCGGAAAATGCTGCCCGCATGGCAGAAAACTTAGGGTTTGACCTGTCACAATTACCAGCCGGGATGGATCTATTTACGGTATTGGCAAATATGCCCGCCCAACAACGCTCGCAATTAATTTCAGGCATGCAGGACCAATTCGAAACCCTGGGTGAAAGTATGATCTCGCAAATGGCCATCGCAGCCGTCAAAGCTGAATACGATGCCCTGGGGGTGAATACCGCTGGCTTACAAACAAACTATATCCTGACTACCGGTGCCTGGATGTTGGGACTAACCCTCATTTCTGTGATTGCAACCATCCTGGTTGGGTTGCTTTCAGCTCGTGTTGCAGCTGGTGTCGCCCGCGATTTGCGCGAATCCGTGTTTGTGCGCGTCACAAATTTTGCCAAAGCGGAAATTGAGAAATTTTCAACCGCATCCTTAATCACCCGCTCCACCAACGATATCACCCAGATCCAGATGGTGACCATGATGATCATTCGTATGGTATTTTTTGCCCCCATCATTGGTATCGGTGGTATCATTCGCGCCCTGGATAAGGCCCCCTCCATGTGGTGGATTATTGCTGGCATGGTGGTCGTTTTAATCAGCGTGGTCATGATCGCTTTCTCGGTGACCTTGCCAAAATTTAAACTCATCCAAACCTTAATAGACAATCTCAATCGGGTTATTCGTGAAAACTTGAGCGGTATGATGGTGGTACGGGCATTCAATCGTCAGGATTTTGAAGAGAAGCGTTTCGATAAAGCCAATCTGGATTTGACCGGTAATATGCTATTTGTCAGCCGGGTGATGGTTGTCCTGATGCCGGTCATGATGTTCCTGATGAGTTCCGTTTCTATTTTGGTCGTCTGGGTTGGTGCACATGAAGTAGCACAGGCGCAAATCCAGGTAGGTGATATGATGGCCTTCATTCAGTACACCATGCAGATTTTCTTTGCTTTCATGATGATGGCAATGATGTTCATCATGCTGCCACGCGCTTCCGCATCAGCCGAACGTATTGTGGAAGTATTGGATACAGAACCCAGTATTGTTGACAAACCTGAATTAAAACATTTTCCAGAACCTTTCAAAGGGATGGTGGAATTTCGGGATGTTTCTTTCCATTATCCGGATGCAGAAGAAGACGTTCTGCACGATGTATCCTTCACTGCCTGTCCTGGTCAGACAACCGCTATTATTGGCACCACCGGCTCAGGCAAATCGACCATCGTTAACCTGATCCCGCGCTTCTTTGATGTTACCGGTGGCGCAATTCTATTGGATGGTGTGGATATCCGTGATGTTTCCCAAAAGGAACTGCACTCAAAAGTTGGTTATGTTCCACAAAGAAGCAACCTCTTTTCGGGTACGATTGCGTCCAATCTTCAAATGGGTGATGAAGATGCCACCCCTGAGGAAGTTCAAAAAGCCATCGAAATTGCCCAGGCAGATACATTTGTCAAAGAGAGAGAGGATGGACTGGAAGCCGAAATTTCGCAAGGTGGCACCAATGTCTCGGGAGGTCAGCGCCAACGCCTGGCCATTGCGCGTGCCCTGGTGAAGAAAGCACCCATCAATATCTTTGATGATAGCTTCTCTGCGTTGGACTACAAAACCGATGCAGCCTTACGCAACGCACTGCGGAAATACATCGCTGACTCAGTCGTCTTCATCGTTTCACAGCGGGTCGCGACGATTAAATCTGCCGATCAGATTATCGTTATGGATGAAGGCCGGCTGGTCGGAAAAGGAACACATCAGGAACTCATGAAAACCAACGAGATTTATCGCGACATTGCATTATCGCAATTAAGCCAGGAGGAATTGGCATGAACAACACACCAAACAAAAACACAGTTCCCAACGGTAAGGGGAAAGAGAATTCCCACGAAAACCAAACGACTGCACCACGCCGAACGGGCAGTTCACACGGGGGTCCCTTCGGCCGCGGTGGTCCCATGGCCATGATGAAAGGCGATAAAGCCCGTGACTTTAAAGGCACGATGCGCAAACTGATTGAATATCTGGGACCTCACAAAACAGCAACCGTGATTGTGATCATCCTGGCGATGGCGTCCACCGTCTTCTCAATTTTCGGCCCAAAGATTCTAGGGCAGGCAACTACCAAACTATTTGAAGGCGTCATACAGCAAATCTCAGGTACCGGACCCGGCATTGATTTCAACGCCATCGGGCAGATCCTGTTACTGGCTTTGGGATTATACATCCTCTCTTCCCTATTATCTTACGCACAGGGCTGGATTATGTCTGGCGTATCGGTGGATATCACCTACAATCTTCGTAAGAATATTGCGGCAAAAATTAACCGCATGCCTTTGAAGTATTTCGATGGTACCAACCACGGTGAAATTTTATCACGTATCACCAACGATGTGGATACGGTCAACCAGACTCTCAGCCAGAGTCTCTCGCAAATCATCACTTCTGTCACGAGTGTGGTGGGTATCCTGATCATGATGCTCACCATTTCATGGCAAATGACCCTGATTGCATTGCTGATCATTCCCCTGTCATTGGTCATCGTGCAGTTCATTGTCAAACGTTCACAAAAATACTTCCGTAAGCAACAGGATTACCTCGGCAATGTCAATGGTCACATTGAAGAAATGTTCAGCGGACATGTTGAAGTCAAAGCATTCAGCGCTGAGGAACGTAGTATCGACACCTTCAATGGTCTGAATGTCAAACTCTACGACACCGCCTGGAAATCACAGTTTCTATCGGGCATCATGATGCCAATGATGAATTTCGTTGGCAACCTGGGTTATGTGGCTGTCGTGGTCATGGGTGGCTATCTGGCCATCCGCAACCTGATTACCGTGGGAGACATTCAAGCATTCATCCAATACGTGCGTTCCTTCACCCAGCCAATCACTCAGTTAGCCAACATTTCCAACGTGCTGCAACAAACCGCAGCCGCTGCAGAACGTGTCTTTGAATTTCTGGAAGAAGAGGAACAGGTCAAAGAAGTTGAGAACCCCGTCGTTTTAAGCCATGTTGATGGCAATGTGGAGTTCAGAAATGTTCAGTTTGGTTATGATCCCGAAACGATCATCATTCATGATTTCTCAACCAAAGTGAAACCCGGCATGCGCGTTGCGATCGTAGGACCCACCGGCGCTGGCAAAACCACCCTGGTGAAATTATTGATGCGCTTTTATGATGTCAACAAAGGTGCCATCCTCATTGATGGACACGACATCCGCACCCTGAAACGTGAACAATTACGCTGTATGTTTGGGATGGTGCTGCAGGATACCTGGCTGTTCAACGGAACGATTATGGATAATCTACGCTATGGAAGTGAGGTTGCCACAGACGAACAGGTGTATGCCGCTTCCAAAGCAGCGCATGCCGACTATTTCATCCGCGCACTCCCGGGTGGTTATGATATGGTGCTGAATGAAGAAAGCACCAACATCTCCGCGGGGCAGAAACAGTTGATGACCATTGCGCGGGCCTTTTTGATTGACCCGGCCATGCTCATTCTGGATGAAGCCACCAGCTCTGTGGATACCCACACCGAATTGCTGATCCAGAAAGCCATGCGCAGGTTGATGAAAGGACGCACCAGTTTCATCATTGCCCACCGACTCTCCACCATTCGCGATGCCGATTTGATCCTGGTCATCAACGAAGGCGACATCATCGAACAGGGTACCCACGAAGAATTACTAGCGCATGATGGCTTCTATGCAGAATTGTACAACAGCCAATTTGCCCCGGTGGGGTAGGAAGTAGGGTTGAGGGTTGAGGGTTGAGGATTCAGAAAGTGCTGAAAGCTCAAAGCTGAAAGACAAAATTTGCACTAGGCAATGCTGGAAAATACCGTCCATGACACAACTCGGATTGATCTCGGTGATGTTGAATCAAGATAATTCGGGATGAAGGATCGGAGAATAGAGACCGTTTTCCATTAAGAGATTCGTTCTCCGATCCTTCATCCCTACCAGTCAATACGACAATCACGAATAAATCCAATCTAAAGGTGCACTGCACTTAGGGATTAACCAGCAACATTGGAATGGAAAATAAAGAAGGACAATCTATAATCCAAAAGTGCGTTGCACCTATTCTTAGCACGTTTCGTCCGAATTGAAATCATATGAACAAATTTTCAATCGGAGTTAAATCCGTTAATAATCAATAGGGTGAATGCGAGCGCAAGGATGACCAAAAACAATCCAGGTCGATTGGAACAAATCCAGGGTTATTTATTCCGAATCCGGGGTAGGTCACAGACCGTACCCCGACAACACCTACGGCAATTTGACCTGTAGGTTTTTAGCTTTAGGCTTTCAGCTTTCAGCTAAATGCTAAAAGCCTACCCCAATTGTGTCCATTTTCACCAATGCTATTGACAGATCACTTTTCCCCTGTATAATAGGGGAAACCTATCTCCTGAAAGGGTAACATCTGAAGATCCAAATGTCTATTTCTGTTTTCTTCCTTCTTTTTGTTTATTACATTATTTCGGTCATTATTATGATGCGAAACAATAAACCGTGGGATGGCAGAATCAGGCAAAGACCTGCATAAAAAAACAAATAAGTTTTGAACAAAAGCCACCTACAACCAGGTGGCTTTTTTGTTACACCATCAGGAGATGAAAATCAGCCAGACAACAAAGGAGGTCCCCCACCAAAGATACAACCGCACCCCAAAAATAATTCATGCAATCATCATTAATAAGGAGAATAAAAATGTCGCAAGAAAATGTAGAAATGAATTTGGTTAATGCCCAACGAAAACCCGTTCTGACTGCGCGTCAGGTGGGTGTCGCAGCAGCGTTTGGAGGGGCAGCCTTAGCCCTCGTTCTGGCCGGTGTCACCATCCCCATTCCGGGAACACCGGTTGTTACCGATCCACGCGAAATTTTCACCACCATCGGTGCATCGCTAACCGGTCCGATGGGCGGCATCGTAATTGGCTTGCTGGCTGGCATCGCAGAGCCTGGTATTCCATTGGCCAGTCTCTTAGCGCATGTCGTGGGAGGTATCTTCAGCGGGTTTGCGTATAAAAATTTCAGTTGGCGCTTCCGCAACAACAAAGCACTCAGTCTGGCTGCCTGGGCACTCCAGGTTGTCGTCTATTATATTTTAATTGTAATCCCCCTATTTGCGGTTGGAATTTTCATCTTCTACCCCGATCCCGAATATGGGAATTTCCTGCCTTTCCTGGGTGCTTTTGAACTGGGTGGTTTACCTGAGGTTGCCCTAACCGTAATTGTAACCACGATTATTATGACTGCTCTGCCAGAACGGTTTAAACGCCCGTTGTGGTAACGACAATAAAAAACGAAGAAGCCCTTTCCAGGCCACTTTACCACGTAGTGGCCTGGAAGACAAAGAAGTAGGTTTATGACATACCCAATTGAATTTAAAAACGTATCTTTTTCCTATGCTGGCAGCCAAACCCCAGCGCTGGATGGAATTAATCTAACCATTCAGCCCGGCGAAATTGTTTTGATTACCGGCCCGGCAGGAAGTGGCAAAACCACCTTATGCGCCTGCATCAACGGATTGATTCCCCATTATCACGATGGACAACTGAGCGGCGAGGTTACAGTTGGTCCTTTCAACACCCGCAAAGCCCGTGTGGGCGGTCTGGCCTCCCTGGTGGGGATGGTTTTTCAGGATCCCGAGAGTCAGTTGGTAACCAATAATGTGCTCGATGAAATTGCTTTCGGGCCCGAAAATCTGGGCATATCACGTGACGAGATCAACCTGCGCATTCAGGCAGCTTTGGAAGCTACCCGACTGGTCGGGTATGAGCAGCGGGAGCCACACAACCTTTCCGGTGGAGAACAACAAGCTTGTGTGATTGCCGCTACTTATGCCATGCATCCTGAAATCTACGTTATGGATGAACCCCTGGCCAACCTGGACCCAGCCGGGCGTGCTTCCATTCTCAATCTGGTGGTGCAGGTCGCCCGTCAACGCGGGAAAACACTGGTAATCGTTGAGCATGCCCTGGAAGAGACCTTACCATTGGTGGAGCGTATCATCATCATGGACAAGGGTAAGATTGTACGTGAAGGACCCACGCAGGATGTCCTCGCGCAGGGTGATATTCCAAAGGTTTTCAAACGACCGGATGTGATGCGTCTGGCAGATCATTATCAGCTGGCTGATATGCCCTTGACACCCCTGCAATTCCATCAGTCACTCCGTCAAAAGCATGCGCTTAACTCGCTGGCAGCCAAACCGTATCAGAACGGTCACCAGCATGAGGGTGAAACGGTGATCGAATTTAAGGACGTCAGTTTCTCCTATAATGGGGACAAAGAAGCCTTGCATGATGTTAATCTCAGCATCAAAGCCGGCGAACTGGTCGCGATCTTAGGGCGCAATGGCTCCGGGAAAACAACCCTGGTGCGGCATGTAATCGGCCTGCAACAACCATCGCAAGGAAAGGTATTTGTAACCGGCAGGGATGTGGCTGCAACACCAACTCATATTCTGGCGCGGGATGTTGGTTTTTGTTTTCAGAATCCCAACCATCAGATCGTATCTTTTACAGTCAAAGATGAAATGATGTTTGGCTTGAAGACCCATAATGTTGATCCAGCTGAATATGATAGCCGCATTCGCGAAGCACTCGAGATCGTGGATTTGAGTGACAAAATCGATTGGGAAGTTTTTGATCTGGGGAAAGGTCAGAAACAAAGATTAGCATTGGCTTCGGTATTGACCCTCAAACCCAAAATTCTGGTGATTGATGAACCGACCACCGGGCAGGATCCGGAAATGATCGAGGAGATTTTTGCCATTATCAAACGCTTAAATGAGATGGGAACCACCATTCTGCTGATCACCCACCGCATCGACTATGCTGCTCTGTTTGCCAAACGGGCGGTGGTTTTACAACATGGCCGTATCTCTTATGATGGTTCTATTAAGGAATTGTTGCTGGATCATCCCCTGATGCAGGCCAATGCCCTGGATTTACCAGAACTCACCAAACTGGCGGTTGAGCTTTCCGACCTGGGCGTCCCGCGTTGGACGGTCGGTTATGAAGACATGAAGACATATCTGGATCAGATCATTGAGGTGCAACATGGCAATTGAATATCAAAAAGGAAATTCTGTCCTCCATAGACTGGATGCACGCACAAAATTGTTAATGTTTATTGGTGTGACACTCGTCTCGGTTATCATCATGGATCCGATTTTAATGGCAATATTGTTTTTACTGATTTATTGGTTGGGTACCAGGGCAGTGGATCGCCAATTGTTAAATCAAAATTTAAGAGTGCTGGTGGTAATTTTTTTCACCTTCTCGCTCTTTCAAATTCTGTTTTTCACCCCCAAAAATGCCCATTTTCTTTTTTACCTGATTCCTTTCAAACAATGGATTCCGGTCACAATAGAAGGCCTGGTGCGGGGGGTAGCGGTATTCTTCAGATTTTTCAGTGTGGTTTTGTCCGTGCATTTGATGTTGTACAGCACCCCTCCCGTGGAAATTGCATTAACCGTTACGGAGAAAGGCAAGCGTAGATTTTCGATCAATGATTTAATGACCATTCTGGTAATTGCGCTGGTGATGCTGGTGGCTTCTTTGCCTTTGGTGTTGAACAGCCAACCGATTACCTGGTTACCCAATCCCCTCACCCAGACCTTATTTATGTTGTCGGCCTGTCTGGTGCTGGCGTATGCCGTTCAGCGACTTACCTCGCGGGGTTTGCCGCCTGAAATGGGCATGGCCTTGTCCCTGGGTTTCTCTACCGTGGGCTTGCTGACCAAGCAGACCCAAAAAATAACTGATGCACAGAAAGCTCGCGGCTATGATGTCAAACCAAAAAATCTTGTCCGCAGGCTTCAGGTGTTGACCGCTTTGCTAATTCCGATCTTCCTGGCGACGCTGGAACGCTCTCAGGATATCTCGATTGCCATCCTATCGCGTGGCTTCGATTACAATATCAGCAAACGCACCTTCCGGCGTGAATTTAAATTTCAAAAAAATGATTATATTTTCATGGGTGGCATCTTGGCCATCATTCTGGTTGGCATGTTATTAAATCAATACAATTTAGGCAATCTCACCGAACAATTTATTTTTCGTTTGTTGCAATAGAAAGGAGTTTTCAATGACAAAAAGAGTATCGCGTGATCAAGTATTTTTCGCCTTTCACCCGGAACTGACACCCGTTTTAGAAGTGGAGCAGGGTGAAGAGGTAGTGATGGAAACCCATGATTGTTTTGAAGGGCAACTCAAAACATCTGCTGATTTGCTGGATTCCCTGGATTGGGAGCATATTAACCCGGCCAGCGGTCCGGTATCGGTGAAAGGTGCAAAACCTGGGGATGTACTGCGCGTTGATTTGCTGCAAATGAAGATTGCCGACCAATCCGTCATGGTCACCCTACCTGGTGAAGGCGCTCTGGGAGAACTCATCACCGAAATGGAGACCGTCGTTTTGAAATTGGACGGTGATACGGTGGTATATAAAGACAGGGTGCGCGTTCCCAAGAGACCCATGATTGGGGTGATCGGGGTTGCTCCGGCCAGTGGATCCGTTCCGAATGGCACTCCCGGAGCACATGGCGGCAATATGGATTGCACGCTGGTGACTGAAGGTGCCAGCCTGTACTTCACAGTCGGTGTGGAAGGCGCCATGTTTGGTGCCGGTGATTTTCATGCTGCCATGGGAGATGGCGAAGTGGTCATTTGTGGTGCTGAAACACCCGGTGAATTGCGCTTTCGTGCGCAGGTTGTGGACAGGCTGAAAGGCCTACCGACCCCCTTCCTGCGCAATGATGAACTGGTTGCCGTTATTTGTTCTGCCCCCACCCTGGATGAAGCTGCCAGCGACGCCACCCACGCCATGGCACGCTTTCTGACCGAATTTGTGGGGCTGCCGGTGAATGATGCCGGCATGTTAATGAGCCTGGCGGGTGAACTCAAGTTCTGCCAGATCGTTGACCCGGAAAAGACAGTCCGCTTTGAGTTCCCTGTAGCAGTTCTGGAGCAGTTGGGATATAAGTTCGACTAATCATTTGTGAGTGTCTCATCATTG
>WPCI01096919.1_pt1 | contig 10045 bp, 7 predicted proteins | sample 5399871 | NCBI WGS metagenome assembly WPCI01 (sample SAMN12869469, study PRJNA574797) | sludge metagenome | isolation source: wastewater treatment of pH7 | place: China:Beijing | collected 2019-05-20
TTGAGAGACTCCTTTGGTAGGGTAGGTTTTAGTCGACTAAATTTTACCAAATGTGAGTCTCTTTTTGATTTGAAGATAAGAAAAAAGTGTTGGTAGAAAATCGACTTCGATTTTCCACCAACACAAAATATTATAGAACCAAAAAGCTTTGACTATAGTCAAAGCTTTTTCTTTTTTTGCCCCAAGGGATATGTTAGGCTATAGTAAGAAAAGATAAAGATGGGGCTAAAACATGAAGGTATCAATCAATCGTAAATTGATTCTAAATATTTTGTTATTTGTAGTAATGATCGGAGTGATTATTTTTGTTATTCGTGATTCATTGAGTGAGATTTTTACGGAGCTTGGCAGAACGTCACTGCCAGTACTTATAGGGGTCACGGGATTTGGTCTTATCAGTCAGATAATCGAAGGATATACGATTAAAAATATTGCGGCGGAGTTTAATCCAGAATTTACAATCCGCGATGGTTTTTTTGCTTCAGCGTATTCAACTTTTTATCGAGTGATTACTTTTGGCACAGGTTCGATTGTGTCTGAGGTGATTTATTACCACAAAAAGAAGCTGAAGTTTTCAGAAGGAACCGGCACGAGTGCATTACGCATGATTGTCTATAAGGCTGCCTTGATCGTCTGGGCTTTGTTTTTCTTAATCGTAAAGAGCGACGCAATTCAAAAATATATTTCCAATGGTATTTTCTTTGTTTCAGCAGGGATTATCGTCACGTTGCTGATTATTTCGGTGTTATTATTACTAAGTTTAAACATCAATGCTCAAGTTTTCTTGGTGATTGTGTGTAATCGGCTTTTTAAACAGAAAAAATTACGGGACATCGTTGATCAATTGAATATCCAAGTTTATTCTTTAAGAGGGGCGATCCAAACTTTTATTCACGATCGTCAAGCGGTCTTGCGTGTTTTTTGTTCCAACATGGCCAAACTGGTGGTCTGGTATGCCTTGCCGTTTTTCATTTTAATTCAAAGTCATCCGCAAATTGATCTTTGGCTGACAGTGGCATTGATTAGTTTTACTGTAATTCTCGGTGGTGTTTTACCAGCGCCAGGGGGGATTGGTGGTTTCGAGTTTGTGTATGTTTTACTATTTAGGAATATTGTCGGAAAAGTCGATGCAGTCTCTTCTTTGCTTTTATACCGTTATGCTACCTATCTACTGCCGTTTTTAATTGGTATGATCTATGTATTAATTAGTAAACAACGTCAAATCAATCACGAAATTAAAGAAGCCAAAAAAGAAGTTAACGAGTGAATTCGTTAACTTCTTTTTGTTATCTTTAGAATTGATTAGTTATCAATAATGGACTACGAGTTTACCGATCATTTGATTGGATTCAACCAAATGATGAGCTTGATAAAAAGCTTCTGGTGAGAAACCTGGGATAATCTTAGTTAAGGTACTTTGAATCTTCTTGGTTTGCAATAATTGCACCAACAATTCTAAAATGGCACCTTGGCTGGCGATATCATAGTCATAATCGGTTTTAGCAAACATATACTCCCAATCAAAACTGCCAGATTTATTCTTGAGTTTGGCTAAATTTATGTCTTTATTTGAGGCGACAATCGATGCAAGATGGCCAAAAGGTTCGAGCAATTCGCTCATTTCTTCAAAATAGCGATCGGTTGAGTGCAAAAGCAAAATATAAGGAAGGGCTGAATAGCCGATTTTTTTGAGCTGTTTGGTCAAATCTTTGTGATGATCGACAACGTAGTCAGCTCCCATTTTTTCAGACCATGCTTTGCTTTCTTTGCGGGAGGCAGTGGTAATGACGGTCAAACCAGCCCATTTGGCTAATTGGGTCGCAACAGATCCGACACCGCCTGCACCATTAACAATCAAAATGGTTCCTTCATTCTGATTTTCCTTTGGAACTAAGCCCATTTTTTCAAATAAAACTTCATAAGCAGTAATAAAGGTCAAAGGCATCGCTGCTGCTTCGTCAGTTGGAAGCTCATTAGGCAATTTTGCGACAATCCGTGAGTCAACGACTTGCTGTTCACTATAACTACCAAATCGTTTAGTGGTACCGGCAAAAAAAACACGCTCACCAATTTCGATATTTTCAACGTGACTACCGACTTGCATAACAATTCCCACGCTATCAAAACCTAAAACATGAGGTTGAGGGGTTCCTTTACCAGTTTGTCGTAATTTTGTATCAACTGGATTGATGGAAACGGCTAAATTTTTTACTACAAGATCAAATTTATCTATTTTAGGAAGCATTACTTCATAAGTTTCAAAATAGTTTCCAGTTGAAAGGTCAAAGCCTTTTTCGAATCCGATCACACGAGAAATCACTGGATCACTCTCCTTACTATGGTTAAAAATATAATTATTTTGTCAAAATGGATTTTTCACATCGCGTCATTCACTTTTTAGCAAAAAAATGCTGAGGAAACAACGAAGAGGATAAACCTTTTCTAATAATGAAAGAATTGTAGCATTATTTTGACTTTCTTCATAATAATAAACGTTGTGATTTGCGAGTTTAATTATTTGACCATTACTGACCAAAGAGTTATACTAATAACTGTAAAATATTATTTATGTCGGAGGTATGTTTATGAATATCGAGAAGATGACGACAACTTTACAAGAAGCGATCGCTGAGGCCCAGCAGATCGCTGTTACGCGACACCATCAAGAAATTGATATCGCTCATTTATGGAAGATTTTTTTACAACCCAATCATTTTGGTCGAAACTTTTATACCGATGCTGGGATAGATGTGGATCAGTTTGAACAAGAAGTGGATCAGCTTTTGGATGACTATCCAACTGTCAGCGGTGGAAATGTTCAATATGGTCAAAATCTTAGTCAAAATCTATTCAATTTATTGAATGAAGCTGATCAATTACGAGCAAAATTTGAAGATGATTTTCTATCGACGGAAATCGTCATTTTAGCGTTGATGAAGTTAAAAAATTATTCCTTGACGAAGTATTTAAACCAACAAGGATTAAATGAAAAAGAAGTCCAAAGAAATATTGAAGAAATGCGAGGGGGCGATCGAGTGACTTCACAAAACCAAGAGGAAACTTACAAAGCCTTAGAAAAATACGGGGTCGACTTAGTCCAACAAGTCAAAAATGGAAAGCAAGATCCGATCATTGGCCGCGATGAGGAAATTCGTGACGTCATTCGAATCTTATCTAGAAAAACTAAAAATAATCCAGTCTTAATTGGTGAACCCGGTGTCGGAAAGACCGCCATCGTTGAAGGGTTAGCCCAACGAATCGTTCGAAAAGACGTACCAGAAAATCTAAAAGATAAAACAGTCTTTTCTTTAGATATGGGTTCATTGATTGCCGGAGCGAAATTCCGGGGAGAATTTGAAGAACGACTGAAAGCCGTTTTGAAAGAAGTAAAAAAATCCGATGGTCGAATCATCCTCTTTATCGATGAAATTCACAATATTGTCGGAGCGGGAAAAACAGAAGGGAGCATGGATGCCGGTAATTTGTTAAAACCGATGCTGGCTCGGGGAGAATTACATTTGATCGGTGCGACTACCTTAGATGAATACCGTCAATACATGGAAAAAGATAAGGCTTTAGAACGTCGTTTCCAAAAAGTTCTCGTAAAAGAACCAACCGTGGAAGATACGATTAGTATCTTGCGTGGCTTGAAAGAACGCTTTGAGATCCATCATGGGGTAAATATCCACGACAATGCTTTAGTAGCGGCTGCTACTTTATCTGATCGCTACATTACGGATCGCTTTTTACCAGATAAAGCAATCGATTTAGTCGACGAAGCTAGTGCCAGCATTCGGGTAGAAATGAACTCGATGCCGACTGAATTGGATCAAGTAACACGGCGATTAATGCAATTGGAAATCGAAGAAGCGGCTTTGAAAAAAGAAAGCGACGATGCTAGTAAGAAACGGTTAGCTAATCTGCAAGAGGAGTTAGCGGATTTACGGGAAGAAACCAATGCGATGAAAATGCAATGGGAGACTGAAAAAGAGGAAGTCAATGTCGTTTCCAATAAACGGGCGGAAATTGATCAAGCTAAACATGAATTAGAAGATGCCGAAAATAATTACGATCTTGAGCGAGCAGCCGTTCTGCGTCATGGGACGATTCCTAAACTAGAAACAGAATTAGCTGAACTGGAAGAAAAAAATAAAAAGAATGACATTAAAATGGTCCAAGAATCCGTTACCGAAAATGAAATTGCGCAAGTTGTTGGGCGTTTAACGGGGATTCCTGTAACTAAATTAGTCGAAGGTGAACGAGAAAAACTATTGAGTTTAAATAGTACTTTGCATCAACGGGTAATTGGTCAAGACGAGGCCGTTGATGCTGTAAGTGATGCTGTCTTACGTTCGCGGGCAGGCTTGCAAGACCCTAACCGTCCACTAGGTTCATTCTTGTTCTTAGGACCAACCGGTGTCGGAAAAACCGAGCTGGCAAAAGCATTAGCGGAGAATCTATTTGATTCTGAAGAGCATATGGTCCGAATCGATATGAGTGAATATATGGAGAAACATTCAGTGTCACGGCTTGTCGGAGCGCCTCCAGGTTATGTTGGTTATGAGGAAGGCGGTCAATTGACCGAGGCTGTTCGCCGCAATCCTTATACGATTATCTTGCTAGATGAAATCGAAAAAGCACATCCAGATGTCTTTAATATTTTGTTACAAGTATTGGATGATGGACGTTTGACGGATTCTAAAGGTCGTTTAGTTGATTTCAAAAATACTGTATTGATCATGACTAGTAACATTGGCTCGCAAGTTCTGTTAGATGGCGTGACGGCCGAGGGAACGATTCCCGAAGCGACCAAAGAACAAGTCTTGAGCTTACTTCGAGGACACTTCAAACCAGAATTCTTGAATCGAATTGATGATACGATTTTATTTACTCCATTGAGCTTAGATGATGTGAAAGAAATCGTAGAGAAAATCGTGCAGCAACTTTCTCACCGTTTGGAGGAACAAGAAATCCAACTGACTATCTCTGAGCATGCCAAGAGTTGGATTGCGGAAAAAGCGTATGAACCGCAATACGGCGCACGGCCATTGAAACGCTTTATTACGCGAGAAGTTGAAACACCATTAGCCAAAGAAATCATTGCTGGACGCGTTATGCCGAAAACAAAAGTTTCGATTGAATTACTGGATGATCAACTAGTCTTTCAAAATGAAGCGCTTGATGAATAAAAACTGATGACGACGAAACGATCGTTTAACGATCGTTTCGTTTTTTTTATGTCTGCTTATTGATTGCTTTGATAAAATCAAGTGGTTATTAATGGTAAGACGACTACTTTTTCATTACACATGTTACGAAATAATGACAAATTAGCGAAATTAGTTTGTTTAAATTGTTTGTTGATTATTATTGACTTATACTCATAAGGTAAATAAAAATGAAGAGCTCTGTAAAGGTTTCTTGGAGGTATATAATGAATCAGTTTAAAACGCGTACCGAAAAATATAATTATTTGAGAATGCAGCAAAAGAAGAAGCGATTGAAGTCAGCTAAGAAATCAATTCCTTTATTAGGAACAGCAATGATTCTATCGCCGGCTGTTTTAAATTTAGAGCCAGTTAAAGCCCAAGCAGCTGAAACCGGACAAACCCAAAATCAAGCGGCTTTTATCGAACAGTTAGGGGCTTCTGCGATGCAGGTCTCAGCGGCAAATGATCTTTATGCCTCGATTATGGTCGCTCAAGCGCTAGTTGAAACAGGTTTTGGTAGTTCCCAATTATCAGCCGCACCTTACTATAATTTGTTTGGCGTAAAAGAATATAGCGGTGGTCCATCAGTTACTATGAGCACACAAGAATATTTAGATGGCCAGTGGGTGACAATGAATGAGCCCTTTGCTGTATATAGTAGCTATGGAGAATCTTTCCAAGCGCATGCGAGTCTTTTAGCAAGCTCTTATTATGCGGGTGCACGAAAGAGTCATACTTATAGTTATCAAGATGCGGCTGTCTATTTGACAGGGCGTTATGCTACTGATCCAGGCTATGCTGGGAAACTGATTTCATTGATTCAAGCATATAATTTAACACGTTTTGATACGCCAGGAGCAGGTACGGCAGTACAAACCACGACTGAGACTGATCAAGTTCAAAGTCCGCAATCAACTACAGTTTCTTCGCAGGCACAAGCTAGTGGACAGTCTTATACTGTTCAATCAGGAGATTCAATTTGGGGAATCGCCGAGAAATTTGGTATTAGCGTGGATCAATTATTAGCCGATAATGGTTGGAGTTCTGATTCAACCATTATGCCTGGTGATACGATTGTTATTTAAGACGGAGCGGTTAGCTCTGTCTTTTTTTGTTTATGGGAAAGTCTGTTCATTAGGCAATTGCTAATGCCACTTTTTAAAAGACAAAATTCTCGCATCTTTTCTCATTATTCGTTAAGATAACTTACATAAGGTAAGAAATGGAGTGAGTAAGATGGCAAAAATTTATAACTCGATTTTAGAAACGATTGGTGAAACCCCCATTGTAAAATTAGCAAATATAACGACTGATGAAATGGCACAAGTTTACGTGAAGCTAGAGTCATTCAACCCTGGCGGCAGTGTAAAAGATCGAATCGCTTTACGAATGATCGAAGACGCTGAAAAAAACGGTGAATTAAAACCTGGTATGGAAATTATCGAACCGACTTCCGGTAATACTGGAATCGGTCTAGCGATGGTTGGAGCAGCTAAAGGCTATCCGGTAACATTAGTGATGCCTGAAACGATGAGTGTTGAACGACGAAAACTGATGCAGGCTTATGGTGCAAAACTAGTCTTAACCCCTGGGCCAGATGGAATGAAAGGCGCAATTGCTAAAGCAGAAGCATTAGCAAAAGAAAAAGGCGGTTTTGTGCCGGAACAATTTGATAACCCATCCAATCCAAAAGTTCATGAAGAAACGACTGCCAAAGAAATTGTTAATGTCTTTGAAACAAATGGATTAGATGCTTTTGTTGCCGGTGTTGGTACTGGAGGAACGATTACGGGCGTTGGTAATGAATTGAAGCGGATGTATTCAGATATTAAGATTTATGCGGTAGAGCCTGTAGAATCGCCTGTATTAGAAGGCGGTCAACCAGCTCCTCATAAAATTCAAGGAATCGGAGCTGGATTTGTTCCAAGTATTTTAAATACTAATATTTATGATGAAGTTTTAGCGGTTAAGGGCAGTGACGCTATGAAGACTGCCCGGGAAATTGCGAAAAAGGAAGGCATTTTAGTAGGGATATCTTCAGGAGCTGCGTTATTTGCGGCGCTTAAAGTAGCGAAAGAAATGACTCCGGAACAAAAAGTCTTGGTTTTATTGCCTGATAATGGGGAACGCTATTTATCAACTGAATTATTCCAATTCAACCAATAAGTTTATAAAAAATGTTAAATTTCAAATCCGCCTAGTATTTCTCCCCAGATAATAGTATCATTTTAGTAGAGAATACAGGCAGGAGGGGCTTATATGGTAAATGAGGCAGTTGATCAAGCGATCAAAGAATTGAAGGCCGGTGGGGTTCGTATTACGCCACAGAGGTATGCCATTTTAGAATATTTGATCCAGTATCGAAATCATCCAACAGCTGACGAGATTTTTCGTTCGCTAGAAAGCCGCTTCCCAAATATGAGTGTGGCGACCGTGTACAACAACTTGCGAAAGTTTGTGGAGATCGGAATTGTTCAAGAAATGAATTATGGTGACGCAGCAAGTCGCTTTGATTTTACTAACAAACAACACTATCATGCAATTTGTACGGAATGTGGAAAAATTGTCGACTTTTTCTATCCTGGATTAGAAGATGTTGAAATGGCGTCAAGTAAATTAACTGGTTATCAAATCAACAAGCATCGTTTAGAAGTTTATGGTTTGTGTCCAGATTGCCAAGAGAAAGCTGAGGAATAATTCCTTGGCTTTTTTTGTAATTCTTATTTGTAAGTAGCAGCTGATGTTCTCGTTAAATGAGGTATATCACATAATTTAGTGAGAACGTTTGCTTCATTTTTGTTAAAAAAACTTTTTAAATAGAATTTTAAATACAAAAATGAAAGCATTCTTATTTTAAAACATTGATATAAAGGCGTTTTAGTCTTTTTTTTTTTTGTTTAAATGAATGCGTATTTTAATAAAATGAGATATCAATAACACTTGAGTTGTGATCGTTGCTTAAAAAAGGCATTGTGATATATTAAACATGTTCAGAAGTTAATAAACTTCGATAAAAATTCCATAGGAGTGATTTACCGTGAAAATTGGCGTAATTAAAGATCCAAAACAAGGTGAGGCACGCGTAGGCATGACACCTGAAAATGTAAAAATTTTAGTTGAAGCAGGAAATGAAGTACTGGTTGACGATAATGCAGGTGCGGGTTCAGGTTTTACGAATGAACAATATGTTGAAGCGGGCGGTAAAATCGTTGATACAGATACAGCATGGACGGCTGATTTAATCGTAAAAGTAAAAGAACCAATGGAAAGTGAATATCACTATTTCAAAAAAGGACAAATCATTTGGGGCTTTTTACACTTAGCAGCAAACAAAGCCTGCGTTGAAAAAATGATGGAAGTTGGCGTTACTGCGTTATCTGGTGAAAACATTTCTATCAATGGTGTTTTAGAATTATTAAAACCGATGAGTGCCATCGCTGGACGTCGGGCAGTAAACTTAGGTCAATACTATATTGAAAAACAACACGGCGGTGAAGGGATTTTACTTCCTGGGATTGAAGGCGTTGAAGCGGGAACAGTTGTCATCTTAGGTGGCGGGAACGCAGCAGAAAACGCAGCAGATATGGCTGTCGGCATCGGCTGTCATGTTGTGATCCTTGAAGTGAACGAAAACCGGATCAAACAATTAGAAGAACGTTACAAAGATCATAACGTTGAAGTAATTGTTTCTAACACTGAAAACTTAGAAAACCGGATTAAAGATGCAGATGTTTTCATTTCTACTGTCTTGATTCCTGGAGCTAAGCCACCAAAATTAGTTAAAGAATATATGGTTAAATCAATGAAACCAGGTTCAGTAATCGTTGATATCGCGATCGACCAAGGTGGTACAGTTGAAACAATCGACAAACCAACCAATCATGCTGATCCAGTCTTCACAAAATATGGTGTAATCCATTATGCGGTTCCAAATATGCCAGGTGCAACACCAAGAACTGCAACGATTGCCCTAGCAAAAGGAAACATTTCATTCCTTAAAGAAGTTAGTCTAAAAGGTATTGACGCTGCATTGAAATCTGATGAATCATTACTTTCAGGTTTGAGTGTTTACAATGGTAAAGTTGTTTCTAAAGCTTTAGCAGATTCAATCGATGTTCCTTATACTGAAGTAGGAGATGTTTTGTAATGACTAAGACAATGACAAAATTACCTGTGACGATTGAAGATATTCATGAAGCAAAAAATGTAGTAAAACAATATGGTCGTGTGACACCATTAATTCAATCAATGTTTTTAACTGCTAAAACAGGCGGACAAGTGTTCTTGAAATTGGAAAACATGCAATTAACAGGTTCGTTTAAGTTCCGTGGAGCATTCAACAAAATCGCTCATCTGACACAAGCAGAAAAAGATAAAGGTGTCATTGCCGTTTCAGCTGGTAACCATGCGCAAGGTGTGGCATTAACTTCTAAATTATTAGGAATTGAAAGCACGATCGTTATGCCGGAAACTGCTCCAAAAGCTAAAGTTGAAGCAACGGAAGGTTACGGCTCAAAAGTAATCCTTCATGGTGCTGGCTTTGATGAAGCCAAAGCTTATTGTGAAAAAATTGTTGAAGAAACTGGTGTGACTTATATTCCTCCTTACGATGATGAATTTGTTATGGCAGGTCAAGGAACGATCGGTCTTGAAATTCTAGATTCTATCTGGGATGTCGACACTGTAATCGTGCCCGTCGGCGGTGGCGGCTTAATTGCCGGTATTGCAGTCGCAATGAAAACATTCAATCCAAATATCAATATCATTGGTGTTCAAGCTGATAATATTCATGGTATGACTGCTTCATTCCGCGAAGGTAAAAAAGTTGGCTACAA
>WPCI01025297.1_pt1 | contig 10036 bp, 15 predicted proteins | sample 5399871 | NCBI WGS metagenome assembly WPCI01 (sample SAMN12869469, study PRJNA574797) | sludge metagenome | isolation source: wastewater treatment of pH7 | place: China:Beijing | collected 2019-05-20
CATTGCTTTCAACACCTCTTTTTCACTCTGAATCAGTGTTTTTTCTGCAAATCCTTTATGTGGTGGATTAGGATTTTTGCTTGTTCCCCAGTTCTGAAACTTCATGTAGAAGTGGGCCGTTCGATCTGTCTTATCCCATCCTATGTTAATGAAATAAGCTCCGCCTTTTTTAACGATTTTACCTTCTTCGATAGCATTTTTAGCGTGTTTCCCATCCCACCACGGTTGCTTGGGTGTCGGTTTATTTGGTTTAGGTCCCTCTGGAGAGCTAATCTCTAACTTTTGTTTAAATACTCCAGCACCCGCTTTTAATGCTTCTTTTGTGATTTTAGGTACGTCTTGACCTAAATTCTCTAATTCACGAATCCATTCTTCTATTCCAAAGATCTCTAACTCTGCCAATTGGATCGCTCCTCACAGATTAAACACATGTCTTTGTGCTTTTCATCGATATCGATTACTGATTTAATTTCGAATAATTTACCTCGATACCGTACACGCATATCAGAATGAACTCCTTTCCGATATGGAATCGTAAAGTTTATTAACTTAATAACAAACTCTGCATTTCCCTTAAAGATTTCAGAATTAAATCCTGAACCTACAGGAGTTTCAGCCTTTGCCCACGCTTTAGAAAAAACTTCCCAACCTGCCGGGAGTGCGTTTCCTTCCTCGTCTTTTCTTTCGGTTTTATGTTCAATCACAATTCTTTTGTCCCTTTTCCCCGGGTTCATACCGTTTCCTCGCTTAATTGAAGCTGTAATACCATACTTTTAATCGTGTAACGCACTTTTTCATCAGCTTGACCTGAAAGATCACGATTGTCGTACCAATTCGTGACTAAAACCAAAGCAATTTTTTGTGACTGCTTTCGGTTTTCTTCAGTGGCATTATAATGCTTACCCACCGCTTTTTTTACATAAATTTCAGCATTATCGATTAAAAGACCTAAAATATCGTCTTCTTCTGTATCCTCTTCTTCTAATCTCAGCCACTTTTTAGCCAAATTTAAATCTAACAGCATGAAACCCCTCCTTATAAGAGGGGAATAGCCCCTCTACTATTAAACAAACGTGATTTCGCCAGTAACAATCGCTTTTTTATCAACAGCTTTTACATCTAAGCGCTCACGTACCTTCATACCAACTAAATCTTTGCCCCACAGGTCTAATGCTTGCTCTGAGAACTCGATGAATAAAGCCTCTCTATCAAAGATAGTAATAGCCTCTTTAAAATCACCAAAATATAATGGTGTTGTCTTCTTCACCGCATCTGTTTTTAATGTTTTATTACTAACAACACGAATTGGATATTTACCAAATAACAGCTTTTGTGTTGTCATTGTTGGGTTTGGTTGAAGAATATATTTACCATCCGTATCTTTTAATTTATCAAGATAATTAAAAGCATCTTGATTCATGATCGCACTTGATGTTGGCTCAATACCTGGATCAAGCTTCACATTAAAAATATCCTTTAAATCGTCAACTGTTTTAACCGCTACCTTTGTGGCACTGAAATTATCGGTTAAAGCTTTTAAAATTAAAGCATTACGAGTAGCTTTAGATTTTTTAAATGTCCATTTTTTAATGTAAGCTTGAATATTTTCTGCCGTATCTGCAAGTAATTCTTTTGAAAACTTCAAGATACCACCTTTTTTCTTAACGCTATATTGAATATCTTCAAACTTCGGTGCTTCCAACAATGGAAAATCTGCTGCCTCATCCACATTGTCAAACGGGATATATTCTGCCTCTACTTCAATAACTCTAGATCCAGTTAATGTAGAAACAGACTCAACATTTACGTAATTTTCAAGTGCATCTGGACCACTACGACGTAATTCTTTAATAGCTGTACGAATATCTTTTGGTACAGTTAAACCGCCATCAGATGGCACACCTTCAGTCATAGTAGTTGCATTCAATACCTCTTTTTCGTCCTCAGATAGTTTATGTTTTCCTACAGCTGCTTTCATTGCATTAACAAACGCCTCATTAGGCTGTACTGTATTTGCTTGTGGTTGAGGAATTGGGTCATTTGGAATATTATTTACTTCTTCTTCATACAAAGCTGAAGCGATATCGAACTCCTTCTGTAAATCCTTAATTTCATTTGTAAGTTGCTCCGCTTCTTCCAGCTTTTTTTGAGCTAAAAGTTCTCGTGCTGCTGCTTTCTTATTTTGAATCTTAGCTAACAATTCTCTTAATTCTTTTGGCATTTTGCTTCCTCCTTAAAATTGAGCAATAAAAAAAGAGTTAGATCAAATCTATCTCTCTCAGCAATTTATTAATTTTTTCTTGTTCAGCATTTCGAGGTGATTCATTCTTCGGTTCTTTAAAAGCTTTCGGTGTATTCTTATACTCATTAAAGAGATTACTTGTACAAGCTACCGCTGTGTTTTCTGCTACTACTTCAATATTGAAATACTCACTTGCTTTCAGACCATTTAACCACGTCTCATTTTGTACCATTTCTCTTATTTCTTCGATGTCTACGCCTTCTTTTAGATTATCCTTATATACATTGATAATCCCTTCTTCAATTGCGTCTAAATCATCCGCCATTTTTCTAAAATCATTCGCATTACCATATGTGCCATTCCAAGGTTTATGGATCATCAAGTATGCATTCGATGGAACTATCAACTTATCTCCAGCAAATGCAATCACTGAAGCAATCGAACCCCCAAGCCCATCAATGTGAACTGTTTTATAGCCTTCATGACGTTTAATCATATTATAGATGGCCATCCCTGCAAAAACAGATCCTCCACCACTGTTAATATAGATATTTAAGTCTTTCCCTTTAACACCATCGAGGATATTCCTTACATTCTCAGGGTATTGATCTTCATCTTCCCAAGCACCCCACCAAGAAGAGACAATGTCACCATAAAAATAAAGGGATGGTGTATCCTCAGTTTGGTTTTTAATCTGCAACCAATCCACCTTCATCACCTCCTTTCTGAACTGATACTAGTGGAACATAGTTTCCATTACACATTAATTCATCTCCACCTTCTTTACGTGGCAAATCTACAAATTCTCGCGCTTCATTAGGTGTGTAAATGGCGTTGTTCACCCCTTTTGAGAGTCCTTCCATTTGTATCGCAAAATCAGCACGTAAAATGCCATTAACATTAAATTTACAGCAATAACCACTTTGGAATTCATCAGTAAGAAGGAGTTTATAACTCATTTCTTCCTCATAATGTTTCAAAATATATAAAAGGGTATCTACGTAAAATGAACGCTGCTGCGTTTCAACATTTGCATAGTTACCCTTATCATAGTTATTTACTTGTGCCGGCTTAATCCCAAAAGCTCCGGCCACTTGAAGTGCCGTGTACTTATTGATTTCTAAGAATTGAGCATCAGCCATATTCACATTCAACGGTGTAAGTTGAAATCCTAATGGAAGAGGAACTATTCTTCCCGCGTTTTTCAATCCATTACTAAACTCTTCAATCTTTGCTGCCATTTTCCTTGCTTTTTCCTGATCTAAATCACCAGTATACTGTACAACTGCTTTCCCCATTAAACCATTCGAAAAATAGTTACTAAGATACAAAGCCCCACTTTGTATGTTTTCAATTGAGACTTTTAATATATCCTTTACAGCTAAACCGGTAATTCCATCTAACGATAATGATGTTTTAAAATGCATGATCTGATCAAAACGAAATCTATATTGCTTACCGGATTTATTATCTCCCCAGATATACCAAATAGCGTTTTCTTTTTGGAAAGCTCCTGCATTATCAATCCATATTTGCACTTGTTCACTTGGTAAAATCCATAAATCCTTTACTTTCGTCTTATCTGTATTGATATAGACATATGCATTACCATAATGGTTTTTATTCGCTTCAACTGTGGACCAAAAAGTGCTTGATGTCATGTATGGATTAGGTCGCATTTTTAAAAGTGTATATAAACTATGATCTGTCGCCTTCTCAAGTCCTTTGTTTGTATCCTTATACAATTTCAAAGGTAATTTCCCTACACTTTCAGACAGTAACCTCAAACAAGTAAAATAAGTAATCTCACTTAATTTATTTTTATTTACACTTCCAATATCAATGCCTAACATCTTTAAAAACTCGTCTGAGTCTAAGGCTACAGAGTTCTGAACTTTCTTAGGTTTAATTTTGTCGAGCCATTTCCACATGTATTCACCTCCTTTACCAACCCCATGTATTAAGATTCTCATCCGTAACATATTGACTCAGATTTAATCCTACTTCACCTTTCATTGCCATCTTGTGTGCATCGATAACAGCATCAATTGGGTCAATTCTTTTTTCTTTTAAGTGCTTATCAATTTTGATTTCACCGAAACTATTTGATACTGTTTTGGCGTTTGCTACACTCCATGTTAACAATTTATTTTTACGATTGTATTGAACATTCTCCGCTTCAACTTCCAATCTAAAATCAATTGTAGCATCGTTTAAATTCTTCGCGGATTGAACAATCATAATGCTGTTCCAACCAAGCTCTTCAAGATCACTTAAAAAGGCATCTGCATTATGCGGATCGTAGGCTATTACATTTACAATCAAGTCATAATCTTCTACAATCCGTTTTAAATAAGCAATTATATATTTATAATCCGTTTTAATGCCCCCTAGCGTCTCTGTAACGGTTAACAATCCATCTCTAACCCAAATATCATATGGAGCGTTATCCGTCTTTATATGCTCCGCCACACGATTTTTAGGGATAAAACTGTGCGAATGAACAAAGTAATTCTTCTCTTCTTCTTTTAAATATGGGAAGACAGCCCCTAAACTCGTTAAATCACCGCCACTAGATAAATCGAGACCTATATAACACTCTTTCCCTCTAAAATCCTCTAAATCCAAATCTGAAGCGCATTTTTTCCAGTGCTCCATGTTCATATATTGGTTGTCTGTAAATTGCACCCAAATATTTAAATGCTTTGTAAGGAAATTACGAAGTTCACTTCCACCCCTACGTTTTGCTGCGCTTGCCATTGTTTCTAGGGTTTCAATTCCTTCTTCATCTCTTGCTACTAACGGATTTGCCTTTATCCAATTACTTGAATCCCAAATATCATCATCTTTATCCAATTGAGCAATGTATACAAACTGTTTTTCGTCTTCGTATACACCTTCAAGGAGTCTACAACAGTCCTCATATAACTCATAGCAAGGGCTATTTAAATCAAATCCTGCTGTTGTGATAACTGATATTAGGCATTCTTTTAATTTTGTTGTTCCACCCTCCAATAATTTATACATTTGATTTGTAGGGTGTTTATGATATTCGTCCACAATACCAAGATAAGAACGGAATCCATCAATACTTTCCGTATCTCTTCCAAGAGCACGAACAACTCCGTTTGTTACAAGTGCTTCAATGGTATTCTTATATTCTTTCACCTTGAAACATTCACTTAAATCTTCATCGGTTTCAATGAACTTAATCATTTCTTTGAGAACTATATTTGCTTGGTCCTGTTTCGTAGCTGTACAGTATACTTGAGCATAATTATAGCCATCAAAATTACTATAATATGTCCCTAATACACCATTCATCATGGATTTACCATTTTGTCTGCCCACTTGAACATAGCTACTTCTAAATCTACGATAACCCGTTTCTTTATGGACCCAACCATGCAATGATCCGAAAATAAACGCTTGGAATTCCGCTAAGATAAGTGGTGATATCTCTTCACCTTCACCTATCATTAAAGTTTCAGCATACTCAAGTAACCGGTCTGCCTTTTCTTCATCGAAATAATAAACAAACGGCGCTAATTTACTTTTTTCTAAATCATCTAAGTGCCTTTGGCAAGCTAACTTAACGTACTTCCCTGCAATTTCTCGACCTTCTAATACATCAAGAGCATACTGTGTGACTCTATTCATATAACAAACCTACATAAACTTATTAAATTTATTTTTAGGCTTTTCATCGTTTTCTTTTGGAACTACTAATCTACATCTTGATGTAATTGTTAGGCCTAAATCACTGGAAGCTTGTCTACATTGCTTAAAAAGTTTGTCTTGATTTATAAGTAAGTCTGAATAAACATCATTTGATACGGTGTATGTTCTTTCAGATATGATGTTACCTTCCGGATCTTTTTTTACATCCACCACTTCTTCTAACGGACTAAGTTCAAGCATAGCATTTGTAATTTCCACATACATTTTCCTTGCTATTAAAAATCTTGCTAAAGCATCAACATCAAGATTGGACATAATTTCAATCCTGATTAATTCATCAGATATTTTTTTAAAGTCTCTTCTTAAATCTTTCGGCAAATAAGAAGGCGCCCTGATTTTATCACTAGGCGCCTTAATTTCTTTTGATTTACGATTTTCAATTTCTGCTTTTGTTAAATGCTTTTTTCCCTTTAGTACAACTAAATCAACAGGTTCTCTCGGTCTAGCCATTCACCTTCCTCCTTTCGGAATTTTCATTTAGGGAGTTTTCGCGAAAAAAAAGACCACCCGGCGACTCGTCGCCCTCCTTGAAAAGTTTTTACTATCCCCCTACCCTATCAAGCTTCTTAACATCTTCTGCGCACTGTACTTCTCCGTACTAATGTCATATAACTTATGAACCTTCTGGTGACATTTCTCACACAACGAAATCAAATTACTTCTTACCAGAGCTAACCGATCATTCTCTTCTAAAGGAATAATGTGATGTACCGTGTTCATTGGTTTAACCTTGTTCTCACTCCAACACAACTGACACAAACCATTATCTCTATCCTTTACGCTTTCTCTAGTTACTCGCCAAGGCTTTGAGTTATAGAACTTCTGGTTGTCTGTATCCGTTCGCTTCGCTTTATAATCTCTATGCCTTTGCTTCCTTCTTTCTTCAGCGACAACAGCACATGCCTCGCACATACCTTGTTCCATTGGTACTGTCTTACCACATCTACATATCTTCAGTAACATGTTATATCCGATGTACCTTTAACAATAGGATGATTATGTTGGATGATCTTTGTGTTGCCGCGTACTTCATCCGGCTCCACATGTTCGATATGAATGTATGTCCCATCTGTAAGCTTATCTGTATTCGTAACCCAATCAACACTCACACGTATCTTATTATCTATCGGCTTGCCCTTGTACTGAACTACTGGTACCGAATCTATATCCGACAATGTAATGGCTAATAACGGTTGCTCCTTCTCCATTCTCATCTCACTCCTTGTTTTCTCTAATTGCTTTCAGCTGTTCCATTTCTTTTAATACTAACTTATCTATGTCACTCACCTCGTGCACTTCCTTAGCTTCCATACAAGCTTTCATGATACATAAAGCAATCATCATTCCCGTACTGTATCCAATAAAGAAGCTTAACCAAGTCATCCTTCATCCTCCTCTAAAATAAAAAGCACCCGAATGGATGCTTTACTATGGATTACTTATTTGTTTTTTCATTACGGTATGTGAAGTTTTATCTTTCTTTCAGCTAACAACCACGACAGACACTATCAGTCCGCTTATCAGGCTCCCTCAGTCCGTCTACCTAGGATGTTGTTAGCTCAAAGAAGAGCAAAAGATCTCCCTAATAACGGTATCATTCAATCACTACCATCTGCTGGTTTCGGATTTTATTTGCCGTCATTACGAACCATTTAGAAATTTAGAAACAACATAGTGAGTCATGTTTTCCGCCACTTCTCACAATACAAATATATCACGTTGATTCCAAAACAGCCGGCACATTTCCTGCCAAAAATCGGTCACGAGTCTGCCACTTATTTTTATTATCCACTCTTATGTACTTTATCTTAATGAGTTACCCATATCTTATATTGTGTGTAACTGACCCCTTCGCCAAATCCCTTGATATCATTGACTTAATTAAACTGACCCTTTTGAGTTACACAGTACAAAATTTATGAGTAACTGTATAGATTTAAAAAGAAAAAGCAATGCTTAGATTTTAAATCTAGTCATTGCTTTATCCATTGCATCTTGGTTTACCCCTATATAACGCAATGTGACCTTCTCTGACGAATGATTGAATATCTCCATGAGTAATGCTATGTTTTTTGTTTGCATGTACATATGATAGCCGTACGTCTTTCTCAGCGTATGTGTTCCTATTTCGTCTAATCCAAACTCCGCCGCTGCTTCACTTAATATCTTATATGCCATGCTACGACCGATTGGACGATTTCTACCTTGTCTACTTTTCAATAGGTACTCATTATCTTCTCTTTCTTCAATAAACCATTTAAGTTCTCTTTTCAATGCTGCAGTAATTTGTATTCGTTTCTGTTTTCCTGTCTTCTTTTCTCTCATCGATATATGACTACCTTTGACATCTCCTACCTTCAATTTCAAAATGTCAGAGATTCTTAAGCCTGTATTGATTCCCATAATGAAGAGAATGTAATTACGTAAGCTCTTCTCCTTAAAATAATCTTTTAGCTGCTGTATTTTCTCTGGATCACGTATCGGCTGAACAAAATTCATTATTCATTACCTCCAGTTTCTTCAGTCTCATAAACTTCTAATCTAAGAGCAAAAGCAAGTTTATAAAACACTCTAGCCTTAACGCGTCGATAAGTACGCTCACTCATGCCAAGTTCGTTATATACAATATAATCGCATACATCTTCATCTTCTAAATAACGCTTAATAATAATGTTTCTTTGGTCCTTTCCAGCACGCCCATTGCCTAAACGACTAAGAAACTGGTCAATGCGAAATGACGTTTGCTTAATCCACTCTTCTCGTTTACTTTGCTGTATATTAGCCATTGCGACATCTTCTAATGGCTTTCCTACATCATTTGTAGGTCCGTGATATCTAATTTCATAAGAAGGAGTGACTTTCATTTCTTCACGCATCATTCCAAACTGTCTATATAAACGTACGCTTTCCAGAACACCTTCTAATTTTTTCTGCGTTGCTGCTCTATCGATTTTTGGTAAGAAAGATAATTGTTTAGTCATGTAAGACCACTCCTCTTTATTTTTATATTACTTTTGTCTTAATGCTCCACGTCTTCGTTCATATCGTGGTCCACGAATTCCCATTAAATCTTCAATGTCACGAGTACTTAATTTTTCTTTTCTTTTTTTCTGTTTTTTCTTCTTTCCTTGCTTGGATTGCTTTTTCCATTCACGTAATTGATCTCTTAGTGCCTTCATTTCCCCATCTCCCTTTTCAAAATAAAAAAGACACCTATTCCTAAAACAGCCTTAATTGCCGCTTTAATGAATTGGTGTCCTCTAGTTTTCTAGCCGGACTATATTCTGTTTGCTTTACTTTAAAATGCCAGCTTGTACAAAGATGTTTCTCCAAGCTTTATTAACTTGATACTTCTCCACCTCTTTTGTGCGACGAGCAATTGCTTTTCTGATTTTTCTTTTCTTCAAAGCTTTCATTCTCCTAACCTCACTTTCTATTCTTCAACGTAATACTGCCTCATCCAATACACACACAGTATTATGGCAGCTATATCCCAAAGTGAATCTAAATAATTTTGTAATAAAAACTGATTTGCAACCTCTAATCCATTCTCGATAGCCGTTATCGTGAACAGCATTGCTGACCATTTATTAACTTGACCATTATCAATTACAAGTACAATAGCTATCAAAAGTGTCGCTCCACCTAACGTGTCTGCTACATCCCACCATTTCTGCTGTATTACTGCTATAATTGCTAATCCCACATTAAGTGCGATAAGTAACGAGAATAAATGTTTATAAATCTTGTTATTTGGTAACATGTTTTTCTCACTTTCTATTCAAAGGATTATTTTGTTAAAAACCCCGAAGATATTTTCTTGTCAGTAAAATTTTTCTGATAATTTCATTTGCTAGGAAAATAAGGATTATTAGTTTCATACATCAAAATACTTATACATATTCATTACAAACAAAATGTTAATTTTGTATGTTCCCTTATAAAATTAAACTTAAGAAAGGGTGATAATATAATGCTTAAGTTTTTTCTAACCTTAACTGCTAAAAACGATCAAACAATAACATGGAAGAAATACTATTATGAAATTGTTAA
>WPCI01249114.1_pt1 | contig 10035 bp, 8 predicted proteins | sample 5399871 | NCBI WGS metagenome assembly WPCI01 (sample SAMN12869469, study PRJNA574797) | sludge metagenome | isolation source: wastewater treatment of pH7 | place: China:Beijing | collected 2019-05-20
CATCGCCTCGTCTACTGTCCCGCATACCGGTAGACTTGACGGCGGTGTTCGCTCATTACGAGAGCGGCAAAGTTTGCTCATAACTGAACCACGAGGATAGGTATGTCAGAGGATCAGAATACGTCAGAGAATTCGGAGCGCCAGAAGCGTCCTTCTTCGGGGTGGCAGTCAGCATCAGATCGTGGCGCAGGTCGTCGTGACGGCGGTGGTCGTGATAACTTCCGTTCCGATCGTCGTGATGATCGTGGTGGGCGCTACAATGATGATCGCCGTGACCGTGGCGAAAGTCGTAACTTCCGCGACCGCAACGATGGAGATCGTCGTGGGTACGGCAATCGCCGTGACTACAACGACCGTGCTCGAGACGACCGCGGTTTCCAGCGTGATGATCGCCGTGAGGGCGGATACCGTGGTCGTGACGACCGGCGAGGACCGCGCGAGGACCGGGGCTTCCAACGTGACGACCGCCGTGACGGCGGCAACCGTGACAACTTCCGTTCCGACCGCCGTGATGATCGTGGTTTCCAGCGTGATGACCGTCGTGAAGGTGGTCGCCGTTGGGAAGATCGTGGTGGTAACCGTGACAACTTCCGTTCCGATCGTCGTGATGATCGTGGTGGGCGCTATAATGATGATCGCCGTGAGGGCGGATACCGTGGTCGCGACGACCGTCGTGATGGTGGGGGTCGTGATAGCTTCCGTGGTCGTGAATACAGCCGCGACCGTCCGTTCGAGTCGCGGGGCTACGATCGGGAGGGACGGGCAGACCGGTTCGATGACCGTGAGCGCGGCCATGGCGGGCGAGATCCTTTCGTGCCGGAAACGATCTCGGCCAGCGATCTGGACAAGGAATCGCGTAGTCGTTTGATGAGCCTCAGCCGCATCAATGCGGAGAATGTCGCCCGTCATTTGGTCTACGCCGGCACCATGATGGATGAAAATCCGGAAGTTGCCTACGAGCACGCTCAGGCTGCCTATCGACATGCCGCACGAATCGACATTGTGCGGGAAGCTTTGGGCTTGGCCGCTTACCTGACCGGACGCTACAACGAGGCTCTGCGCGAGCTGCGCACATACCGCCGTATGACGGATGATTACACCCACGTTGCCATTGAAGCTGATTCGGAGCGCGGTCTGGGTCGCCCAGAAAAGGCTCTTGCATTCATTGCCGAAATTCCGATGAAGAAGCTCGACCGGGACTCCCAGATTGAACTGGCACTGGTCACGTCGGGAGCTCGTGCCGATGCCGGTGACTCCGAGGGCGGGCTGGCCGTCCTGGAGAAGATCAATCCGGAGAGCTTGGACGAGATGCTGCGCGCTCGATTTGAGTTGATCCGCGCCGATCGCCTTGAAGAGCTGGAACGCTCCGAGGAGGCCGAGGAAGTGCGCAAGGAGTGGGAGCCGATCTTCACCGCCGAAGGCGAAGTGGACCTGTACGAGGACGATGAGGACGACCTCGACTCAGAAGAAGCGGATCCCGTGGATGACGAGCTCGGTTCCTCAGATCCTGTGGATACCGATTCGGAGGAATCCGAGAGCCACGAGCAGGTTGAGGAACTCGACGAAGCCTCCGGCCTGTACGCCGACGGGAACGAGTACTCGGAGACCGGGGATGAAGTCGATGATCTTGTGGATGAGGATCCTGAGAATACTTCCTCCGATGAGATCCTTGACGACGGCGACGGTGACGGCCCGGTTGAAGACGCCGATTCGGACGAGGACGACTTCTATGACGTAACCTCTGAGGTCGACGAGCTCGAGGTTGAACTGGACGAGGCCGAAGAAGACGAGGAATCAGCGACTTCCTCGGAAGCTGACAACGAACGATAGTCATCACCGAGTGATAGGAACTGAAGGCATGGGAGAGACCCTGGTCAGCCGCTTTGATGTTGGACTCTTCGATTTGGACGGTGTCTGCTACCTCGGGCAAAAGGCCGTGGACTACGCGCCTGAATCGATCCGAAGGGCGATCAATGGCGGCATGCGCCAGGCCTACGTCACAAACAACGCATCGCGAGCTCCGCAGGAAGTAGCAGCCCAGTTGGTTGGCCTCGGAATTCCGGCCACCGAGGATTCGGTGATCAATTCCGCCCAGGTCGGCGCCCGTATGTTGCGCCAGCATGTGGCAGAGGGATCGAAGATCCTCGTTCTGGGGGCGCAAGCCTTGCGTGACGAGGTGCGCAAGGTGGGTCTCGTCGTCGTCGAATCGGCTGATGACGAACCCGCGGCCGTCATTCAGGGCTTCTACCCGGACGCTTGCTGGAAGGATCTCAGCGAGGCGGCGTTGGCGATCCGCGCCGGTGCGCTGTACATCGCGACCAACCTTGACAAGACGATTCCGCGCGAGCGTGGACTGATGGTCGGCAACGGCTCGTTGGTACTGGCTGTCGCGAACTCGACGGGAGTGACTCCGCTGTCGGCGGGGAAACCGGAGCCCGAGATCTTCCGTATCGCGGCACAGATGTTGCAGGCTCGGCGTCCTTTCGCCATCGGGGACAATCTCGATACCGACATCCAGGGCGCGGTCGCCGCAGGTATCCCAGCACTCCACGTGTTGACGGGACTGGCCACGGCCAGAGACATCTGCCTGGCCCCGGTGACGCACCGTCCAGACTTCCTTGCGGACGACCTCCGTTCTCTCCATGAGCCGTATCCGGACATCGAGTTTGAGGGTGAGTGGACCGTGGTTCGCCAAGCTCGCTGCCGTTGGATCGGCACAGCCTTCGATCTGCCCGGTCTCGCATCCAGCGATGTTCTTGATCTCGATTCGTATCGCGCCCTCGCTCATACTGCATGGCGGGTCGCTGATACCGGATTCGATCCGAATGTTTTGGCGGGGGCTCTTCCGGAATTCTCGGTCCACCGTTGAGCGATTGGTCGTTGATACAGTAGACGCATGAGTGATACACCGGCGCCACAGCCTCAAGTCAGCCCTCAAACCGTTCTCGCGGATCTTGAGAATCAGGGCACGGATGAACAAATCCATTCCCTGACAGGGTTGCTCGACGAGCTGTCGCGCCGGTTGTCTCATGCTCAGGGTTGAATGAGCGGGAGAGAAACGTGGCTCGTCTTATCAGAGTCGACGCAGAACTGGTGCGCCGCAAGCTGGCACGTTCGCGTCAGCAGGCGGGGGACCTCATTGCCGATGGCCTGGTGCTGTTGGACGGGGAAGTGGTACGCAAAGCCGCGCGACAGATGAATCCAGCGCAGGCCCTTGTGGTGACGGAGTCCCAGAAGGAGGATTACGTATCCCGAGGTGCGCACAAGCTCATTGGTGCTCTCGACAAACTGGGGGAGGCCGCTCCTCGTATCGAGGGTCAGCGGTGCCTTGACGCGGGCGCCTCCACCGGTGGTTTCACGGACGTTTTGCTGCGCCGCGGCGCCAGTCACGTGGTCGCCGTCGACGTGGGATACGGCCAGATCGCCTGGAGGCTGCGTGAGGATCCTCGCGTCACAGTCATCGAACGCACCAACGTGCGAACGTTGGATCCCGCGATTGTGGCACCCGCACCCGACCTGGTCGTGGGAGATCTCTCCTTCATTTCCTTGACATTGGTCATTCCCCCGCTGGTGGCCGCAGCCGCACCGGATGCCGATTTTCTCCTCATGGTCAAGCCACAGTTTGAAGTCGGCAGGGAGCAGCTGGGCAATGGCGGAGTGGTCCGCGACCCGGCGCTGCACGCAGCGGCCGTGGCCCACGTGGCTCGTTCGGCTCGAGAGTCCGGGCTCGCCATTGCCGCGGTGGCGGCATCCCCGCTACCTGGACCTGCTGGCAATGTAGAGTATTTTCTGCACATGGTGGCCGGGACCCCGGACCCGTTGGGGGATGGGCTGGACGCGGCGATCTGGCGTGCGATTGACGACGGGCCTGCGGGCGGATCTATCCCTGCGGGGCAGAAGGCGGAATGACAATGGCTCGCAAAGTCGCGCTGGTATCTCACCCGGAGCGGCGCGATGCGGCCGTCACTGTCGGCAAGGTGACGGAGCATCTCACCGCCCTCGGTATTGAGGTTGTTCAGGCCCACAGTCCCGAAGCACTGGCGGGTGCGGAGCTCATCCTGGTGATCGGTGGCGATGGCACCATCTTGCGCGCTGCAGAATTCGGACGCCCGGCCGGTATTCCAATTCTTGGTATCAACTATGGGCACGTTGGGTTTCTTTCCGAGGCGGACCCCGATGACGTTCCGCTCGTCATGCGAAAAATCGCTTCCGGTGCCTGGCAGATCAACTCCCGGATGACGATCGACATCACGGTGTCTCGCCCGGACGGAACCACGGTGCGCGGGTGGGCCCTCAACGATGCCGCGATCGAGAAGGACGAGCACGCTCGCATGTTCGAGGCCTCGATCGGCGTGGACGCACGCGAGCTCTCCTCCTTCAAGGTCGATACGGTGCTGTTCTCCACGGCAACGGGTTCCACCGCATACAATTTTTCCGCGGGTGGTCCCGTGGTGTGGCCCAATGTGGACTGCATGGTCCTCACCCCCATCGCCGCGCACGCACTGTTCACACGACCGTTGGTCGTGGGGCCGGATTCGACCCTCGAGCTCCATGTCTTGGGGGATGATGCTCGGGTATGGTGTGATGGCCGACGAGTTCTGGCGGCGCCGGAGGGATCAGTGGTCACAGCGGTCAAAGGTGCCAAACCAGTTCTTCTGGCCCGGTTGAATGACTCACCATTTTCCGGACGGCTCGTGACAAAGTTCCAGCTTCCTGTGAAAGGCTGGAGAGCGGCAGCTAATTAAGGGAGGTCAACGTGATTGAGCAGGTTCGCATCTCGAACCTTGGCGTGATCGAGGAAGCGGAACTCAATCTTGGCCCGGGCCTGACGTCTCTGACCGGCGAAACCGGTGCGGGAAAGACGATGGCGGTCACCTCGCTCCAGCTACTCCTCGGTGCGAAGGCTGACGCCAGCAAGGTGCGCCGAGGTGCGTCCGGTGCGGTCGTCGAGGGGTTGTTCATCGTATCCGTTGATTCCCCGGTTCTGGACAGAATTACTGAAGCCGGAGGAACGTTCGAGGTCGACGACGGCGTCGCCGCAGTACTCGTGGCCCGTCATGTGCCGGCATCCGGCCGCTCGCGCGCGTACATCGGGGGCCGCTCGGTACCCACTGCCGTGCTCACCGACATTGCCGGAGATCTGGTGACGGTCCACGGACAGTCGGACCAGCTCCGCTTGGCCACCTCGGCCCAGCAGCGCTCGGCGCTGGACCATTTTGGTGGCGCCGACATCGCAAGGGCTCTGAAGCGCTGGCGCAGAGCATGGGACGCCTTCAATCGGGCGCAGCAGAATCTGAACGCATTCGAGGCTCAGGCCAAGGATGCTGCACGTTCACGTTTGGCCTATGATGCCTTGCTCGCGAAAGTGGATGCCGTCAATCCGGAGCCCGGTGAAGAGGATGAACTTCGCGCCCGGGCACGACTATTGGAGAACACGGAAGCTCGCTATGCCGGATTCTCGGGCGCTGCCGCACACCTGTCAGGTTCGGATTCGATCGAGGACACGGCGCTCTCGGCCATTGCGACAGCCAAGCGTGCACTGGAGGACATCGCGGACACACCGGATGTCGAGGAGCTGGTGGGTCGGTTGGAGGCATCAGAGGCCGAACTGTCGGATATCGCGAATGGTTTGGCGGAACTCGCAGCGCATACGGAAGCCGATCCGGAGCGCCTTTCGGAGATCTATTCACGCCGTCAAAGTTTGCAGGGTTTGCGCAAGGATCTGGGAATGAACCTGGACGACGCACTCGTCGCGGCGAACGAGGCACGTGCCGCTCTTGCCGAACTCGGAGATCCCGAGGGAACCCGAGAGCGTCTGGAGCAGGAACTCGCCACAGCCAGTTCCGAGTTGGACAAGGCGGGAGAGTCTCTCCACAAGAAACGTGCCAAGGCCTCGCGCGCCCTCAGTGCTCTCATCATGAAGGAACTCCCGGAACTTGCGTTGCCCGATGCGACCTTTGACATCGAGGTGAGTTCCGGAGCCGCGCCGAGCATGTACGGTTCGGACACCATCTCTTTCCTCTTGGCTTCACATCATGGTGCGCCGCTGGCGCCAATCGGCAAAAGTGCCTCCGGGGGTGAGCTGTCACGGGTGATGCTCGCCGTCGAGGTGTCGTTGGCCACCGCCCAGCATGAAAAGGACCACACTTTCCTTTTTGACGAGGTCGACGCCGGGGTTGGTGGACGCGCCGCTCTGGCAGTGGGGCGTCGTCTGGCCGAGTTGGCCACCACCTGCCAGGTGTTGGTGGTGACCCATTTGGCGCAGGTGGCCGCATACGCAGGCACGCAGGCCGTCGTCGTCAAGAAGCTGGACGAGAGATCTGCGGTGACCGATGTGGTGCCGGTCTCCGGAGACGATCGTTTGTCCGAACTTGCGCGCATGCTTTCGGGGCAGGATTCCGAGACGGCACGCGCCCATGCTGCTGAGCTGCTTTCCTCCGCTGGTATGGCACGATAAAACCGTGGCATTTCTTTTCGTCCGCAAGAAGGACACACCAGAGGCAGGGAAGCTCGCGGGGCTGGCGCGTGTTGATCCGCGTACCAAAAACCTCACCAAGCGGCTGGAGGCGGGCAATGTCGCGGTGATCAATCATTGCGACATCGACCGAGTTTCGGCCGAAGCCTTGGTCGAGTGCAAGCCCATCGCCGTGCTCAACGCCGCCAAATCCACCTCCGGCCGGTACCCGAACCTTGGCCCCGGGATTCTGGAACGAGCAGGAATTCCGCTCGTCGACGATCTGGGCAGCGAAATCATGGACGTCAGCGAGGGCGATGTCCTGCGCGTCGAAGAAGATGGCACGGTCTATCGTGGCGACGAGCTGATTGCGGAAGGCACGGTACAGACCGCAGAGACCATTGCCTCCGACCAGGAGGCGGCTCGGGCCGGAATGAGCATCCAGCTCAAGGCCTTTGCCACCAACACCATGGAATACGTCGAAAAAGAGCAGGATCTCATTTTCGACGGCGTCGGTGTTCCCGACGTCTCCACGAACTTTCAGGGACGTCACGTTCTCGTGGTGGTGCGTGGATATCGCTACAAGGAGGATCTTGCAGCGCTGCGTCCCTACATCCGTGAGTACAAGCCGATCATGATCGGAGTCGACGGCGGTGCGGATGCCATCGTCGAGGAGGGCCTGCCGTTGCACATGATCGTTGGTGACATGGACTCGGTTTCGGACAAAGCATTGAAATCGGGTGCCGAAATCATCGTTCATGCCTACCGCGACGGGCGTGCCCCCGGCAAGAAGCGAGTGGAAGATCTGGGCGTGGGACACGTGGTGTTTCCATGCACCGGTACCTCCGAGGACGTTGCCATGCTGCTCGCCGACGACAAAGGGGCCAAGCTCATCGTGGCGGTGGGCACGCACAACACGCTCATCGAGTTCCTCGACAAGGGACGCTCGGGAATGGCTTCGACCTTTCTCACGCGCTTGTCCGTGGGCAGCAAACTCATCGATGCCAAGGGCGTCTCTCAGCTCTACCGCTCCCGCATTTCGAACTGGCAGATCTTCTTCCTCATCCTGGCCGGATGCGTGGCCATCGGGGCGGCTCTCGCCTCCACGGCTGCAGGCCAGGCATTCTTCGGGCTGACCTCTGCGTGGTTCGGTGACGTCATCCACTGGATCGCGAATCTCTTCTGACACAAAGGCGCATAATGGTTGATTTCAGATATCACCTCGTTTCTCTGGTATCGGTGTTTCTGGCACTGGCTCTGGGCATCATCCTTGGTGCCGGACCGCTGCAGAATTCCATCGGAAACACCCTCTCCGGGCAGGTGGACACCCTGCGTACTTCTCGTGATGAGGCGCGCGCGGAACTGGCCGATACCCAGGCGATACTGGAGGGATCCGAAGGCGCTCTCACCATCGCGGGAGAGCAGCTGCTTCCCGGTACGCTGACCGACCGCAACATCGCCATCGTCGTACTTCCGGGCGCCAGCGCGGATGTGGTCAGTGGTTTGGAGAAGGACATCGATCTGTCTGGAGCGAACATCTCCGCACAGGTCACCCTGACCTCGGCCTTTGCCGATTCCAGCAAGGGAACCTACCGAGGGGCGCTCGCAACTCAGCTCAAGGAGTATGTTGAAGGCCTTCCCGAAAACCCCACCAACGATCAGGTGGTCGCCGCTGCGGTTGATTTGGTGTTGCGCAAGGGACCGGACGATCCGAATGCGAAGATCCTGCTGGGTTCGCTGACCTCGGACCAGGATGCTCTCTTCACAATCGATCGGGAGATCACCGCTCCCGCCGATGCCATCGTCTTCATCACTCCCGATTCCCTCTACCCGGACAATGGCGAGGTTGAATCGGGCGAGCGCGCGGAGATCGAGGCGCAGTCGGGAATCTACTCAAAGGCGTTCGACACCGTGGCGGCGCGTGGTGCGACGGTCGCACTGGGCCGGGCCTCCCAGGACAACGATCTACTGCTGGCGCTACGGGATTCCACCAACGGGTCCACAGTTGACTCCGTTGGCTCGGTTTCGTCCCAAATCAATGTGCCATTGGCTGTTGCGGCGGAGTTGACGGAAACGCATGTGGCTCTGGGGAGCCAGCAGCGTTCCGAGGCCGCCTTGGGCGAGCGCATCGAGGCTCCGCGTCCGGCAGAGGTCCCGGCCGAAGCAGCCCCCGAGGGCGATACCGAAGGCTGAGCGCAATGGGTAGTGTTCTACGCGCCGGAGTCTTCTCCGCCCTTTGCGCGGCCGTCGCCCAGACGGTCACAACCAAGAGCAATCCGACCTCTTGGGACCGCACCTCATTCAGCGGTACAACGGTGTCCCTGACGGAGGGTGCCGTGGCGTGCGTGGGTATGATCTCTGGAGCTGCCGCCCTTCCGTCCGCGGTACGTCTGGGAGCGATCGCCGCCATCGGCTCGGCTGCGGCGGCTGGATACATCGATGATCAGATGGAGGAGCGCTTCCCCGCGAAGGGCAAGGGATTGCGTGGGCATCTGGGAGCACTGCGCGAGGGAAAACTCACCTCGGGTGCGCTGAAGATTGGAATGATCGGTGCAGGCGCAGCACTGGGAACCCTGGGGTTGGAGCGCGAGGGCGGCGCCATACGCAGATGTGCTACGTGGAGTTGCCAGAGCGCACTGGTGGCAGGCACCGCCAATTTGGTCAATTTGTTGGATTTACGGCCAGGCCGGGCCCTCAAGGCTTGTGGTGCGGTGGCTGTGCCACTCGCGTTGAGTGGACATTCCATTGCGGCGCCGATCGCCAGTAGCGTCATTGCCACCGGTGCCGTTTGCGCACCGTCGGACTTGTCCGGCAGGACGATGCTCGGAGATCTGGGGGCCAACGCGTTGGGAGCGGGCCTGGGATTCGCTTTTGCCGCTTGCCACTACACGGCCGTGCGTGTCGGAGCTCTGGGGGTGGTCGTGGGACTGACTCTGGCCAGCGAGAAGATTTCCTTCTCCAAAGTTATCGAGGAGAACGGCTTTCTTTCTCGGATTGACCAGCTCGGGCGGTCATGAGAAAGGCTGCCGCGTCAGTAGCGGGTGCGGCCGGCTCGATAGCGATTCTGACGCTGCTGTCGCGACTTCTCGGATTCGTGCGCACTCTTGTCCAGAACGGGGCGCTGGGCGACACTTTGTCGGGTGAGGCGTATTCGACATCGAACACGGTTCCCAACGTCCTCTTCGAGGTGGCGGCCGGCGGTGCGCTGGCTGGAGCGGTCATTCCGCTCATCTCGGGCTTTCTTGCAAAGAACATGCGTGAGGACGTTTCACGCACTGCCTCGGCGCTTCTCACATGGATTCTGGCCATCGGCCTGCCGATCGCGGGACTCGTCGCGGTGTTGGCGGGACCGATCAGCGCGGCGCTCCTTGGGTCCGGGACGGACCCGGCCGAGGTCGCCTTGGCGACCACGCTGTTGCGGATGTTCGCCCTGCAGGTTCCTCTTTACGGCATCTCGCTGGTGTGTACTGGCATCCTGCAGGCTCACAAGAGATTCATTCTCCCTGCGCTTGCTCCCATGCTGTCGGCCGTCACGGTCATCGGTGTTTTCTTCATCTTCTGGCAGCTGGCTGACGGTCAGC
>WPCI01447781.1_pt1 | contig 10027 bp, 7 predicted proteins | sample 5399871 | NCBI WGS metagenome assembly WPCI01 (sample SAMN12869469, study PRJNA574797) | sludge metagenome | isolation source: wastewater treatment of pH7 | place: China:Beijing | collected 2019-05-20
CACCATCTCCTCGACATCCAGGCCCGCTTCCGTCGCCAGCCGGCGGGCAACGGGGGTGAGGCGCGGCCGCCGGTCGAGATAGTCGAGCACATCGCGTTCGAGAACGCGGGCGCTCGCTTCAGTCCCGGGCACCAAGGGTCCGCTGGCCGCGACCCTGGCCAGATCGACGTTCTTGCGACCAGCCAGGCTGCGCGCACGTGGTGAGGCAAACACAACTCCCGCGGGCGCAACGGCGGGGCTTGGGGTCGCGCCAACGCCCACGGGTTCAGGCTGCGCCGCGGCGGGCATGCCCGGACCTGGGGCTGCCTCCAGCGCACTCGCGGCGGGCAGGCCAGGTGCGGCAAAGGCTTCATCGCTGGCGCCGATGACGGCGACGATGCTCAGCACGGGCAACACATCGCCCTCCTTGACCGGGCCAAAATGGACGAAACCCTCGGTAGGCGCTTCGATGGCGAAGACAGCCTTGTCGGTTTCGATGTTCAGGATCTCCTGCCCCTTGCGCACCTGCGAGCCATCGGCCACCAGCCACTGGCCCACGGTGACTTCTTCGACGGTTTGCCCCAGCTTGGGGATGAAAACTTGTTCTGACATAGTCTGGATGACTCTCGGTGAATGAGTTTGGGCGGTATGAGCAAAGGACTGCGCGCCGGTCACACTGAAACAACCGGGATCCCGGCGCCGCGTACGCGTTCTACCAGATCGGCGGGGGCGCTGGCGTCGGTGATGATCGTGTCGATAGCCTGGAGGGGCGCGAACGAGGCAAAGCCGACGCGTCCCCACTTGGTGGCGTCGATGATGGCAATGACCTGGCGGCAGCGGGCAACCAGCGCCGCCTTGACGTCGGCCTCATCGGCGCTGACATCGGTCAACCCTTCTTCTGGTGTGAGACCGTGCGCGCCAAAGAAGCCTTTTTGGATATTGTAACCTTCCAGGACGCTGAGACCATCGACGTCGATGAGCGACGCCGTTTCACGGCGCAGGCGTCCACCCGGCATCACCACGGTCAGATCGGGATAGGACATCAGTTCCTGGACGATGGCAATGCTGTTGGTGATGACGGTGACATCACGGTGGTGGCCAAGCCGCATGGCGATGGCCAGGGCCGTGCTGCTGGTATCCAGGAAGACGGCGTCGCCATCGTGGATCAGATCGGCGCCGGCGGCTCCGATACGGTCTTTGGCCAGGACCTGCTGCTGGCGGCGCAGGGCAAAGGAGAGTTCGGAAGCCAGGCGGTTGGCGGGGATGGCGCCGCCGTGTGTGCGCACCAGCAGATTCTGCTCGGCCAGCGCCTGCAAATCCTGCCGGATCGTCACTTCAGAGACGTTGAAAAAACGGCTCAGATCCGCCACCGTTACCCGTCCCTCGCGATCGATGCGGTTCAGGATTTCGTGCCGGCGTTCCGGCACTGTCATGTCTTTCAGCATCTTGGCTTGCTCTGCGCTTTCGTTTTGTGTCCTGATGGTTTCGATTGCTTTTGAATACTTTCATTCTAGGACATTTCGAAAGCACTGTCAAACAGGAGGATCGACGAGGAGGGTGATCTCGCCGGTGGCGCCGTTGACCCGAATCCTCTGCCCGGTCGCCAGCCGTGTCGTTGCCCCTTGGATGCCTACGACCGCCGGGATGCCGTACTCGCGCGCGACCACTGAGCCGTGCGTCATCATCCCACCCACCTCCATCACCAGCCCGGCAGCAGCCAGAAAGAGCGGCGTCCACGAAGGATCGGTGCCAGGGCAGACCATGATCTCGCCGGGAACGAGCCCGGCATGGTGCGGATCGAGGACGACGCGCACGCGTCCTTCGACGACGCCAGGCGACACCGGGCTGCCGACGATGACACCAGTCGCAGAAGCTGTCGCGGCATCGACGCCCTCATAGAAGGCCCTGCCATCGCTGAGCAGCAGGCGGGGGATTTGCTTGCGGCGCAACTCGCGGGCGTAGGCGGCGCGGCGCCCGGCGATGATCTGCCGCCAGGGCTGCTGATCTCCGGCGGCCAACGCCGCTGCCTCATCCCACCCCAGGAAGAACAGATCATCGGCCTGGTCGAGTGCGCCCTGCGCTGCCAGCTTCTCGCCTTCCTGCAGCAGCCTGGCCCGGAAGACGCCCGAGATGTTGATGATCGTCCATTTGGGCAGTTCGCGCAGACCGGCGATGGCGCGCACCCGGCTTGCGGCCCAGCGCGCCAATGGCGCCTTCAGCCAGCCCAGACGCGTGCGGCGCAGACCAGCAGTCAGACGTTCGAGGGCAGCTTCAGCCGAGACGGCGCCGCGGGCGAAGATGGCGTCGGGCGCCTGCGCCGGGTCTGTGATGTTGAGGTAACTCTGCAGGGCCTGCATAACCGGCGCCGGGTCCTCACGCCAGCGCGGGCGACCCATGTCGATCTCGGCCAGACCGCGAACGCCGTAGCGGTCGAGGAAGCGCCCGACAGCAGACTGACTGGCGTCTGGCAGCGCCTCTGCCTGAAAGCGAGCCGCCAGGTTGGATGCCTCCTCATGCTGGAACGCAGCCAGGCTTTCCGGGTCGGAACGGATGGCCTGCGCCGTCTGCCAGAGGGCGAGGTCCATCTCGGTCGTAACGTTGTGCGGCATGCCGCGCGTGACTGCCAGGGCAAGCTGGCGGCCATCGGGCAGCGATTCGCCCAAACGCAGCAGCAGATTGAGCGGCGCCATGCCGGCGGCAATGCGCGGGATGATCGCCGGAAAGAGGGTCGTGAACGTCGTCTCAAAGAAGCCGTTGGCTGACTGCAGCACCTCCGCCAGGGTTTCTGCCCGGTCCACGTCGGCCTGAGCGCGGGCGATGGCGTCGTCGATCTTCTTCCAAACTTCCTGGCGGCTGGACGCGGGGGCGATGAGTGAATAAACCAGGCGCGCCAGCATGTAGGCTGCGAACCGCGCTACCCGCAAGACCGTGCGCAGGCGCGGCCGGGAGTGCTGAACCGCAAGCCGCGGGTCCTCCCAGACTGCGTCCAGCGCCAGGCCGGCGCCAGGTTCGATGACGCCGAGAATGCTGCGAATGAGGTGGCGGCCACGCGGGTGGCGGACGAAGCCGGTGATGTCAGCGAAGATGCGCTCGCCTGCCGTCAGCACCACTCGTTGGCTGGCCAGGGTCTCGTGACGGCCCAGAATGCCCATGATGTTTACAATCAGCGTTGCCACGAGTTCCCTGCCAAGCGGTGTGACAGGATCGAGAAGCCCCTGCATGGCCCCGAACGAACCCATGACCCGCAGCGGCTCGGGGCCGAGGCCGGCCGGGATGGGATAGAGCGAGGTGATGGGCCGGGCCTGAAGCAGGTAGAGCCGGCCATCCGCCCAGCCCCATTCGATATCCTGGGGCTCGCCCTGGTAAGCGCGGGCCACCTGTTGGCCAAGGGTGGCCAGTTCAAGGATGACGGCGTCGGGCAGGGCGGCGCGGTCGACTGCAGCTTCGGTCTGAGTGCTGGTTCCGCCCCCGGCCTGGCTGCGAATCGAGAGCGCCTTGGCGCCCAACGTTTTTCTGCTGATCCGTCCGGCGCCAACATCGACAACATAATGATCGGGCTCCACCAGACCCGATACAAGCGCCTCGCCCAGCCCCACCGTGGCGTCGATCACGGTTTCGGTGCGCAGGCCGGTCAGCGGGTTGGCCGTGAAGAGGACGCCCGACGCCTCACTTTGCACCATCGCCTGCACGACGACAGCCAGGGCAACCTCGTCGGGAGGGATTTGGTTGCGGGCGCGGTAGCCGATGGCGCGCGCCGTCCACAAGCTGGACCAGCAGCGCACGATGGCGGCGAGTAGGGCGTTATCACCCAGCACATTGAGATAGGTATCCTGTTGTCCGGCGAACGAAAGGTCAGGAAGGTCTTCAGCCGTGGCCGATGAGCGCACGGCGACGGCTGAGCGACCCAATTTGACATAAGCATCCGTGATAGCGGTGGCTATCTCATCGGGGATGGCGCTGGCGCTGAAGTGATTGCGAATGGCGTTGGAGGCTGCCTGGAGTGCATCAGGGTCATCCAGTCTGGCCGCGGCCAGGATGCCAAGGATTTGAGTCTGCAGGTCGTTGGCGGCGACGAAAGCGCGATAGGCGACGGTTGGGATGAGGAAGCCGCCGGGTGCGGAGAAGCCGGCGCGGATCAGGCGCGCCAGGTTGGCGCCTTTGCCGCCGGCAATTTCCAGCCTTGCTTCGGGGCTGTCGAGGGGGAGCACCCAGGCATTCGGTACCATTAGTTTTTCTCCGGGCACAATTACCGTCGCCCATTCAAGCCAGGGCAGCCCCGATCCAGATGATGAATGAGCGTTCGTCCATTGATACGCAGGATAGCGAGGGCGAATGCGCTTGTCAAATAGCCTTGCGCGTTTCGCAGCCTGTAAACTTGCCTGCCAGCCAGCATCCGGGTATACTAGCTTTTGCCGTCGGGGCGTAGCGCAGCTCGGTAGCGCGCTTGAATGGGGTTCAAGAGGTCGGGCGTTCAATTCGCCCCGCCCCGACCACAGGGGCCGATGGAACAAGAAGCCCATCGGCCCCTTTTTCTGCCCACCCTCTCTTCCTATTTTCTACCCTCTGTGCATCAATGAAGATCACAGTCTTCTCATCTTTCTTGCATCGCGACGAGCAACTCTGGCTCAGCCTACTGACGGCAGCATCTGATGAAGATCGGGGATTGCTGGAGCAAGCGGCAGCGGCGCTGCCTTTGGTAGCGGATGTGACACGCTCGGATGTCTTCTTGCTGGCGCCGCTGGCAGACGAAGAAATCGGTGTGGTGGTCCATGCCCGGCCCCATTCGATGGCGACGCTTTACCCTGACAGTCCCACCGGGAATCGCTATACCGTCGCCGACCGCCCCTGGTTGTGGACGGCGGTGCGATCGGACCAGCATTGGACGCGAGTGGAGCCGGAGGTGCCCCAACAGCGGCCGGAGATAGGCCAGGAAGTGTGGCCGATAGTGGGCGGCGACCGCCGGTCGCTGGCAGCGATGGTTGTCTACACCAATGTCATCGAGCGGGAGCGGCATCGGCGGCGAGATCCGGCCTTTCAACGAGCGCTGCACCGCGTGCTGCAGATGGCGGCAGCTGGGCAGTTGGCCGGGGTCGAAGTCGTGCCGCCATTCGAGGAGCACGATGGCATTCTCTTCGTCGATCATCTGGCGCAGTATCGTTATCTGAGCGGTCAGGCCAACAACGTCTACCGGCGGCTGGGCTATCTGGATGATCTGCGCGGCCGCTCGCTAGATGAGGTTGCAGCCGGCGACCTGGAGCTGGTGCAGAAGGCATGGCAGAGCCAGCAATGCGAATTTGCCGAGGGCGACGTGCGCGGCCACACCGTGCAGCGCAGCGCCATCCCCCTGCTCGGTCCACCCGATTTGACCCTGTGGGAGCGGCTGCAAATGCGGCGCCGCGACGCCAATCGCCACGGCGCCCTGGTCATCGTGAAGGATGTGACCGAGGAAATTGCCCAGGAGCGGGAGCTGAAGGTCAAGGCCGTCATGCTCAAGGAGGTGCATCATCGGGTCAAGAACAACCTGCAGATGCTTGTCTCGATCATGCGCATGCAGGCCCGCCGCGCCTTTACCGAGGAGGCGCGGTCATTGCTCTATGAGTCGATCAATCGTATTCTGAGCATGTCGGCGATCCACGAATCGCTTTCAGAAGGCGAAGACCAGGTGCTGAATCTGAGTGATGTCGTCCAGCGTATGATGCGGCACCTGCAGCAGAGCGCGGTGGGGCCGGCGCGCGACATCCGCCTGCTGGTCGAGGATTCTGATGATGTCCATTTGCCGACGAACAAGGCAACGGCTTGCGCACTGGTGATCAATGAGCTGGTCCTCAACGCGCTCAAGCACGGTTTTCGTGAGGATGTAAGCGGCCGCGTGGTTGTGAGCGTCCACGACCTGGGGAACAGTGTCGAGATTCGGGTCATGGACAACGGACATGGTCTGCCCAAGGAGTTCTCATTGGAATCGGAGACCAGTCTGGGGCTTGACATCATTCGCACCTTAGTGCAGGATGATCTGAAAGGTTCATTCGATTTGATTCCCCGTCCTGAGTCTGGCGCTCAGGCGGTTGTTCGTTTTCCCAAAGCGACTAGCGGAGGCCCATTATGAGCCAACCCAATTCCCCAAAAAGACGACGAATTATCATCTGTGACGACGAATCCATCATCCGACGCGATCTGCGTGAGATGTTGACCAACCAGGACTACTTGGTTGTGGGCGAGGCCTCCGAGGGTGTGTCGGCGGTCGAGATGGCCCGTAAGCTCAAGCCCGATCTGGTGATCATGGACATTCGTTTTGAAGGCGAGAGCTTCGACGGCATCGACGCCGCCCGTGTGTTGACCGAGGAGGGCATTGCGCCGGTCTTGCTCCTCAGCGCCTATAGCCAGCGCGACCTGGTGGAACGGGCGCGCAACGCTGGCGTGGTCGGCTACCTGGTCAAGCCCTTTACCGAGGCCGACCTGCCGCCTGCGATCGAGACGGCGTTGGCACGCTTCGAGGAGTTTGATTCGGTGAAGCAGCAGGCCGCCGATCTGAAAGACGCTTTGGAAACGCGCAAACTGGTCGATCGGGCTAAGGGCCTGCTCATGGACATGCGCGGCATGTCAGAGGCCGAGGCCTTTCGCCGTATCCAGAAGCTTTCAATGAACTTTCGCAAGCCGATGCGTGAAGTGGCTGAGGCCATCATCCTCGCCCAACAAATCAACACCGGCGAATGAAGCTCGACGAACTGCAAGAAAACTGGGATAAGTTCGGCGCCACTGACCCGCTTTGGGGCATCCTGGCCTGGCCCGACAAGACCGAGAACCGCTGGCAAATCGACGAGTTCTTTGCCACCGGTGTGGCCGAAATTGACAGCGTGATGGCGTATGTACGCGCTCTGGGCCTGACCCTGCGCCCCAGCGCGGCGCTGGATTTCGGCTGCGGCGTGGGCCGGCTGAGCCAGGCCCTGGCCGCGCATTTCGAAACCGTGTCCGGCGTCGATATCAGCCCGGCCATGATTGAATTGGCAGGGCGCTATAACCGCTTTCCTGATCGTTGTCGCTACTATCTCAATGCCAGCGACGATTTGCGTTTGTTCGAATCAGACAGTTTCGATTTTGTCTACTCGAACATCACGCTCCAGCACATGCAGCCGCGCTACAGCCAGGCTTATATGGCTGAGTTCCTGCGCCTGTTGACTCCTGGCGGCCTGCTCGTCTTTCAAGTACCAAGCCGCGCCAAACGTTGGCAGCAGAACGTGCTGCAGCCGCTGAAGCCTACGCGTCTCTTCCGCTTCTATCAGCGTCTGCGCTATGGCGATCAACCGATCATGGCCATGTACGGCGTCGAGAAGACGCGAGTGGTGGCCTGGTTGGAGCAGCATGGCGGCCGGGTGGTGGATGTGCAGCCGGACGAGAGCGCCGATAGCCAGTGGTACAGTTTTCGCTATTGTGTCGTCAAAGAGTAGTCTTGCTGCTGTGAATGGAAGGAAGATAGACGACTCTGACCGCTGATCCTGACCGATGCGAACTGTACCTTACTCTGTCTTGATGCCTGTCTACAACGAAGCCAGGACGCTGCGCGCGATCGTGGCGCACGTGCGCGCGATGGCGGACATCGACATGCAGATTATGCCCGTGGCCTCGGAAATCTCGTCCGAGCAGGTCCATCTGGTTCAGGAGATCGTCGCGGTCGATGACGGTTCGCGTGACGAGAGCGCCGCCATCCTGAAGGAACTCGAAGCCGCCGGCCAACTCAAGGCATTTTTCCACAAGAAGAACGAGGGCAAAGGCGCGGCCATCCGCACAGCTATCCAGCATGCCACCGGCGACATCGTCCTGATTCAGGACGCCGACCTGGAATACGACCCTCGCGACTATCCGGCCTTACTGCAGCCGATCCTGGAGGAGCGCGCCCAGGTTGTCTACGGCTCGCGTTTTCTGGGTGGGCCGCGCAAGGCTATGTATTTCCGGCATATGCTGGGGAACAAGCTGTTGACGCTGATCACCAATCTGCTGTATGACTCCATTCTCACCGATATGGAAACCTGCTATAAGTGTTTCCGGCGTGAAGTCTTGACCGGCGTTCCCCTGCGCGCCCGCCGCTTCGAACTGGAGCCCGAAATCACAGCAAAGATACTCAAGCGCGGGAATCGCATCTACGAGGTGCCGATCAGCTACGCCGGCCGCGAATATCAGGAAGGTAAGAATATCAGCTGGCGCGATGGCTTCCCGGCAGTGTGGGCGCTGATCAAATATCGTTTTGTGGACTGAATCCATGCAGGCGGAGCGATTGGCCGGGCCGGATAGGGTCTGGACGCCAGCGAGAGCAGGAGCGCTTCCTGGGCGGCGTCTGCGACTCAGCCAGGCTGCCCGGACGCTTGGTTGGCTGGTTGGCTGGCTGGCGGCGGGCGCGGCGCTGCGTTTGTGGTCTTCCGGCTGGTTTCCGCTGCGCGAGGATGAGGCGCTTTACGCCTACTGGGCGCGCCTGATCTCTTCCGGCCAGGACCCGATGCTGGAACGCGTGGCGGTGGACAAGCCGCCGTTCTTTCTCTATGCATTGGCCCAGTTCTTCACCTGGTTTGGCCCCAGCGAGGCCTCGGGACGTTTGCTGAGCCAGGCAGTTTCGCTGCTGTCCATCCTGCTGGTGTGGGGGCTGGCGCAGCGGATCTACGGGGCGCGCACCGCCGGCCTGGCCGTGGCCTTGTTTGCGCTGTCGCCCTTCGCCATCGCCTTTGCGCCCACGCTCTACACCGATCCGACCCTCACAGCCTGGCTGCTGGTTGCCCTGCTGGCGGCTTCGCTGCGTTTTGGCCGGGGGACGGGCTGGCGCCTGGCTTCCGGGCTGTTGGCGGGGCTGGCCGCGGGCTTGGCCTTGGGCATGGCCTTCGATACCAAGCAGAATGCGGTGCTCTTCATCCCGCTGGTGGTGGGGGCGTTGATTCTTGCGCAGGGGTCGCAAGCGGCCCCTTCCCCGCCAAGCCGCGGCGCCAACCTTGTCGCTGTCCTATTTTCGCTCCTGGCCGCGGCTGCCGGTTTTTATTTCATCTGGTTCAAAGTCTGGCAGTGGGATGGCTGGCGGGTGCTGCCGGCGGAAATCCCCAGCTTCTGGGAGCAGGCGTGGAATACTTATGGCGGTTTGCAGATGGCGACGCCGGCCGAGTGGCCGTGGCGCTTCGCGGCCTGGATGGGCGTCTGGCGCTGGCTGGGCGGCGGGTGGCTGGGGACCCTGGCCCTGGCTGGATTGGCTGGGATGGCAGCATTCGCAAGTATGCGGGCGATCCGGCGGCGATGGAGGGGTGACGCGCACCAAAGCCGGAGTGTGCCGGCGGCTCAGCCTTCGCCAGCGTTTACGCCCTACGCCTTCGATCTGCTTTTCTTCAGCTTTGCGTTTGCCTATATCCTGGCGCACGTCCTCTTCACATTTCAGCCGTGGGATCGCTATCTGCTGCCAGCGGCGCCCTTGTTGGCGCTGCTGGCAGCGCGTGGCCTGCTGGCGGCCTGGCGGGTTCTGGGTAGACGGCCCGCGCTGCGTATGGCCGTGCTGGCATGTCTGGCGGGGGCGCTGGTCTGGGGCGCCAGTCTGGCCGCCGCAGCCCGCATCCCGGTCGGCGGCGACCACGGCGCCTGGAGCGGGATCGAGGTCGTCGCCCGTTATCTGCAGCAGGCTGTACCCGACGACCGCGGCGTTCTCTATCAGCGCTGGGAAGGCTGGCACTGGAACTGGTATCTCTGGGATGGGCCACAGGGTCGCGTCTATTGGGCGGACGCCGGGATGCTGGTCGACGACCTTCGTGCCGATCCCACCGGCTACCAGCGATTTGTCGTCTTCCCTGCCTGGCACGACGATGAACGCCCAGCGCTTGAGCAAGCCTTGGCGCCGCTCGATCTGCGTCTCGATGCACGCCTGATCGTGCGCGACAGGACGGAAGGCCCGGTTCGCTTCACGGTTTATCAGATAGTCGCCGCGGAGGGGGGATGAGCAGCCGTTCGGGACAACAGCAGGCGCCGTCCAGCCAAGCGGGCCGCGCCGGACCGGCGGCAGCGGCGCGCCGTTTTGGTCCTGACATCCTGG
>WPCI01284020.1_pt1 | contig 10025 bp, 12 predicted proteins | sample 5399871 | NCBI WGS metagenome assembly WPCI01 (sample SAMN12869469, study PRJNA574797) | sludge metagenome | isolation source: wastewater treatment of pH7 | place: China:Beijing | collected 2019-05-20
TGAACTTGTTCGCCGGGATGTCGACCGTGAGTGCAGTGGCCCAGGTCTCGCCCAAGGTCACGCGCACCCCGTCGAAGCTGGAGTGAGAGAAAGGATCGCTGTAGCCGCTGCGGGGCGTGTTGTACTCGGCCACGAAGCTGACGCTGTCGTTCAGCGATTCGACGTCAGGGAATACTGCCGTCGTGCCAACTTTCAGACCGCTGCTGCTGGGGAAGTAGGCGCGCCCGCTGGCCAGCGAGGTCGTGCCATCCTTCTTTTTCCAGTGTAGACGGCCTTTCGCGATGGTCACATCGCAGCTCTCCGGGCCATTGTGCTTCAGGAAGACCTGCACCAGCGTGCGCTTGCCCCAGATCATCTGCTGGCCTTCGATGGCCTGCTGCGTGGATGTGCCCGTGACCTGCAGCTCGGCGATGGTCACCTGGTTGGCGCTGATGTCGAAGTTGTCGTTCAACAGCCGCACCCTTACAGAGCCCGAGGTGTCGCCCGGCCGGATATACTGGATGATCTTGTTGGGCTCCTGGTAGTCGACCAGTCGCTCCTGGCCGTTGCCGATCTTGACATAGGCTCCGGCCGAGCCAACGCCAAAGAAGCCGCGGCCGATAATGGTGAGCGTCTGGCCGGCGGCTGCACACGTGGAAGGGACAAAGGTGATGACCGGGACGATCTGAAACTCATTTGTGCTTGTCCGCGTCAGGCCATGAACCGTCACCTGCAGTTTGCCGCTCTTGGCCAGTTCGGGCACTTCCACAACCAGTTGGGTGCTGCTGGCTGAGAGGACCTTGGCGATGGGGCCGCCGGGCACGCCTCCCTGCCCGCCAAAACAACAGAACCGCACCTGGTTGTATTCCGGCCCGCGTGTGTCGAAGTTCGTGCCCGTGATTGTGACTGTCGCCAGCGGCTCCGCTTCCGCGGGCGCAAACGAGGCAATCGTAGGCGGGGCATTTCCGATCGGTCCGGTGACGATGCCGCGGACGGCCAGTTGATTCCCGGCCGTAACCCAGGTGCGCACGCCGTCTGCTGCTACATCAGCCACCCGATCGGCGCCAAGAAAGCTTCCAGTGACACGAAACACACGCCCACTGGTGGTATCGCGCAGCGCCAGCCCAGCAGCGGTCCCCGCCCAGACCAGCCCGGCAGGGTCGGAGGTGATGCTGAGGATGACGTTCGATGGCAAGCCGCTGGCGGTGTCGTAAACCGTCCAGGCGTTGTTCTCGTGCCACGCCACGCCACCCGCGGTTGCGGCCCAGATATCGCCTGCCGGGTCGGTGGTCAGGTCGTTGATCGTGTTCGAGGGCAGACCGTCGGCGGTCGTCTGTGTGCTCCAGGGATCGCCGCCATTGGCGTCCGGCTCGTAGACGCTGATGCCGTTGGCCGCCGTGCCCGCCCAAATGCGTTCCAGGCTGTCTGCTGCCAACGCGGTGAGGTCGTTGCTGGCCATGCCGGAGTTGGCGGTTGTGAACGCGATCCAGTAGTTGCCGCCGCGGAAGGCAAGACCGCCGCCTGTTGCCGCCCAGAGATTGCCATCGGCGTCACGGAGCAAAGCCCGCACGTCGTTGCTGGGCAGACCGTTGGCGATGGTTTCGTGGACGAAGCCATTGGCGCCGTCGAAGCTGTAGACGCCGCTACCTGCCGTGCCAAACCAGAGCAGGCCGTCTCCGCCGCGCATCAGCGAGGTGATGTCATGGCCGCTGGGCGTCGAGCGCGCGTTCCAGGCGCCGCCTGTATACCAGCTGATCACCTTGCCCATCCCCACCCAGAGCTGGTCTTGTTCAAGCAGGAGCGGCCGCGGCGCGGCGCTGCCTCCCATCTCGATGGGCGTCAGCGAGTCCCAGTTAGGCGAATAGAGGCTGAAGACCGAAGCGTCGTAATGGCCGGCCCACACCACCTCGCCGGCCGCCATCACCGTGCTCACTCGCTCGTTGAACAAAGGCGATGTGGGACGGGTGAGAATGAGCCAGTTACCCTGGTCGTGTGCAGCCAGACCGCCATGGTTGCCGGCGTTGGTCTGGTAGAAGCTGAACCAGATGCGGCCGCTGCCGTCTTTGCTCATATCGGTGACGAAATTGCTGGGCAGGCCAAAGGCAGCATCGAATAAGCTCCAGAAGGTGCCCAGGCTGATGGTGGCCCGGCAGACGCCGATGGGCACCCAGTCGCTGGCGCGGGGCGCGTCCGGGGCCTGACCAGACGGCGACGGGTCGCCTGCCTGCGCCGGCACCTCATCTTCGGCGGCAAACCAGGTGGTGAAGTTCGACTCTACCAGGATGCGGGTGGCCCGATCCATCTGGCAGGCCCCGCCGCCGAAGATGGGTGTCAGCGCTGTGCCATTCCAACGCACCACACCGCTGCCGGTGGCGATGTAACTGAAAACCTGGGCGCCAAAGAACTGCACCCCGACATCGAAGATATCGTTGGCCGGTAGACCATTGGCAGTTGTCAGCACGGTCCAGGAAGAGCCTATCAACAGCAGATTGTAGCGGGCGGCGCCGCCATTCGTGCTCACCCAGAGGTAGTCGAGTGCATTCGGCACATCGACCGGCGTCAAGCGGTTGATGGTGTTGTTGGGCAGGGACGAGTTTGCCGCCGTGACTGTGCGCCAGGCGTTGTTGCGCAACGTCAGGATGCTGATGCCGTTGCCGGCAGTGCCGACCCAGATTTCGCCGTTGAAATAGGCTACGGCGGTGACATTGTTGCTTACCAGCCCCCCGATCGCGGCCTTAATGGTGGTCCAGGCATAGACGCCGGCAGGGTTGGGTGTATAGACGCGCAGACCATCGCCTTCGACCGCTGCCCACAGCCGCCCATCCGGTGAGACGGTGGTGTCGACGATGTCCTTCGCTCCCGCCTCGACCGTGTTGGAAGCCCAGCCGCCGATGGGGATTTCCGGGCCGCCAGGAACCAGGCTGGCCGGAGCCATGCGGGCCGGGATGCTGCGGCGCGCGATCTCGGAGCCATAGCGCACCATCCAGTCGGGATTGTTCGGGTCCACGATCAGGGCATCGGCCTCGGCGGGTGGGGCGTCGAGGTTAGGGTCGAAGGCGGCGGGCGAAACGATGGTTCCATCCGCCAGCAAAGAGGCGCCAGGGGGCAGGGCCGAGGCGGCGGCTGGCGGCTCATCGGTCTGCGCATAGGCCGGTAGAGCGCCCAATAGGCCGAACAGCAATGAAAGCAGAATCAGAAGATGGACGAATCGTGTTGACTTCCTCATGGGTGGTTCTCCTGTGTGTGGTGAGATGCAAACAAACGTGCGCGGCGGTGGGCTTCCCTGCGCCCACGCCGTAAGCAACAGCAATGTAGCCAACATACTTGCCGGCGCCTTGTCTCCGTCGATTTCACCGTGCGGCGCCGACCCTTGTTTTTAGGGGTGCGAAGCATTCTATAGCGACCGCCACACGCTGTCAATCTGGTTGGCAAAGACGTTGGCTTCCGCTATCATGTCCCCTGACCGGCAAGTGCTGCGCCAGGAACAGAGTCCTGAACGCACTGCAATTTCAGAACCGCCATGGCTCGCCCTACCTTTTATCGTCTTGGCCTTATCTTCCCATATGTCTTCCCATTGCTGGCGCTCCCGCTCTGGAATGTCCTTGACGCCCTGCCTGGCTTTCTGACCTCATTCCTGGGCTTTTCCTTTCTCTCCGCCTTCGTCTGGGCCATTCCCTATCTGCCCATCGCCATCGCTCTGTTAGTCTGGAGCCGGGGCCGATCACCGGAGCGAATCAAGGGCGGCTTCCTGTTGGCGCCGATCTTGTTGGCGGCGGCGGTTGCCATTTTTTCCTTGCTCTTTTCCTCACTCTTCTCAGAAGCAGGCGACCGGCTGGCGTCCATCGGCGCCCTGGCCGGTCTGACGCTTCTTGTTGGTTACGCCTTCATCGCCCTCTGGCTCGTCCTCGAAGCCCTACTGTCCCGACTCGGCGCCTTTCATTAATCCCAAACACGACTCGACCCTGGCAGTTCCAGTACGACGATGGCGACAATCCCCACCATCCGCCCTTGTCTACCTGTTTCCTTGTCTACTTGTCTACTTGGCCCCTGTTCCAATGCGCCTCGGCTTCCCCGTTTCCATCCTGTCCCGTCCCGGCTTGCGCAGCCATGACAGCCGCCGTTGGCAGAACCACCCCCATCTCTCGGTCAGCCTGGCCTATCTGCGCGACCTCTTTCTCTATTTGCAGAGCCAGCGCATCCGCATGTACCGGCTCAGCGCGGACCTGGCTCCCTATTTTACACACCCTGCCTTTCCGCAGTTCCACGACCAGATCGACGAATGCGCCGCCGACTTGGCTGCCGCGGGCGACCTGGCCGGGCGACTGGATATACGCCTTAGCATCCATGCTGGGGCTCATGTGCTCTTGAATGCGCCCGATCCCATGCGTAAGGCGCGCGTACAGGCCGAGCTCAATGGACTGGCTGCTCTGCTGGATGGCATGGGGCTTGGCCCCGACGCAGTGATCGTCATTCACATCGGCGGCGGTTATCAGGACCGCCGGCAGGCGCTGGATGATTTTGTTCGCGGCTTTGAGGCTCTGACGCTTTCTGCACGCGCCCGTTTGGTTCTGGAACACGATGACCGCCAATTCGACGTTGGTGATTGTCTGTCTGTTCATCGCCGTACAGGGGTTCCGCTGGTCTTCGATCTGCTGCATCATCAGCTTCATAACCCCACCCATTTGTCCGCCGCCGAGGCGTTAGCCGCTTGTCTGAGCACCTGGCCGGCGCAGCAGACGCCCAAGATCCATCTGGCCACGCCTGCCACCGAGATGGTGCGCGACAGCCGTGGGCAGCCTCACCCTCCGCGTCTCAACCGGCACAGCCATTATCTCAACCCCTTCCCCGTCATCAATTTTTTGCGCTCGCTGCCGCCAATGCGCCCATTTGACGCCATGCTGGAAGCCAAGGCCAGGGATCTGGCCCTGTTGCAGTTCCGGCAGCATCTGGCCGTCTACAGCCCGGACGTCGTCGAGCGTTACGGTGTCCTCTGAGGTGCTGCCGTGAAGCTCACCCCTGATCGCCCTTCCTATCACTCCCACCCCGACGATGCCTGGACGCCCGTGCTGGTGGCGGTGGTGAACAACAGCCGCGATTTTGATCTGGCCCGCGACCAGCATTGGTATCGCATCCCGGTGAACCGCGCCCCGCGGCAGATCGCCGCCGAATATCTGGCCCTGTATCAGACAAGCGCCTTCGGGCCTGAAGGCCAGCATATCCGCTTCTACGCGCCCATCCTGCGCTATCACCTCCTCACCCGCGCCGATCTGCTTCCCGGCGAACGCGACCACCCGCGCGCCTCTGACCAGTATTTCAAGATCGAGATCGGCGATCTGCAGAGTCTCGATCGCCCGATACCCAACCACAGCCAACCGCGATTGACATTCATCTACACCACCTTCGACCGTCTTTTCCAGGCCACCGAGATTAAAGACCTGTGGCTGCGGTCGGCTGCGCGCGAAAGACTGTATGCCGCGGTCAAAGAGCGCGGGTTGGCGGTGGAATGCTGGTATCCGGTGGAGATGGGGGATCGGCCCGAGGCTGACCTGGCCTTGTTCGGGCCGGAAGGCAGACTGACGATCTATATCGACGAGCCTGCCTGGGAAGAACTGGACGAGCCTAACCCCGGGTATCCTCCTACCCCTACGGCGCCGTCTGCTGAGGACGCCATCCATATCGATGCTCGCATGATACTGCGCAACCCGGCGGCGGTGCTCGGCGAGATTCTGCGCGAGAGACCTTTGGCGTTTCCGAAACCCTAGCGGTTTTGCTCAGACCGGGTGCGCGCGTTAGACCTTTAGGGTTTCCAAAACCCTAAAGGTCTTTTCAGACGAGGTGCGCGCCGCCATTCAGACGCACGATCTCACCCGTGAGGAAGTCGTTCCGCAACAAGAGAAGCATGGTCTCGGCCACGACTTCGGCGCCGCCGGCGCACTGCACGGGTAGCCGGGCGACGATGGCATCCAGATAGTCCTGGTCGCGGTCGGGTGGGGGGAGCATTGCGCCGAGGGCAATGGCGTTGACGCGGATGCGCGGGGCCAGGTGAAGGGCGGCAGTGCGGGTGAAGCCGTCTAGCGCCGCCTTGGCGATGGTGTAGCTGAAGTGCGTCTTGTAGGGACGTTCGACGCGCCAGTCGGTAATATTGACGACGGCGCCTTGTTCGGTCTGGGGCAGGGCGCGGGCAAAGGCCTGGGTGAGGAATACGGGCGCCCGCAGGCTGGTCTGAAAGGTGGTTGTCCAGCCTTCCAGGGTCAGATCGGCGAGCTTGTCTTTGGCGAAGCCGCCGGCATTGTTGATCAGAATGCTGGCTGGAGCCAGGGAGTAGCTGGCAAGCGTTGTCAGCGAGTCGATAGCCTCGATCCTGCTCAGATCAAGTTGGTGGACGACCACTCGCGCACCCAGGGCGCGAGCATCGGCGGCCGTCTCTTGGGCGGCTTCATGAGACTGGTTATAATGCAACACAATGTCGCAGCCGGCGCCGGCCAGCGCCAGAACGAGCGCCCTGCCGATGCGGTGCGCGCCACCGGTGACAATTGCTGTTCTACCCGAAAGGTCCATAGCTGAGGAGGATGCAAGGAATGGATGGCGATGCCGCGATGACCAACCTTAGAGTTGACATAAACGAACGCCTGGCCGAATGCTGGATCGAAAATGAGAGGTCAGGCGCGTGCTTTGAGACGCCGTGGGGGAGGATCGAAGTGGCCGAACAAGCCGGCGGCGGTCAGATCGTCGATGTTCTGGCAACAGCTGTCTTCGATCTCGTATTACACAGAGGCCCGACCAGTTTCTTCGAACACCTGACGCCGGGCAAGCACAGACTTCTGCTCACGGTGCTTGATCGCACCGATGTGGTGATTGAGTGATCTCAGGCCGGCGAAGCTGAGGCGCCGCTTTCGCCGTGTTCTTCAACGCATTCGCGTAGGGCCAGGTATTCATCCCAACAATCGCTGCACAGCCGCAGGTGGTGGGCGAGTTGGGGATAGCGCCCCAGCATATTTTCCCCGGCTTCCTCAAGCTCCAGGTAGGCGTCCACCAGGTCGAAGGCCTCTTCGCACGATAATTCGCGCTCCTCAGTCAGGCTGAGGATGCGCATTAGCTTCTTCAGGGCAGCAGAAGTGTCAAAGGGTGCGTCCACCGCGGGTGTGTTCATCGGTCTCAAGACGCTTCAGCGCTGGGCCTTCTTACATCAGGCAAAGGTGGCAAGCGCCTCTTCGGGGCTGACGCCGCGCTCGAGCAGACGGTTGCGCAAACGTTTGCGGGCGTCGTGAATGAGCTTGTAGAGGGCGTTGGCATTCGTGCCCATCTGCTCGGCCAGGATCTCAATCGGCACGCCCTGCACCAGCCGGGCCATCAGTGCCGTGCGCTGGCGCTCGCTCAACTCAGTTTGCATCACGTCCATAACCGTATCCACGACCGCCCGCCGCATGCTGGCGTCTTCAGGGGTGGTGGGGTCGGCAGCCAGGAAGGATGGGTCGAGTTGGCCTTCGGCGGTCAGGGCGTCGAGCGAAAGGTCGCGCCAGCGGGCGCGGCGCAGCTCGCCCAACGCCTGGTGGACGGCGATCTTGGCCGCCCAGGTGGTGAATTTGCTTCGTCCCTGAAACTGGTCGAGCTTGTCCAGGATGATCAGCACGCTTTCCTGAGCAAAATCGCCCGCCAGATGCTGGATCTCCTCTTCGTTCAGCCCCCGCAGGTCACTGCGCTCGCGCAAATAGAAGAACAGACGCCGTTCCAACCAGGTCAGAAGGTCCTGGATGGCGGCATCTCTTCTGCGATCGCCGGCTTGCAGATCCTCAAGCCAGGCTTCGTTACTACGATCTACTGCCATTTGGCTGCAGCTATACCTTGCCGGCGCCGACGCGCTCGGACGGGCGGAAGCGGAGGGCGGACCAGGTTTCGTCGACGGCGATTTGCATCACCGGGGCCAGGCCGGACGGTTTCATCAACTCCCACAGACTGTCGCGCGAAAGGTCGGAGGCGAGCCTGGAACCAGCCGGCGCGCTGGGTTTGGGATAGGTGATCCACAGAATGCCGTCATAGCGGCAGGCTTGTTGTGCTGTCGGGGCCAGCCGGGCCAGTTCGGCGCTGTCCAGCACGAAAACCTGCACGAAGTCATAGCGCCCCATGCCAGCGGCGTCGGCGACCGTCTCCAGGAGAACGTCTGCGGGCAGCGGCGCCAGGCGATCGACGTAGCCCGCGGGCGCGTTGAGTACGAGGGCGCGCTGTCTGGGGAGGAGGCGGAGTTTCTTCAGAAGGGAGGGGTCGGCCATTGGGGAAGGTGGTTGGCTATTTGACACTGGTGAAGACCCAAGAATACTGTACGGTCAACAGCTATTGTAAGGGCAAGGATTCTGCGAAGCCAAGTCCTGTCAACGAAAGCGACGGACCAGCGCCAGGATCAGGCTAAGGGCCACGGAGAGAATAAGCATCGATGCCAGGGGGATATACACCTTCACGTTCTCGCGCTCGATGCGGATGTCGCCGGGCAAGCGTCCGAACCAGGAGAGCCCGCCTGCCCAGACGATCAGACCCAACACTACCAGCAGCACGCCAATCCCCGCGATGAGCAGACCGGTCTGCTGCGAACTCATACACCGGCCCCCTGAAGCTGCGCGCGCAAGTGCATCAGCATTTCGGAACCATACAGCTCGCCGGTGCGGTTGAGCCAGATCGTCATGGCGAGACTGCGCTGCTGCGACCATTGTCCGGGCAGACAACATCCTCCTGTCCGGCCAGCCTGTCCTGGATGCGCTGGATGACGATGTCGAGGTGATGGGGTTTGTGGACGAAGTCGAGATCCTGCGAACGGATGGTCAGAACCGGACAGAGGTCGAAGGTCTCCAGCCATTCACGGTAGAACGACTTCAGCAGCGACAGATACTCCTCGGTGATGCCGCCCTCGATGGCCCGGCCACGGCGGTGGATGCGCTGTATGAGCACCTCGACAGGCGCGTCCAGGTGGATGAGCAGGTCGGGGCGGGGCAGGTTGGCGACGATCAAATCGTAGACATGGCGGTAGGCCAAATAGTCGCGCTCGCTCAGGTTCCCCAATTCGTGCAGGGCGCGGGCGAAGATGTAGGCGTCCTCGTAGATGCTGCGGTCGGCGATGGCCGATTGCGGGGTGCGGGCGAGCGCCAGGTGCTGGTCGGACCGATGGCCCAGGAAGAAGACCTGCAGGTGGAACGACCACTGGCGCATGTCGGCGTAGAAGTCGGCCAGATAGGGGTTGTCGGCGACCGACTCGAAGCTGGTCTGCCAGCCCAGGCGGGCGCCAATGCGCTCGGTGAGCGAGGTCTTGCCGGCGCCGATGTTGCCGGCGACGAGGACGAGGCGTTTTGTCATGCATGCGAGTATAGCCTGCGCCATCCCTCAGACGCCAAAATGAAAAATACGTCTCCGGGCAGCGCTGCCCAGAGACGTATTTGGAAAGGTCCGCGCAGGGCGCTTATGCGCCAAGGGAGGCAGACAGCCGATCAAGCAGCGCCTGCTCCTCGGCGCTGATGCGCTGGCCGCCAATGCCCAGGAAACTGCCTTCCTTGGAGGCATTGGCAACAACCCGGCTGACGGCGAACACCCATTGTTTGTATGGCTGTGTTTCGTCTGTCCCTGCTTTTTGCGCCAGGATGTCAGCGACCTGACGGCATTTCTCAACAGCAAGTTCGGCAAGTTCTTCGGGAGCCTTGGTCCCATAGGCGTTCAGATGGGACTCCATTGCGGCGCCCCACTCGTCTTCGACGAGCAAGGCCCGGATAAGTTCATGCTGCGGGTAATCCTGGGCGCCAAGGGCCAGGGCCTTCATGAGCGACGAACGCTCTTTGACTGTGCTGTGGCCATCCCCGCCTGCAACCATGATTGCCACGCCGGCGACGACAGGTGTTTCTTTGAGCAACAGCCATTCTTCACTGGTGTAATCTGCTTTGTTTGACATGGATTGTAGCCTCCTCGAGTTGGTTTGATCGTAGCACCGGCGTTTGTTCCGATGCGTCAAATAACAGTTTTGCGGGGGTCGCTCCGGTCAATTCTGGGCCGGTATGACCCGGATCGCCTGT
>WPCI01125251.1_pt1 | contig 10023 bp, 11 predicted proteins | sample 5399871 | NCBI WGS metagenome assembly WPCI01 (sample SAMN12869469, study PRJNA574797) | sludge metagenome | isolation source: wastewater treatment of pH7 | place: China:Beijing | collected 2019-05-20
CCATTATCTGTTCTTGTAGCTATATCTCCCTTTTCCTTTACTATATTCTATGAGAATCATCTAAGAGTTCGTTAAATCGGAATTTAACGAACAGTTGAGGATGGGAAGTAGACCTCCCCTCTTACTTGTACAAAGACAAGAAAGTATAAACTTTAATTTCTAATGAAAAATAACAAAGCAAAAAGAGCGTATTTTCATCTATTTATCTAAACACGCTCTTACGAATATATAAACCCTATATAAATTACCAATTCCATTCTGAGTTTCTCTTAACTAATACATATCTTTTTATATACGATTATCATGCCAGAAGTTTATTGGAAAATGATTATTCTGGTTATAAGCTTCAAGTTCATAACCTGTTTCTTTTATCCCTTTTATAATCTGTGGAGCTGCTACCATCCTGCACTTGCATTCATACCAGATCCCATAAAAGTAATAAATAACGGCCATAACGTAAGAAGTATATTTACAAGTATAAGTATACTATATACCGAAGGGAAATTATGATTTTTACAATTTACCAATACTAAAATCACTAATAATATTATGGGTATTAAATATAAAAATAGCATTATAAACCAATACCATGTCATTAAAGTAAGACTCAATGGTCCTAATATCATGTGTACAACTCCGAATGATATTCCTAAAGCTCCAAAACTAAAGGTTGTAATTATTGTTTTTAGAAGCACTTTAGCCAATTTTGTGTCGTATGTATTTCTACTATATAGACCTATTACGATATACAACGATAGATATGCCATTAATACACCTATCCAAATCAATAGCCAGTCTGCATCTAACATAAAGATGTCAAACAGCGCCCAACACGCCCCTACTATTGAAAAAACAAGGGAAATAATTATATATTTTAAAACTGGTTTCATGTTCATTTCACGTCCTTTAAAAACTTAAGAATACATTATTAGCTTGTATTCTTTTTTTCTACCGCTTTACTATAACCTGTTGTATATTCAATAACAGTAATCCCTTTACTTGTAAGTAGATTCTTTTTCCACGTTTTCGCATCAGTTGACATATGGGCAGTTATATTGAATTCTAACTTTACACTCATAATTCCAATGCTTAACCCTAAATTTCTAGTCGAACCTACTGCAATTGAATAATTTGAAAAGAATGCTCTAAACCTGTCACTATCTAATACGGAATAATCATTTTGTTTAGTTAATAAATGATGTTCCAAAGCTAAATCTTTGCCTTGTTTTAATACCTCATATACTCCGCCTCTTGCTTTAATAGATTATGAAATTGGAAGATGACTATCACATTTTAATAATAATTTTCCTGGTATTGCTTCTTTATATTCACTTTGCAGATATTGTTTCATGGAATTAATATTTACTAGTGACGATTCAATAATGCCACTGGCCTCTTGTGTTTCAAGAAAAACTTTTGCATTATTATGGAACAAATCGTTTTAATCTATCTTCTGCATCTATAACATCAACTTTAGTTAAAGTACTATTTTGAATGAAATATTCAAAATTCTTTTTATTTAAATTAAGCAAAATAACTTCCTCGGTTTCAATTAATTTTTGAATCAATGGAAACCTCTTCTTTAACTTCTCTTTTGTTTCTATTGAACTTTCACTTATTTATAACCCCCCTTCAAAATATAATTAACCTATTTCAATTTTTTTCGTCTTATTTAATATTCTTACAACGACATAAACGTTTGAAAATTAATCATAATTTATTATAATTAAGTATATATTAAAAACTTGTTAAGTATAAGTAAATAAAATAAATTTTAATTTAATAAATTTCACTAATTTAAAGGGGATTGTGTATATGAACAATATTAATGTTGGTCAAAAAATTATGGCATTTAGAAAAGGTGCTGGATTAACTAGTAAACGGTTAGCTGAATTAGCTGATATAACACCTTCCATGTTAAGTCAGATTGAGAAAGGAATCACGAATCCATCCTTACAAACACTAAAACTAATTTCTGCAGCATTAAATATTGCTTTATTTAATTTTTTCTTAGAAGATACCAATACAGAAGAATTAGTTGTAAGAGCTAATCAAAGAAAAAAAATAACTTTCCCTGAAAGCGGCAATGTTTCGTATGAGTTATTATCACCTAATTTAGATGGATCACTGGAATTAGCTTTAATGAATCTGTTACCTCAAACTGCTTCTTCTATGGAGCCTATGGCACATAAAGGTGAAGAAATAGCATTTGTTATGGAAGGACAAGTAAAACTATATCTAAATGATGAGGTTTTACTTCTTCACCCAGGTGATAGTGTTAAAATCCCACCATACGCAAAACATAAATGGGAAAATACCTCTTTACAAAAAGTCAATGTTATATTTGGAGTAACCCCACCATCTTTTTAATTTCAAGTACTAGCGCAAAAAAGTAGAGAAAATAATTCTCTAACTTTTTTGGTATACATAGCTATATTAAAAAAAGTAAAAAACTTGTCCCATAATTATATGTTATTCCAATCTAAACGATTATGAGTAGTGAAAGAGACCTTTCTAATTACATACTTAATTTACTTTTTAATGTCCAGTATTTTTCTCCAGTAGTGTCAAAAGAGAATTCCACCCATCCATCCATTTGGATTTTCACGATAAATAAAGATGTTTGTTCCACGAGTTACTGTACCAATTTTATTCTCCTCGACTGCTACAACTGATTTACTTTTAATTATTAAGTTAAACGGATACGGTACTTGGTAATAAGCAGCTGTTAATACAACATTTGCTGTTGTCCCATCTTCATACATGTAATATGGATATTTTATTATAAGCTAAGTAGTTTAAGGTTTCTTGTCCCTAGTTCAAAAAGTTTAGACTTTCATGTCTCTTTTCTGGGACATGAAAGTATCTACAAAATTCATAAAAGTAGCTACTTCACCCTGTTTGTTAATGCGATTTTAGTTTAGAGATTCATGTCCTTCTACATTACTTCATAAATGTTGTACAAGGACATGAAAATGGATACTTTTTAGACAAGAAAGTGGGTACTTCTATTCATATCGTTATTTTTGGACAAAAAAATAGGCGCTTTTTATAAAGCACTCGCCTCAATTAATATAACTTAAATAAATTAAGAGGTAATTCTTATATATTTACCAGTATATGAACTGAACCCGAAAAGTTAGACACATATTTAAGCAGCTAATAAGGATTGAATTCTGTATTTTACAGGAGGCAATCCTTTTAATTTTGCCGTAATCCTTTTATTATTGTAATAATAAATATAATTCTCTAGTTCTTCCCTAAAGTGTTCCATACTTTCAAAATCTTTAAGATAAAGTAATTCAGATTTTAATAAGCCAAATAAATTTTCAATGACTGCATTATCTAAGCAATTTCCCTTACGGGACATACTTTGAGTTATATTATTTTTTCCTAAAATATATTGATATCTATCCATTTGATAGTGCCAACCTTGAACTGAATGAAGGATAGGAGTATCTTCTTTATCCAAGCATTTTAAAGCCTTATCTAACATCCTTTCGACTAGAAGGAATGTAGGGCGCTTCTCAATATTATAGGAAATAATCTCACCATTAAACAAGTCTAGAATAGGAGAAATGATAATAAAAGTACTCAATTCGAGTGCTTTTATTGTAGATCATTATATAATTTTCTTTAAAGATATTAATTACACCAAATGTGATTTTTCATAATTTCTGAACTATGCTCTTATCTAATTACATTCCACATCAATTATTTCATAATCAAGTGAAAAATTCTATTCATTTCTACCTATGTTATTCAACAATTTGTGCTCGATTCTTGAAAATCGTTCCATAATTATTACCTAAAAAAAGCCTACCGTTGTTCAATAAGTTTAAAAAGAGATTTAGTTACCAGTTCTATTTATAACAATTTCAGGAGTACTTTGTAAGTTTTTTATTTCCGTTAAACATTTTTAAGTTACATACAAAAAACATGCTTTGACATCGTCTAAAGCATGTTAATTATTTAAACTAATATAAAACTACTAAGTTGATTTTTCACTCACCTATTTATTGAATTCATTAGCTGGAAGAAGTATTCAGGTTTATGAGTCTTATTCAGGTTATACCACGAATGTAATGTATCTGGTGCAAATACATCTAATTTTTTCAGTACTTCCATCGCAAATTCCAGAGGAGCTACTCCTGATGCAGTAACCAAATTCTCGCCAGATACCGCAGGTTCCATCTCATGAAATTTTTCTCCTTTATAATTAGGACAGACCACTTTAATATACTCTAAGCTGTTGCTTGTATGCTTTCTATAATCTAGGTATCCAATATTCGCAAGGCCTTCAGTTGCACCACAAATTGCAGCAACAATAGTGCCAAGCTTTAAAGCTTCGTCAATTTTTTTCAAGATAGGTTGATGAATATCTTCTCCCCAAGTATCGCCTCCAGGTAAAACTAAAAGATCTTTACTCTCGGGAGTACATTCATCCAGAGAAATATCTGGTTTTATGCGCAGCCCTCCCATTGTAGTAATAATTTCTTTATTAGCTCCTACTGTAACTACTTTTAAAGGTGCTACATCTTTTTTGAAATATCTTCCTGAGTTTAATTCAGCAATTAAATATCCATATTCCCAGTCTGACATTGTATTAAATACATAAAGATAAGCTTTTTTTGTTTGCATCCAATAACACTCCAATTACAATTGATATAACCTAGTATAATATAACTTCCCTGACAACTAACGTCAGGGAAGTTATCATACTTGATGAAAATTTATTAATTCCGACAGAACTTCAATAAGTCTTTTCTTAAGACTTATTGGTTCAATAACCTGAATAGACTTACCGTACGGTAAAAGTAAATAAGGTACATATGTATGGATCATATTTTTTTCAAGAAAAAATACTGCTTGATTTGAAGTCCATTCTTGTAAATAATGAGCAAAAAACCAATGCTGACAAATATCACCTAACGCCCTTTCGTTTCCATTAATAACCAAAGGTATAATCCCTTCCTTATCCTCTATAGTTGGAAAGAGGTTTTTCATAAAAAGGTCACGTGCTGAAAAATTTTCTGGCCGGTTAAACTTATTTTCGGTTAACATTAGACTTTCAATTCTATCTACTCTAAAACTACGGATATCATTCCTAAGATGACAAAATCCAATTACATACCACTTATTATTCCAATAAATAATTCTGTACGGATCTACCAATCTATACTTTGATTGCTCTTCGCCACTCCTAGGGTATAGAATTTTTATAGAGTATCCATCAGTTACAGCATGCTCTAACTCCTTCAAGAAAGGTTCCATAGAGAGGGAACTTAATTGACTTATAACTTCAAGACTGGTTAAATGTTGATTTATCTTTTTTTCCTGCTCTTGATTTGAATATTTACTCAACTTTGATATAGCTCTATTCAGTGCTTCCCCTCCATAATATCCGGCTTCTTTTGCAAAAACAGCAGCGTGAAATAGTGAGGTTTGCTCCTCAAAATCAAAAAAAAGAGGAGCTTCAATAAACTTGTTCAATAAAGAGTATCCACCGTTATGTCCTGTGTCTGAAATTATAGGTACACCACTTGTTGAAAGTGTATCAATATAACGATATACGGTCCTTATACTAATCTCTAACTTTTCTGAAATTTGTTTCGCAGTAATTTTTTCACTTGAACTAAGCATCCATAGAATGGCTAGTATATTGTCAATTTTAGGCATATAAATCCACCTCTATATAGAATTTATTATTTATTATATAAGCTTATTTTCCTTAATTAGTAACAAGTAGATTTTACTGTAGTTATCATTTGAATTTAACTTTTTTCCTTGAATTAGACTACTCTGTCTTTTTAATTTAAACTAGGACAAGAATAAACCTTTATTCTATTAAAAATCAAGACTATAAAAAATTATATTTTATCATAGTGAATTGTGGAAATGATTTAAAAGTTATTGTTAAAATCCGAGGAAGGGAGTTAGAAAAAGGTTGAAATGAATAATGAAGTTATTTTAAATGTCAACAACGATTCAAATTTCCCCAATTTCAACGAAATGAAATTCCCCATTATGAACGGCTAAATCGTTGTTTGGGCAGGATAAATTCCTGCTTTTTTCTTTTCTCGCAAACGGTAGGAGTCACCCTTGATGTTAAATGTAATCGCATGATGTAAGAGGCGATCCAAGATAGCCGTTGCCAATACATCGTCACCAAAAACTTTTCCCCATTCAAGGTACGATTTATTAGATGTTAAAATCATTGCTCCTTGTTCGTATCGCTTTGAAACAACCTGGAAGAAAACATTGGCGGTTAGTTCATCAAAAGGAAAATAACCTACTTCATCTACAATTAACACGTCTGGACGACTCCAACGATTTACGAGTCGCTGGAGTGTCCCTTTATCATTGGCCTTGCGGCACTGAGCCACTAAGTCGTCGGCCGACAAAAATAGGGCTGTATATCCTTGGGTAATCGCTTCAATCGCAAAGGAGACGGCTAAATGAGTTTTTCCTACACCCGGAGGACCCAGTAATATGCGATTTTCCCCATTGGCAATAAAGCGACATGTTAAGGTTTCCTTGACCCTTTTCTCGCTCAGACTTGGTTGAAATGTAAAGTCAAAATCATGAATCGTTTTGGTGTAAGGCAGCTTTGCCCGTTTCATTCGCTTTTCTAGTTGATCAGAATCTTGTTGCTCCGTTTCATGCAAAACGATAGTGTGAAGAAACTCAGAATATGATACATTATCCTTAGAAGCGTCTTCTAGTAAACTATCAAGTTGGTTGGCTGTATGATGCCAGCCGAGCTTCTTTAAACGCTCCAATAAGAGTTCGTTCATCATACAGACTCACCTTCTTCCAGTGCTGCGTAAGCAGCGAGAGGGCGTTTTTCCACATTTGGAGATGGGGTATGAGAGTGAAGACCGTCGGTCGCCAAATCTTCAACGTTCTTCGCTTTCTGCCCTTTTTCTTTTGTATGTAGCCCATCATAGTGTTCCATTCGGATATGAGTAGTTGCTTTTCCTGTAAGAACCGGATGTTTTGCGATACATTCACGTTCATCGTAAATCTCTAAATGATGATCGAGTGTTTCTTTAATCTTAACCATTTGTCCAGCGTAACGGTAAGGAACTGAATACCTTTTTCCGCGGTACGACACCACACAGTCCCGACTGACTTCTCTGGTTTCCCAATGTGAAGTGGGAAACAGAGGCTTCACTCCCCATATCTGCAGGAACTTCTGTTCCTGCTCAAATCGTTGAAATGGTGACTCATTAGTAGTCTGATTGGTTTTCTTGTTAGCTATCTGATCCAACCATGTACGTACGGCTTCATTTAATGCATGTAAAGTTGGTTCGTGTTTTCGCTGAAAGAAGTTATCTTTCAAATACTTAATGGTTCTTTCTACTTTCCCCTTTGTTTGCGGACGTTTAGGACGACAGGCTTTTGGCACAATCCCATAGTAGGCTAAGAAATCCTCAAACTTGCGATTGAAACGAATCTCTACAGGACTATGCTTGATTACAACGGTTTTCATATTATCATAGAGAATTTGTTCTGGTACCCCATTAAAGTAAGAAAAAGCATTCATATGACACTTCATGAGGGTTTCGAGATTCATGTTGGTTGTAAACTCTACGTACTTCATTCGGGAATAACCTAATATCATCACAAATGCATAAATGTCTTGCAGATTGCCATTCACTAAGTATTTTCCCACGTACGCCCAATCCATTTGGGCTTGTTTCCCTGGTGGTGTTTCAAACCGTAAGGTTGCCTGTTTCTTTGGCTGTTGACGAAGAGGACGAACAAAGTCTCTTAAAATTGTCATCTTCCCCTCGTAACCCATCGTTTGAATTTCCTCTAACAGTACGACACAGTTGGTTGTTCCTTCTTTGACTCGTTGAAGGATGTAGGACTTATAGGGTTCGAGCTTACTCTCTTTCTGCTGCTCGCTTGCCTTACGTTCCGGCAACTGATTGCTTTTTAGATATTTGCTGATCGTTTTACGATCGAAGCCTGTTGCTTCTGCAATGGCTGTTTTCGTCCACCCTTTCTGAAATAACTCTCTAATCATAAAAAACTCCCCAATCTTCAGCACCGTTTCTTCACTCCATCTTTGATGTTTGTTTCGAAACGATTATCTGTTATTTTTGGGGAATTTAAAACCGTTGTTATTGGGTATTTTACAATCGTTGATTACAGTATTTGAATAATTAGGTTAAAATCCCATATTCATTTTATTATAATATGGTTATGTAAATTCTATTACAAGCGTTTTTTGTGTTTATTTTAATAATTTTTTATTAAAATTCATATTTCTAAATATCACATTTAAGAGAATGTAAGGAAAATAGAGAAATCATGAGTAATATTAGGGAATTAATGCGAAAAAGGTCGAAAATTAGGTTTTAATTTCTTATTTTTGTCATATATAATGAATCTTGAATACGACATTAAGGCTTAATATATTTGATATAATTTGCCTTTCCCTAACTTGGGTATACACTCTTTTCAACCTCCGTGTCAGTGATAATACATATTGAAAAGAGTGTATACATTTTTTTATTTAGAAGAGAAATCTTGAAATCCTTTTTTATAATGACAAATGAGATTTAAAATGGGATAATGATAGTATAACTTCTGGTGGTATGACCAATCTTGTTTAAGGAGAGAAGTGTATGCTAGATATTCAACAAATTAAAGAAATAATTCCTCATCGCTATCCATTTCTACTAGTGGATAAAGTTTTAGAAGTAGAAGAAGGAAAGCGTGCGATTGGGATAAAGAATGTTACAGCTAATGAAGAATTTTTTAATGGACATTTTCCAGACTATCCTGTAATGCCGGGTGTTTTAATTGTAGAGGCTTTAGCACAGGTTGGCGCTGTTGCTATGTTGAAGAAAGAAGAGAATCGTGGTCGCTTAGCATTCTTCGCAGGCATCGATAATTGCCGTTTTAAACGACAAGTCCGTCCAGGTGACCAACTTCTTTTAGAAGTTGAAATGACACGTGTACGTGGAGCAATTGGAAAAGGAAAAGCAATTGCTACTGTAGATGGTGAAATTGCTTGTGAAACAGAAATCACGTTTGCGCTTGGTGACAAGAAGGAATAAATATATTAAGATATGTGATAGACAAATGACAATATATAATTGTTGTTTGTCTATTTTTTGTGGATTGCTATATTATTTGGTTTTATTAAGTTTTTTTTTTGTATAATAGGATTTATATGTATTGTAAGTTAGGCTTAAGAAAGAAGGTTACAATAATGAAAAAGAAAATTTTATTTTGGGTACTCGGTATTCTTGGGGTACTAATCATAGGTGGAGGAGTTTATGCCTATAATGTATATTCTTCTGTATCTAATACATTAAAAGAAGTTCATCAACCTTTAAAACGAGATCAAAACAACAGTAATGTTGGAGAAAAAGTTAGTAAGAGTGAACCAGTTTCAATTTTACTACTAGGAGCAGATGAGCGCGGTGATGATAAAGGGCGTTCAGATTCTTTAATGGTGATTACATTAAATCCTAAAAATAACTCTATGAAAACAGTAAGTATTCCTCGTGATACGTATACAGAAATTGTTGGAAAAGGTAAAAGCGATAAAATCAATCATGCTTATGCATTCGGCGGAGTAGATATGTCTGTAGCAACCGTAGAAAACTTCTTGAATGTTCCTATTAATTATTATATTGAAGTGAACATGGAAGGCTTTAAAGATATTGTTGATGCAGTTGGTGGGGTAGATGTAAATAACGACTTGGAGTTCTCTCTAGAAGGGAAGCACTTCCAAAAAGGGAATATTCATTTAACAGGTGACCAAGCTCTAGCATTCACACGTATGCGTAAACAAGACCCACGTGGTGACTTTGGTCGTCAGATGCGTCAACGTCAAGTGATGCAAGGTGTTATCAAAAAAGGTGCAAGCTTCTCTTCTTTAACAGGTTATGGAGATGTATTAGCAGCAATTCAAAAGAATGTGAAGACAAACTTAACGCAAGATCAAATGTTTGATATGCAAAAGAACTATAAAGATTGCTTGAAAAATAGTGAGGATAT
>WPCI01072823.1_pt1 | contig 10022 bp, 8 predicted proteins | sample 5399871 | NCBI WGS metagenome assembly WPCI01 (sample SAMN12869469, study PRJNA574797) | sludge metagenome | isolation source: wastewater treatment of pH7 | place: China:Beijing | collected 2019-05-20
GATGATACACTACTCTTAAAACCAGTGGTTACAATTTTATGTAGTTAAAAGAAGACCTCACGAGAATAATTGCAAAAAGAACTTCATTTTTTAAGGAAGAAGGATATTTTTGTCATCGAATCTTTGGAACGACTAGGGCGATTAAAAATAAAATATTTTCATGTAGATATCTTTGTGATATGATTAGCACAAAATAAAAGAATTGTAATGGTCGATTGATGTTTTGTATAGTTTAATCGTCTGTTTTTTATAGTTAAGGTGTATTTGATGAGAGAAGATATAAAAAAGGCAGATAACATAGTTATAAAGGTTGGAACAAGTTTATTAGTGTCACCGGAAACAGGAATAATTGAATCAACTATCTCAAAATTAGCCAGTGTTTTGGCCCAATTAATGAGATCAGAGAAGAAAATTATTTTAGTATCGTCAGGGGCTGTTGGTACTGGGACAGTCCAATTAGGTGAGGTATCTAAATATACAGCTGCGGCGGTTGGTCAAGGTATCCTAACCGGCTTATACGAAGCTGAATTCAAGAAGCACGATCAGAAAATCGGACAGCTATTATTAAGTAGAGATATTTTAACAGTTCCTGAAAATCGTCAGGCTTTTGATCAAACGATTCGGGAGCTTCTAGCCCGCCGAATTTTACCAATTGTGAATGAAAATGACGCGGTGACGGTCGATGAAGGAGAACACAGAACAAAATTTGAAGACAATGATGAATTATCTCTATTGATCGCTGAGGCAGTTGATGCTGATTTATTAATCATGTTGACTGATGTGAATGGCCTGTATTCGGAAAATCCAACAATCAACGAAGAAGCACAAATGATTCGACATTTAAGTAAAATTGATCAACGCTTATTTGAAGCCTCTGATCCCAGCTTAGGAAAATTAAGCCGCGGCGGGATTCGTAGTAAGCTGAAAACAGCGACTGGGGCTTTAACGGCGAATATCCCGATGGTTCTAGCCAATGGCAGAGACCCACATGTCTTATATGATATTTTAGCTGGACGTGAGATTGGGACATTGTTTAAAAAACAGCAGTAGGGAGGAAATGATATGCTAAAAGTAGAAGGACAGTTAGATTTTCTTGAACAACGGCAGACCATTCAAGCAGCTTTGATTTCAGGATTTATGTGCGAACATTCAACTTTTCCAATTGCTAGTACGAGTACGGGTGAGGCTACGCCAACTGAACAAGAGTTAATGAAACAGCTTGTACAAAAGCAGAAGCATGAAAGACCGCCAGAGGATTATCAAGCGACAAATCAATATGCTGAGAAGGTCATTGATTTTGAATGGCGGAAAGTGACCGGCTTAGAGAAATTATTCAATACGGGTCCGCTTTTACAAGATCAAAATCATGATTTTTTATCTGATAAACTAGCAGTTAAGATGATCGTACCCGAAAAGTGCAGTGCTTCAATGATGGCTGCGGCCAGCAATATTGCTTTTCGTTTTGGCATGGAGACCACAACAATAACGGATTGGTTGCTTAGCCAGAGTTATGAGAGTGGTCCAGCAATTTTATTCCGAGAAGCAGAAGAATGTCAAATTTTCAAACAGGGCGAACAAATTATTATAGAAGGAACTGGTACAGAGCTGGAGGAATTTTCGGCGATTCTTTGCGAACAGTTTCCAAAGCTTTCCGTTTTTGAGACTTGGAGCAGCTATCTTCAAAAGTTGGTAGATAGCTTTTCAATGAAAAACCTCGATGGTCAATTGGCTTATGCCGCGAACTTGCCAGCTGAGGAGAAGCTGGTGTATGCATCACCTGAAATTACGCAACGACAGGAAGAAATTGAACAGGCATTTCCTGATTTAACCTTTGTCAATCATCGTTCTATGATCGAAGCCTACGAGAAGACCTTTGATTTAACCTGGGAGGTTGATGAGTTTTTAGAAAAAGTAGCTTCTGTTTATCCTAAAATCCAGTTAGGCGATCGTGTAGAAATCACAGGTGTGCTTAGTGAGGATCGGCAAGTACGTGAGACACTTCAACAAAGGATTCACAAGGAACTGACAGCTCGTCATGCAGATGGGAAGATTGAATTGGTTTGCGCCCATAAGCAAGGGTATTCCTGGATCAATGACATCATCATACCTAAGCTGAAAAGTCAGAAAATTGAGAATGTTACAATAGCTTTTAAGCCCTTTTTACCAGAGGGTGTAACGGAATGGACAGAGGAATCTGGTGCGACACCGACCTATAATAATGTAGACGGTCGTGATCCGGAAAAATGGAATGATCTGCCGATTCGTTATCTGCAAGAGCTTTATCCGATTCAAGATAATCTGATGCAGACCTTCAACCTGTCTGCGGATCAGATAGCGTTTGTTACTTATTCCGGCTCAGAAGAGCTGACCTATGAACTGATAGTGAAAACAGAGACAGAGGAGAAACGCTGGACTTATCAAGCCAGCTATTCTGAAAGACCGTATCTAACTGCTTATCCAGGTATGGGAAAGGTTCATCCACCAACTGGAAGACTGCGAGTGAAAATTAATGACGCGACTGTTTTAGAAGAGCACGTTGAAACAGACATTGAAAAAATTTGGACACTTTATCAGGAAGAGGTGCTGCCAAGTTGCCGTTCATGGATTGAAGAACGGACAAATGGCAAGCCAACTAAGGCACAGCAGCCATTTTTTGCGCAGCTGCAATTAGAGATTACTGCAAGTGAGCCAGATGAACGTTTGGCAAGCCGTAATGATCTTTTGTCCAGTTTAGATGCGTTGCATGAGGATCTCTATTTTGCAGGAGCAGATTACTTCAAAAATTATGGCTTGGCCGTTCATAGAGAGATGTTTGAAGAGCCGGGGTTGATTTTACCGATTGTTCAGAAAAAAGCAGGAAAACCTCAATTTAAATTCACACTTCTTGAACAAGTAAAGAAAGACCCTCAAATTGTGGTGAAGGGCAAACAAGCCGTCTATCCACCTGAACGCAGGGAAATCAATTGTTATCTTCAGTCCATTAATTATGGATCACAGGGACTAGCCGCAACAATTCAGATTGAGAGCGTACAGGCGGAGGTAGTAGAAGCCTACGCAAGTCTCTTGGGTAAAGGATTAGTTGGTCAAGATTATGATTTTCATTTGTACAAACAATTAATCTTTCAAGCTGAGGGGCAGCGTTTTATGGTTGACGTCCCTCAAAAGGCGCCAGAGGCAGTGCAGGACTTAACGATTGATCAGATTGATTTATACCCTGATCAAGTCATTGGTTACGATGAATATCTGTCGATTATTCAGCAATTAAAACGCGTGCCGCAGATTTCAGTCTACAAGATCGCGACATCCTATTTAGGGCGAGAAATATATGCGATCGAATTATTACCAAAAGCTGCCGATTCTGGTTATTTGTCGAGAACCAAGCGTTTGACCAATTATCCATCAGAAATAATCAATGCGCGGCATCACGCGAATGAAGTGTCAGGTACGAACGGAGCTTTTCTACTATTGAAGGAATTGCTAAACGATCCGAAGTATCAGGATGTTGCAGAGCATCTGAATTTGGTCATCGTTCCCTTGGAAAATGTCGATGGCGCAGCCATTCACTACGAGTTGCAAAAAAAGACACCTGAGTGGAAGCTTCATGTCGCTCGTTTTAACGGAGTAGGAAAAGAATTCTATTATGAATACTTCAATTTGGAAACACAGCACACCGAAGCACTAGGAATGACGCGACTTTATGAACGATTTGTTCCAGATGTCATGGTGGATAATCATGGTGTGCCTACTCATGAATGGGAGCAGCCGTTTTCTGGTTATACATCGCCTTCGTATAAAGGCTTTTGGCTTCCACGTTCATTATTGTATGGCTATTTTTGGGTTCCCACAAATGAAGAATATCGTTCGAATATCGTCTTAAATAAAAAAATCGAAGATGTGATTGCAGAGGCGATTGGCTCTGTTCCAGAAATGAAAAAGTGGAATGAAGAGTGGGCGCAGCAGTTTGAAACCTATGCACATAAATGGCTGCCTAAGCTATTTCCAGCAGAGTATTATAAGGAAATGATCAATTATTGGATCGGCTTTGCGGCAGATACAACGCATCGCTATCCGTCAATTCGTTTTCCGTGGTTGACTTCAGTCGCCTACACAAGTGAAGTGGCAGATGAAACGGCTCAAGGAGAATATTTAAGATTGTGCGCTCAAGCTCACGTTGTGCATGATCTGGCAACGATTGATTTATTGCTAGAGGCAACATCGCTTTACCAAACCTCTGCGGTGTTCACATCAGAGGAAATAAGCATTAGCTATACTCGGCTTCGTCCGATTATTGCATCATCATAAGGATGTCAGTTGCGCGTTCTACTCATACGTTAATATTAGTAGAATCGTAGGCCAATGGTGATAATAAGAAAATTTGTTTCAAACTTTTACATCATTTTGAAATGAATAAGGGAGGAAAAGTTTTATATGGAATTAGTTAAATTAATAGGAATTTTGATCGTTATTATTGGTTTTGCATTGAAGCTAGATTCAATTCTGATCATTTTAGTGGCGGCGATCGTTACAGCAATCACTGGTGGTCTAGGTGTTGAAGGCTTGTTAACAACGTTAGGAACGAGCTTTGTTTCAAATCGTTCGATGGCTATTTTTATCCTGATCATGCTGGTTACAGGAACTTTGGAACGAAATGGTCTGAAGGAGTCTGCGGCAAAATTAATTGGGAAAATCAAGAATGCATCAGCTGGCGCAGTTATTGGAGCCTACGGTGTCATGCGTTCAATCTTTGCGGCGTTCAATATTAGCTTTGGCGGGGTAGCCGGTTTTGTCCGTCCGATCATTATGCCAATGGTGATTGGTTCAATTGAAGCAAAAGGAAAAGAACCAGAAGAAGATTATGTCGAAGAGCTTAAGGGAATGTCCTCAGGGATGGAAAATATTGCGTGGTTTTTCTTCCAAGTATTATTTGTTGGTGGTCCTGGAGCCTTGCTAGTTCAAGCAACATTGAAGGACTTAGGTTACGAAACAAGCTTGCTTGATTTATCGAAGGTTGAGATTCCAGTGGCGTTATTTGCGGTCATCGTAGCAATCGTATACTACTTCTTAAAAGACCGAAAATTATACAAAAAATACTACGGCAACGATAAATAGGGAGGAACATACATGTCATTTTTTCTAAGTCAAGATGTTTTATTATCTGAAAAGCTACTTGAAATTATTTATATTATTATGGGTGCAGTTGCTGTTTATACCGGGATTAAAAATGCCCGAGACAAAGCAAATCCAACACCGATCGGTACTGCGGTTTTCTGGTGTGCACTAGGTGTAGTCATGATGTTTGGTCGCTGGATTCCACCAATGGCGAATGGCGTGAGCGTTATTATTATGACATTGCCGCCAATTTTCAAAAAGGTCAGCAAAGGCAAGGAAAGTGCACCGACTGAGGCTGTTACGAAGAAAATGGCTGATAAGATTGGGATGAAAATTTTTATCCCAGCGTTATCAATGGGGATTTTTGCAATTATTTTTGCCGTATTTACGCAATTAGGGGCATTAGTTGGTGTCGGAGTCGGCGTATTGGTTGCGATTATTGTATTAATGGTTTATTCTCATTCAAACAAGCCAAAAGTATTCTTGGATGATGCGGAACGTATGTTGTCAACAGTAGGTCCGTTAAGTATGCTGCCGATGCTATTAGCAAGTTTAGGTGCGATCTTTACGGCTGCTGGGGTTGGCGAAGTGATTTCTGATCTAGTAGCAAAGGTAATTCCAAAAGGAAATGTCAACTTGGGAATTATTGTCTTTGCGATCGGCATGATGCTGTTTACAATGATCATGGGAAATGCTTTTGCTGCCATTACAGTAATGACTGTCGGAATTGGAGCACCGTTTGTTCTTGCTTACGGAGCTGATCCTGTCTTAATCGGTATGGTCGCATTAACCTGTGGCTACTGTGGAACTTTGTGTACACCAATGGCCGCAAACTTCAACATCGTTCCTGTGGCGATGCTGGAAATGAAGGATCGTTTTGGCGTGATCAAGAATCAAGCGGTCTTAGCAGTAATCTTTTTAGTTTTCCAAATCTGCTATATGATTTTATTTAAATAGAAAGAAAAGGAATGGTGAAAGAAATGAACGTTTTAATTACCGGTTTTGATCCCTTTGGCGGCGCAGCAATTAATCCTGCGTTTGAAGCAGTAAAATTATTACCTGATACAATCGAAGGTGCAAAAGTCCATAAGCTGGAAATCCCCACAGTCTTTAAAAAGGATGGCGAAGTTCTGGCAAAGGCGATTGAGGAACAAAATCCTGATATCGTCATTTGCGTCGGACAAGCGGGCGGACGTTCAGATATTTCTGTTGAAAAAGTTGCCATCAATCTGATGGAGGCTCGCATTCCAGATAATGAAGAACAACAGCCATTGAACCAAGTCATTTATGAGGATGGTGAAACAGCCTATTTTGCAACACTTCCAGTCAAAGCGATGGTCAGCAAAGTAAAAGAAGCGGGAATTCCATCCAGCGTTTCTTACACCGCTGGAACATTTGTCTGCAATGATATCATGTATCGTTTGCTGTATTTAGCAGATAAAGAAGGAAAGAATCTCAAAGGTGGCTTCATCCATGTGCCTTACTTGCCTGAGCAAGTCATAGATTTACCTGTAGGAACACCGAGCTTATCTGTTGAAACAATCGCTAAAGGTTTAGAAGCAGCTGTTGCTGCTGCGGTCATCAATGATGAAGATCAAAACGTAGCAATGGGAACGATTATGTAATAGTTAAAAAGGAAGGGTCGAGCATTTTTAGATGCTCGATTCTTTTTTTGCGTCGAATAGCGATAATTAACGATTGTTTATAGGATTCTTGGTTCTGTTGCAAAGTTACCAAAAGAAGGATGCCAATTCCAATTTATTCATGGATTATGCTGGAATCTCAAGCAATATCTTTATTTCCGTACAGACTGAAAAGCCGAAGAGATTTCCTTCTTTTCGGCTTTTCTTGTAGATTCCTCGAATTGCTTCCATGCCTTTAATCGTGGTTGAGGCAGTCCGTAAGCTTCGATAAAATTTGTTTCGACGCTTAATTGGTCGGTGATCTTGTTCGATTAAATTATTGAGGTATTTAACGGTTCGATGCTCAGTTGTGGTATACACTCCATTTTTCTGTAACTTTTTAAATGCATTACCAATATAGGGGGCTTTATCTGTTACGAGAACCTTCGGTTCGCTGAATTGGGTTCTTAATTGCTTTAAAAAAGCGTAGGCAGCTTGCGTATCTCGTTTTTTACGTAACCAAATATCTAAAGTCAGCCCATCTGCATCAATCGCACGGTATAAATAATGCCACTTTCCTTTAATTTTGATATACGTTTCGTCTATTTTCCACGAATAGAAGGACTATCTATTTTTCTTTTTCCACATTTGATACAAGACTTTGCCATATTCTTGTACCCAATGGTAAATGGTCGTGTGACACACATGTATGCCACGGTCATACAATATTTCCTGGACTTCTCGATAGCTGGAGGTTATAGCGAAGATAATAGCCAACGGCGACAATAATCACGTCTCTTTGAAATTGTTTGCCTTTAAAATGATCCATTTTCGTTCCTCCAGCCTATCTTTTTCCTCAATTTTATCCTAAAATCAATTCATTGGAAAACTTTGCAACAGAACCGTAATTACCATTTGCATATTGCTAGGATTAAAAGAAACAATACTAAAAAAGCAGATTATAAACTATCCAGTGATTATTTTTGGCATCCTAATTTTGATACAGATGATTTTTTGGTGTTCTTATATTATCAAAAAATGAAAAAAATTCTGGATTCCAATGGGAATTGGAGCTGGTTGGACGATAAACCCTAGAAATAAGATTGGTCTACTTACAGATGCGTCGTCACTGAGGGATCTGTGAGTGGTAATCTTTGTGATTTACTAGAAGCGTGGTTTGTTGGGTTTGTTTTTTTAGATAGGAGTTCACGGAATGTCGTATAACCATTTATCAGCTGAAGAGCGTGGGCAAATAGAAGCGTATCTGAGGGAAGGCGTTTCTCAGGCTGAGATAGCTTGCCAATAGGAAGTTATTTTGTCATAGATCCAAACTCTTCACTACGGTATCTTTGTCTTTCTGGGTGATCCCAATATAACGTAAGGTCTCTCGTTGTAAAGAATGGTTTAGCAGCGACTGAATGATCTACGTTTTCGTTCCTTATTTGTACAAGAAGTAGCCAAAGGTCTTGCGCATTGAATGCGGGCCAATTTCTTTCAAGGGTTCTGTTGCAAAGTTTTCTAACAAGTTGATTTTAGGGTAAAATAGATAAAAAAGACAGCTTGGGGGAACGAATATGAATCATTTTAAAGGCAAACAATTTTAGAAAGATGTGATTATAGTCGCCGTTGGCTTATTATCTTCGATACAACCTCCACCTGATATTTTGATATTAGACGAAATATTTTCGAATATAGATATTGAGCAAACTAAAACTATTTTTGAAAATATTAGAAATAAATATCCACAATTATGTATCATATTTGCTGAACATCACTTGGATATGAAAATAAAATGGGATGCTGAATGGGTAATGGGAGCGTCAATAATTTTGTGTAAATAACTCGTCCTTCTGCAAAATAATGGGTTACTCAGTAAACATTGAAGCTAATGTATCCGTCACTTGTTGGAAGCCTTTATGGCTTCTATTTAAGAATTTTTGATTGTATGTATCAAAGATGGATACTAGGAAACGCTCTAGTGATTCTTCATTTTGAAACTGCTCTTTTCTGCGGCTGTATTTCTTGATTTGTTTATTGAAAGATTCGATTAAATTAGTTGAGTAAATGCTTCGGCGGATACCAGGCGGAAACTCATAAAAAGTCAATAAATCTTGATTTTTTATCAGTGACTGCGTCACTTTAGGATAAGTTTTCTGCCACTTCTCAATCATACTCCCTAAAAAGGTATTTGCCTCTTCCTTTGAGCTAGCTTGATAAACAGCCTTAAAATCATCACAGATTTCTTTTCGATCTTTGACACGTACTTTATGAGCAATATTACGGGAAACGTGAACACAGCAATGTTGGTATTTAGCTTTAGGATAAATCTGGTGAATCGTATCTTTCATGCCTTTTAAGCCATCGGTAATAAACAGTAAGACATCATGAACCCCTCTGGAGTAAATGTCCTGTAACAACTCATTCCAAACGTAGGTCGATTCAGTCGGAGCAATCGCATAACTTAGTACTTCTTTAGTGCCGTCTTCTCGTATACCAATGGCAATATAGATTGCTTCTTTGGAGACGGTTTGCCGTTTTAAAGGAATATAAGTAGCATCCATGAAAATAGCGACATACTTATCATTTAGAGTTCTAACTTTAAATGCATTTACTTCTTCAGTCAGCACTTTAGTCATGTTGGACATGGTTTGTGGAGTATAGTGATGCCCATACATCTTTTCAATTAAATCAGCGATTTCAGACATCGTAACGCCTTTTTCGAACAAATGGATGATGGTGGTTTCCAATGTGTCATTTGTTCTTTTGTAGGCTGGTAAAGTTTGTTGTTTAAACTCACCATTTCGATCTCTAGGTATCTCCAATGTTAATTCACCATATTCGGTTTTGATGGATCGAGAATAAGAACCGTTCCTCGAATTACCTGAATTAAAACCAGTGCGGTCATATTTTTCATACTCTAAGAAAGCCGTTAATTCAGTCCGTAGGAGGGTGTTTACCGCTCTTTCTAAGTGTGAACGGAATAATTCATTTAAATCTCCTTTAGTGACTAGAGTTTGCACAATTTCTGTAGTAAAATCATTCATAGGGAAGTCCTCTTTTCTGTGAATTGGTTGTCGTAAACTTAATTCTACAGAAGGGACTTCCTTTTTTGTATGGATTTTATTCATTTACACAAAATTATTGACGCTCCCAACTAAAAGTGTCAAAACAATGATGAAATCATTTAGTTCTTATAAATTAGACAAGAGAAAATAAATATTCCATATCTACTTTATTGGATCCATAACATGACTAAATTCTGAATACTTTTTAAAGCTTATCATTTGGTAA
>WPCI01255132.1_pt1 | contig 10003 bp, 17 predicted proteins | sample 5399871 | NCBI WGS metagenome assembly WPCI01 (sample SAMN12869469, study PRJNA574797) | sludge metagenome | isolation source: wastewater treatment of pH7 | place: China:Beijing | collected 2019-05-20
AGCTCATCGCTGCTTTTGAACTCGGTAGAAGAATGGTGCGTTTAGAATATCAAAATAGATACAGCATTCGAAGCCCGGAAGATTGCGCCAGATATATGATGGAAGAAATGCGCTTCCTGCAGCAGGAGCATTTTGTATGTGTAAACATAACATAAATACTAATAAAATGTTATGTTTACAACAATATTTTTTTCATTTATTTTTTTGAGTTGTATATTTTTAACAAATAAATTCATGAACTGCTTTTTTTCAAGTGAAGATAGAAGTGACCATTTATTCTTAATATCATTGACTATACGTCTAACAGTCTCACTATCTATCTTTTCATTTTGGCTTAATCCTAATTTATTTAATTCACTTTTTATTTCTTCGAGTGTATTTTTTGTTTCTTTCATTCGTTCAGCGAATTCTTCATCGGTCATTAAATCATTTGACCATGCTTTTTGAAATTTTTCTCTTTGTCTCTCGATTTTAGATAATTTTTTCTTTAAAATTTCTTTTTCATCGTCCTCTTTTTTAAATTCAGGAACTTTTGTAAAACGATAATCATCAATATAATCTAAAAAGGCTTTTTCTATTTTTGTTTCACTGGACGAAAAGGCTTTTTTCTTGTTTAAAACACAAGCTTGACAACGATATCGATTGTGTTCAATATCTTTATTATCTTTTTTTCTGTGGTACCTTACTCTTTCACAAGTTAAATGATTACCGCAATTCGGACAAAGTAATTTCATTTGAAAAATGAAGATAGATGTAGTTTTGCGTTTTTTAAAATTTTGTCGACTAGATAGAAGTTGTTGAACTTTCATAAATCTATCTTTCGTAATGATTCCAGGGTGTGCATTTTCTATTATTTCATTAGACCATCTTATAGCTCCGTACATTGCGTGATTAGAAAGAATGTTCAATATGGTGCGTATATGCCACTTGTAACCTCGTATAGGCTTAATATAACTGTCCAAGTGATCGGCGAGTTGTCTGATAGAGTACCCCTCTTCAATTTTTCCTACCATATCTAAAACCACTTTGCTTTCTTCTGGATTTATGATTAGTTTGCTATGTTCATTTTTATCAAATCCAAAAGGTGCTTTTGCTGAATATTCACCTTGCCTAGCCTTTTCTAATTGTCCCATTCGTACACGTTCACCTAAGTTTTCCCTTTCCCATTGAGCAAGTGCAGCGACGATCGTTATAAACATTCTTCCCATAGCTGTGGAAGTGTCATATACTTCTGTTGCTGATTTAAAGGCACAATTGTATTTATCGAATGTATCCAGTAATTTGTATAAATCCATAACAGAACGCGTTAGACGATCTAAGCGATAAACTAAAACAGTATTAATTAATCCTTGTTTTATATGTTCCAACATAGTATTTAATTGCGGACGATTTGTATCTTTTGCTGATATTCCTTCATCTACATAGAATTTAAAACTATTCCAATCTTGAGCAATGCAATACGCCTTTAATTTTTCTCTTTGAGCTGAAATAGAAAATCCATCTCGGACTTGTTCTTCAGTAGAAACACGAATATAAATTCCAACGGTCATAATAATCCTCCTTTTAAAAAGAGGACAGCTAGCAAGGCTGTCCATTAAATATTTAGCGCTAAATATTTAATTCATCTAGTTGTTAGTCTAATGCAACTATGTAAATTACTACTTTACCGTGAATTTTTATATTAATAGACTCTTCATAAGAAACTGTGTAATCGAAGAAACGATTATCATATGAATCTGGTCTAAATATCAGTCGTTTATTTTCTCTGTCATTAAAAAAGCGTTTTACAGAGTAATCACAACCATTACTAAAAACAACAATGTCATTATCATAAATTTCTTCTAAATTCACTTCTTTTACAGCAATTAAAGAAGAGTGAGGTATAACTTTGTTCATTGAATCACCATTTACACGAGTTATAAAAATATCTTCTCTACCTGCCCATTTTCCCATTAACGTATCTGGAATACGTATAGTTTCTAAATCCATTTCGGTCATTCCATCAACTTCTAGTGGCAAGCCAGCTGAAATTGAAGTTGGAACATAAGTATAATCAGATTCATTTATTAGAGAAATGGTTTGGGTATTAGTTTTATAAACTTCATTCGTAGGCGGAAACAAGTCATTAATTGATATATCCAATGCTTGTGCTATTGCAAATAACACATCTTGTTCAGGTTCGTTTGTACCATTTTCATATGATGAAATTGTATTATGTTTTTTTCCTATTCGTAACCCTAATTCCTTTTGAGTAATTTTCCTTAGTTTCCTAAAGTTTTTAATTTGTTGACCAACATATTTTGAAACATCTTGTTTCATGAAGTTTCAACTCCTTTTCGATTCTATTATATCATATTTCATGAAGTTTTAAACTAAAAATTTCATAAAACGAGAAAAATAATAATAAATTTCATAAAGTATGAAAATAATTGTTGAATTATGTAAAAAGTTCATGTAATATGAAGTTGTCGAAAGTGAGGTGAATGATTTTGCAACACAAACTAGTATCATTACGTATGTATAATAGATTAAATCAACAGGATATGGCGGATTTAATAGGCGTGGATAAGAGAACGTATGTTAACAAAGAGCATGGAGTTACTCAATTTAAAGCTAATGAAATGTTTTTGATTGCTCAAAGATTAGGGAAAGGAATTGAAGAAATTTTTTTACCAACAAACTTCATGAATCATGAAGTTTTGGGGGCGGAGGAAGTAGAAAGTGAAACATACAATATTGGATAACCCACCAAGTGAAGAAACAGCATTGAAAATGGTCGAATTTTTTATGAAGACATTGGTTCCTCGTGCGTTGGAAGAAGAACGTAGAGCAAGAGAAGGAAAACTAAAAAAGGAAGGTGAGTTAATTGAAGAACGGTAAAAAACCAACCAAGAAAGAAAAGCTTCATATCGAATCGTACAATTTGAATTCTGATAACTGGCTAATTTTCAAGAAATTGAGCAATGAATTACACTTGGTGCATCGTTATACGAATGCAACTAAAGTAATTCCGAATTTATAGGAGGCAACTAATATGAACGGATTAACTGTAGTAAATGAAAGAAAAAATAACTTGGTATTTGAAAGTAATGGTGAAATTGTAACTGACAGTTTGACGATTGCAGAAAGTTTTGGAAAAGATCATTACAATGTTTTGAAGGATATTCGTAAACAAATTGGATACGCGGGTGAAGAATTTGGACAAGTAAATTTTTACGAGTCCTCATATATTAACTCACAAAACAAACGAATGCCCAAATATGATTTGACGGAAGAAGCTTTCACGTTGGTTGCAATGAGTTACAACACAAAAGAAGCTGTTCAAATGAAAATTAAGTTTATTGAAGAGTTTAAACGAATGAAACAATATATACAAAATCAGCAACAACTTCCTAAAGATCCGATGAGTATTCTGAAACTCACATTTGATGTTTTAGATGGTCAAAAACAAGAAATTCAAGATATTAAATCAGATGTGAAGGATTTACGAGAAAACGCTCCTTTATATGCTATCGAATGTGATGAAGTATCAAAGGTTGTGAGAAAGTTAGGTGTTCTTCTATTAGGTGGTAAGGAATCTAATGCTTATCGGGATGTTAGCCTTAGAAAAAAAGTGTATAGCGATATTTATAGTCAATTACATAGAGAGTTTGGAATTAGTAGTTATAAAGCTATTAAACGTCATCATTTAGATAGAGCGATTCAAATCATTAATGAAGAATATTCACTTCCAACCATTTTAGAAGAAGAAATTACAGCAACAAATGCACAAATAAATATGGCGGAAGTTCAATAGGAGGAAGTTACATGCAACAAAAGATTTTAGTGATTACTAGTAATTTCGCAGGTTTTCCAGGTATCAGTGAATTTCACTCAAAAGATGCTGCAAAAGAAGAAGTTAAAAAGTTGATTCAAAAAGGTGTAAGCCCAAAATCAATTCGTGTAACACAAGAAATCCCTATGAATATCGATATTCAAGTGGATGTTGAATTTTAAGAAGAAAGGTTTAGGTGGGAAAAGCAATGGGAGTCATGATTGATTTAAATACATTTGCTGATGGAGCACTTGCTGAAAGGTTTCATCAAGAGTTTGAGCGCGTAATGGAAAATATGGCGGATTTAAATACTGATCCGAAAAAAGCAAGAAAGATCGTTTTAACGCTTTCGTTTGCTGGTGATAAAAAGCGTGATGTATGGAATTGTCAGGTTCAAGCCTCTTCGAAATTAGCACCAACAGAAGCGGTAGAATCTAAGATTCTATTAGATATGGACCAAAACGGAAATTTAGTTGGACAAGAATTAGCTTCTGGAATCCAAGGACAGTTTTATATGGATCTACAGGGTGATGTGAAAACAGATGTTGGACAACTTGTAGAAGAAGTGGAAGAGAAAGAACAAAATCAGGCTGTTGATAAGCAAACAGTAGTAATCGATTATTTGAAAACTAAATCTCATTAAGTAAAGGGGAAATAAAAAATGACTATGACAAGAGAAGCAATTGAAAAGGTATTAGAGATTGGAACAATTGAAACACACAAAATCGGTGAACAGACATATTCAACACAACGATTACATCTTGTGCAAGAACCAACACCAGCGGAAATTATTGTTCGTAGTTTATCTGGTCTAGTAGGTTATGTGAAATCAGAATTTGATACAACTGAACCTGTAATGATTCATATTGTAAACCCAACAACGGTGAGTTGCTTTACTGCTGTTAATGGGGATAAGGCTAGAAGTACTTATATCCAAGCACAAGCATCTATTCCACGTTTTAATTTTGGAAGCTTTTATGACAGAGAAGAATTTAATATTGCATTGCAATCGGGTTTTGTACAAAACAATCATCGAGACATTGTTTTACAGGTAGTAGGTACTGTCGTAGAAAATGATGTAAAGGAAATTGGAGATGATGGTGTATCGCAAGCTGTAACAGTGAAAACAGGAGTTGCGAGTAGAGGGAATGCGAAAGTACCTAATCCAGTGCAATTAAGCCCATATCGAACGTTTGTTGAAGTAGAACAACCAGAAAGTAAGTTTGTGTTTAGAATGCGTGAAGGTGCTCGTTGTGGTTTGTTTGAAGCTGACGGTGGGGCTTGGAAATTAGAAGCAATGAATAACATTAAAGAGTACCTAAATAACGCATTATCGCAAGAAGTGGAATCTAAAAAGGTGTTTATTTTAGCCTAATGGACATTATAACGGTAGAAAGTACAACGAATGTCTGTATCTTTGGATTTGGGATAGCGGTACTTGCGTATGTAGTTTATAAAGGCGGTACTTTCATTGAACGAAAGTTTGATGAAAGTGATCGTTTAGAAAGGGATCGTTTAGACAATGGGAACCGAAAACAGAGTGCTTCCAGAACATTTGATGATGGCATCAAAATTAGAAAAAGAGCGTAAGGAATGTATACAAAACCGACAACTTTTATATAAACAAATGGAGCAAGCCAATAGAAACGGCGATAAAATTGCTTATGTTGAACTTCACGATTTATATCAAAAGCAAAATAGCAGAGATTTAGAAATTTCAAAGGAGTTATCAGCTATGTATTTCAAGAAAATAAAAAATGATTCTTCTAAAGAAAGAAAACAAGTTTTAGAAGTAGCAGATCGTTTGGAAGAAGTGGGAGGAAGAAAAGAAGTTGTCGATAGTATTCGACGGAATTCATAAAAAAGAACCCGCTGCAACGGGTCCTATTAGAAAAAATATTACATGATAAGTATAACATTAAATATAGTTCTTGAGAATTTATGAGGTGGCTTTTATGGGGATTATCCGAGTGAAAAAAGACAGCAATTATTCTGTCATAAATAATACCGGTTTAAAAGATGAAAGGTTGTCTTGGAAGGCAAAAGGGATTTTAGCTTATGCACTTACATTACCTGATAATTGGACTTTTCATATAAGTGAGTTATCTCAACATGCTAAGGACGGAGAAGATTCATTACGTTCAGGGTTTAAAGAGTTAAAAGCGCTAGGATATATAAAGCGTTACCCTGTTCGTGATGAAAAGAGCAAGAAGATAACAAATTGGGAAACTGAAATTTATGAAACACCAGATATGGGGAAACCACATGAGGAAGAGCCACTTATGGAAATTCCACATGTGGAAAACCCAGATGTGGAAAAGCCACTTGTGGGAAACCTACATGTGGAAAATCCGACACTACTAAATACTAATATACTAAGTACTAATAAATTAAATACTAATATACAAAATACTAATTATTATCATGATGATAATAAAGAATCGAAATCACATGTATTAGTCAATGAAGAATTTAAAGTCAGTTATAACTTTTTAAAAAGTGAAGGAATTCCGTTAAGTGAAATTGCCGTTATGGAATTAGGAGAGTTTTGTGATTTGTTTGGTAGCGAATTAATTAAACATGCTGTTCACAAAGCTATTGATGAAAATAAGCCAAAATGGAATTACATTAAGGCCATTTTGAAAAGCTGGGAAAAGCAAAAAGTAAAAACATTAGATGATGTTGTTGCATTAGATAGACGCTTTGAAATGAGTAAGAACAAGCGATTGAATGGTTCGGGACCAGGTCGTTCAAATAGAAAAGAAATTGTTCCAGATTGGTTACGGGAAGATACTGAGCCAACTAAAAAAGAAATCGAAAAGCAAAACTCGCAATCTATTGATGAAGAGCGTGAGAGATTGCAAGAAGTGCTAAACAAATATAAATCATAGGAGCGATTTACATGCTAAACCCATTTGAAGATGTAATTGGAGAAGAGTGTTACGAATGCGAAAATCCTTTTCCTGAGTCTGATATGAGTAAAATATATATTTCTGGTTTGGAGAGGATTGTATGCAAGCAGTGTAGAGAGCAGCTTGAACAGAAAGTAAAAGTGTTAGATTTTCGTGTCATTCATGATGTTCTAAAGGAATTAATAAAAGGATTCGGTCGTGAAAAAGTCCGTCAATTCGATTTAGTAACTGCAAAAAGATACGTAATTGACAACGAAGTAGCTCTAAAGATTGAAAAACGTGGTGGCAAGTTCAATCAAGAACCTTTAGGCAAATTTGTTTCCTTATCTACCGAAGAGTTAATTACAGTCATCGAATTTTTAATGAGAAAAATGAATCCTAATCTATGGATGAATGCTGTGATTGGAAATGTTTTAGAGCAACAAATGATTATTACACTTTCACCGATAGAAGGTGAGTTAAATGACTGAACAAATCACAATAGATCATGATTTTATTTATGAGCCACTAATAGATACATACATGGTGGACATTGTTACAGAGTCAGGATTCAAATTAGAATTTTGTGAAGCTGAAACGAAAGAAGAAGCGGCATTAAAAATTCGTGAAAAATATCGTAAGAATTATAGTTTTAAGATTCGTAGTATTGAAATTTCGAATAGATCGTTAAAAGAAATTCAAGAACTTAACTAACAATTGAATAGGAGAAGATATTTATGTGGAATCCATATGATTATTATATAACTCCAGAAGAATACGAAGTAGCAGAAAAGAATGGGATAAAACGAAAATCATTAGAGTATAGGATACGAAGAGGATGTTGGGATAAAGAAAAAGCAATCACAATACCTACTCAAAAAGAGCCATCGGAATGGACGAAAATTAAAAATATTAGTTTGAAAAATGGAATCAGTAGACAAACATTTTCCGCTAGGAGAAAAAGGGGATGGGGGTTAGTTGATGCTATAACAATCCCACCACTTACTCAGGATGAAATAATAGCAAGAGCAAAAGAGAAGAATCCTCAAAAGGCACCTACTTTTACTGAAGAACAGGTGAAACGTGCTGAGGAGAATGGAATAAGTTATAAAACTTTATATGATCGTGTGAAGAGATATAAATGGGATTTAGAAGAGGCAATTTCAACACCAATTTTGTCAGCATCTGAGCGTGGAAGAAAGGGAAAAGAAAGATCTTATTGGTCCAAGATAGTTATTCCATCGAGAGAAGAACGAATGAAGTGCAGAAAGTTAACTTATATAGCAAATTAGTTTGAATTCATAAATCTTTAATTAAGGAGAGATAGGGAATGAATTTACAAATTGATGAAAAGAAAGTGACTGCTGGTCAATGGGTTGTATGCGAATTGAAGGATAACAAAGTCATTACACAAGTTAAACGAGTGATTAAAGATACACTTAACAACAAAGTAGAGTTATGGGGAACATGGGGATGTGAAGGAGCGATACATGGTGATTGGGGCTACAATCATGCGAATAAATGTAGATATGCAACAGTAGAAGAGATCAACGCAGAAAGTGTAAGACGTGTATTTGCACAAAAGGGACGTAAGCCAAATGAGTATCGTTCTGGTGATGTTGTAACTGATGATGTGTATGCATCTCGTGTTTTACACGTAATAAACGATAGAGCAACTGTACAAATCATGAACTCGCATCAAATATATGAGGTTGCAATAGAAAATTTAGAAATTCTATTCTTTGCTGAAGATATGGCTGGTTAAATCATGGGGTTTGTAGTTTCAATATTCTGTGTATTGATGGTTATGATTGCTTTTAGGTCAGCAGATAAGGTTAACAAAAGAAATCGTTCAGATAAATAAGTTTCAATAGTAGGAGAGAAATTACATGAAAAATAGATGTATTGATTTAACGGAACTATTCCAAATGCAAAGGGTTTTAGACAAGAATATCATAGCGAAGCATAAAGAAAACTATGCTCGCTATGACATGCTGTATAACAAGGTTTACGCGCTAAAAAATGAAGTGAATGAAGCCTGGAATGCAACAAATTCTTTTAAAATGTGGTCTACAAAATTTGAGCAACCTGACGATACATTTTTAGAAGAAATGGTTGATATTTTAAACTTTTGGTTGTCGGTTGTTATGGACTTTAAAATCAAAAATCTTCTTCGAACAATTTATATTACAGAAACTAAAATAAACGGTTTTAATAAAGCGTTCTTCCATATGGACAAGAATGTAAATCATCTGATTGGAAAAGTCGAATTTAAGGACTCTATTGGTGCAAAAAGACCTTTAATAATGATGATGGATTTATTCTATAAAATTATTGAATTTGCAGGTTTTACATGGGATGACGTAGTTCAGAGGTATAAGGAAAAGAACGAAGAGAATTTCAAACGATTAGCTGTGAGATATTAAATAAAAAATGCTAGGATTTCTCCTAGCATCAATAAAAGGTATGTCGCACAGAAAATTAGTTGTGTGCAAAACGATGATTTGCATTTTTATTATATATTATTTTTCTTTTAAAGAAAATAAATATTAACAGTCTGTGCTAGTAATTAACATACAATTTAAATTTTATTAAAAAATGAGGTAACAGAAGATGAGTAATGAAAAAACGAAGTGGAAATAACAAGCACGGAAGAGGTTTAATAAAATTTATAACTAAAGCATTATTTTGTACAAGAATCTTTTCGCCTGCACAAAGGAAATTAAGAGTGAAGACTAAAAAGCGTTACTTTATAGTATTACCAAAAGAGTACATATCGAATATGTACTCTGGAAAAAAGGAGGCTCATATGAGTGATGAAACATCATACTACAATATATGCTTGTTTCATTTTAAAGTGCAAGAAGTATAGCAAAATAGTTATTTGGTAGAAGAGGAGAGATAAGTATGTGGATGATTCACGATTATGAAGAAGGTATCGTTTTAATTACTGAAGATCATGAGGAAGCTCTAAAAGAATATGAAAAATATGTTAAATCGCTTAAAGGCTATGTACAGGATAACGATTGTGAATTTGAAGGTGATGTAAGAGTAGTTCTTGCGAAGGTGGAGCGTCAAACATATGCGCAAGCAACAGGTAGAAAGGTTCCTGGCTCTACATGGGATGAGTGGGACTGGAAAGAAGATAAATATTAAGACAAAATTCTTATTGTATGACCAAAAATAAAAGAACCCGTTTGCTATAAACGGATTCTTCTCTCAAGGTCTGCAAGAAATTCAAGGTAACTGGACCAGAGCACCATATTGAATTTCTTATGATATTAATGTATTCAAAGAA
>WPCI01127621.1_pt1 | contig 9994 bp, 6 predicted proteins | sample 5399871 | NCBI WGS metagenome assembly WPCI01 (sample SAMN12869469, study PRJNA574797) | sludge metagenome | isolation source: wastewater treatment of pH7 | place: China:Beijing | collected 2019-05-20
GCACTTTTTCGCCGTTGAGAATGAGGACTCCGCCCCGAGCGTGTTTCTGTTGGGATTGGAGGATCAGGGAGTCGTTCCGAGTCTGCATGGTGAGGATGGGGAACCGAAGTATTCGGACCTGACGATGCGATTGGACCTTCCTTCGATGGTTGGCTCGCTTAGGCGTGTGATCTCCGATTTGAGTGTCGATCAACAGCATAAGGAGGAGGCCATCCGGGTTCTTTCGCTTCTTGCCGCGGAGGGAGTGGAGGGCGCGGATCCGGCCCTGTGGGCGTCGACCGGCTCGATTTCGTCTGACGCCGCAGTCATAGACTCAGGTCCGCTAAGGCTGTCTCCCTCGAAGATCGGTAAAGCCAAGGATTGCTCACTGATGTGGTTCCTTTCTTCTGTGGGACTTGACCCGCAGGACACGCAGGAATCACAGGTGCAATATTCGCATTCGGCGTGGGGCACCATGCTCCACGAAATAGCGGAGGAACACCCCCAGGGAACATACGAAGAACTGATGGAGGCCCTCACTGAGAAGTGGGACAGTGCAGGTTTTGAGACCGAGACCCACTGGGGTCGTACCCGTTGGAATGAGGCCAAAGAGCAGGTTCGCGCTCTCGCTACCTACTTCGAGGGCTGTCATGCGGCGGTTGAAGTTGAACAGACGATGCGATACCAACTTGGAGATGCGATCGTCAGCGGGCGAATTGATCGCCTTGAGAGGGATAAAGACGGGTCAGTTAGGGTTATCGACATCAAGACGGGTAACCCGATTTCCGCGAGGTCTGTGAAGGACAACCCGCAGCTCCTCGCGTACCAGCTTGGTCTAGTTGAGTCTGGCGAACTGAGTGGTGGCGCAGCGTTACTGCAGCTGAAGGCCGGAGCGGGCAAAGAACTGGCGCTACAACCTCCGCTGAATGAAGAAGAAGCCGAGCGGGTTCGCTCTGAGTACGCGGAACTGGTTTTGACTCTTTCAGGCAACAGTTACCAGCCTTCAGGAAGCGATCAGGTTTGCAGAGTGTGTCCGTTCAAGGCGGTTTGTCCTGCAAAGGCCGGGTCGAGTAGGAGCACAGAATGAGCGAGGAGCGGGGGACAAAATCGCAGGACTACGCAGCCTTGATGGAACTTGTAGATCGGTTGTCACTCAAGACCCCAACAGAAGAACAGGCTGAAATTGCGGTCTACCCGCCCTATTTCCGTGAGTCAGAAGCTAGCGGGACAAACCGTGCTGACGAGGCAGGACGACCCATTCCTCAGCCGCTCCTGGTGGTTGCGGGTGCTGGATCGGGCAAGACGGAGACTCTGTCCTTGCGCGCTACCTACATCGCCGCCAAGTACGGGATTTCCCCAGAGAACATTCTGGGACTGACGTTCACGCGCAAGGCCGCTGCTGAGTTGGAACAGCGTTTGCGCGGCCGACTACGTCAGTGGAAGCTGCAGACGGAATCAGGCGATTTGGATATGCTAGCTGGCAGTCCCGAAGCGACCACTTATAACGGTTTTGCGCTCTCCGTTGTTCGGGAGTTCGGTGGTTTGGTCGGTGTAGATCCCGGTGTGAGTCACTTGGGTGAGGCCGCCGCCTGGCAGCTGATGAGTGAGATCATCGCCGGTTGGCGCAGCAATCTGCTGGCTTCCAACATGGATACGGTCACCGACAACGCCCTGCGGTTGCGCCAAGACATTATGAATCAGGCGATGACCGTGGACCAGGCTCGCGTGCGCCTCCGGGAGTTACTCAACGCATTTGCAGAAGCCGAGGCCAATCCGAATCCAAGTGGCGGGAGATCTCGATTCATTGCCTTCCATCGGGAAGGGAAGACTGCCCTTGAAGCTCGCCTGCAGCTTTTGGACATAATTGATGCCTTCAATCAGCAGGTTAGGGCCGAAGGCTACATGGACTTCGCCGACCAAGTTCAGGCCGCAGTGGCGGTTGTGGAGAAGTCGGAAGAGGCAAGGAACGTTCTTCGCGAGCGGCACCAGGTTGTCTTCCTTGATGAGTTCCAGGACACGTCGGTCTCCCAGATGCGCTTCCTCTCTGCGCTTTTCGCTGACCATCCTGTAACCGCGGTAGGTGATCCGAACCAGGCCATTTATGGGTGGCGCGGCGCCTCCGCCGCCTCACTCGATGATTTCCACTCTCTCTTTAACAAGAATCCAGAGGTTCCGAACACGACCCTGACCCTTTCCACTGCTTGGCGCAATGACCGCCTAATCCTGGATGTGGCCAATAGAGTCGCGGCGCCGCTCGCGGACCCTCCGTCATGGGCAGTCAATTATCGAACCGCTGGAACTGGACCGGTGAAGAGTGAAGAGAGTGCAACCCTTCCGGTCCTCGTTGCGCGCAAGAACGCTGGTCCGGGATCAGTCACCGCTGGGTACTTTGAGTTTCAGGATCAGAGCATTGCCGACACAGTCGAGTTCATTAGGTCGATTCGCACGCGGGATCCCCGAGCATCAGCTGCGGTACTCGGGCGAACCTCCAAGATCCTCCTGAAGGTTGTTGATGCCCTTCGGGAGGCCGGGCTGCCTGCCCAGCTAGCCTCGGGTGAAGCACTGCTCGGTCACCCGGCGGTAGTTGATTTGCGCGCCGCCCTAGAAATCACCACCGATGTCGGAAGGTCCGATTCCTTGGCGCGGTTACTCACCAACTTGGATTTGGGTGTCTCTGACCTGCGTGCTCTCTCAGACCTTGCGCATCACCTGGCGTATGAGCATCCCGGCGATGAGAGACAGCAGGCCCTGATTGTTGAAGCCGTGAATGCCATAGGCGAAGGACGCGAACCAAAGAATATGACCGAGGTGGCTCGGTTACGTCTCGCTGGGTTGGCAACGAAACTCGAATCTTTGAGGCAGCGCCGCGACAGATCGATCACCGAACAGATCGACAATGCGAGGTGGGTGCTTGGTCTAGATTCGAATGCCATCGCGGATCCAACATCGTCAGGTGTTTCAGAGGTACTAGACCAGTTTTCACAGATTGCCTCGGACTATGAAGCCGGTGCTGACCGCCCCACAATGGAGGCATTCCTCGAATGGGTTAGCGTGGCGGAACGCCAGGAGCGCGGGATCGCCCTCCCATCGGTCCAGATTGATCCTGACGCGATCCAGGTCATGACCATTCACGCAGCAAAAGGGTTGGAGTGGGATGCGGTCGCTGTGGTTGACCTGACCAGCGGAGGTTTTCCCAGCTATCGCGGTGGTGAACAGAGAAAGACCGACGAGCAGTTGCCGCCGGAGTCACCGATCGAGGCTAAGCCGAGCAGCGGATGGTGGACCGACCAGCAACGACTTCCTTTCGAGTTGCGCGCGGATCATCGCCACCTGCCGAGCCCGGACTACCTTGATATGGAGGCAACGGGAGGGGGCGTCCTCGAAAAAGAGTTCAGGGACGAAATGGGGGAGTACGTACTTCGAGAAGAACGCCGTCTCGCCTATGTGGCCTTCACCAGAGCAAAGAAGTGGCTCCACCTGTCTGGTTCCTGGAATCGAGGCGGTATGAGTATTTATCTTCCGTCTACTTTCCTGACCGAAGCCGCAGGCGTGGATGGCGTGACGTCAACGATGGTTCACTCGCCCACCCGAGATCAGATTGAGAACCAGCGAGCCGAAACCGGGAATGCCAGTTTCCCTCGTAATCCGGGGGCAAACCGGAGGGCCGCCGAGCAGGCTGCGGTGCGTGTTCTTGAGACGATGAAAGAGATTGAAGGAATCGAAGGGGATGCTAGTGACAAAGTCTCACGGCGTGAGCGAGTACTCGCGTCTGTAGGGAGCAGAGAGCTAGCGGAAACCGTCTCGCGACTACTGGCGGATATGGACGCTCGGGAGACCGAAACACTGAGCGCAGATGAGCGACCGGAGGCAATACTCCGCCGCGTCGGACAGACAAGAGAACTAAACGTAACTGAGCTTGCACAGTTTGAGCGTGATCCAATTCGAACGGCCAATGACCTTTTGAGACCGGTGCCAAGACCCCCTGGGGAGCAAAGCCTGTTGGGAACGGCCTTCCACAGATGGATCGAGCTTCACCTGGGTAAGGCGGGAGCCGCCTCCAGTGATATCGCAGCGAATCCCGAGTTCGAGTCCGAGGACCGGGACGACAACCTACCAATCGACAATCAAGTAGCGGAGGTGCTCCCGCCTGCAGAGCGAGAGAAATTCGAGCGGATGCGTGAGGCGTTTCTTGAGGCCAACCCACTCAGTGGACTTGAAGTGGAGGCTTTGGAGGCGTCTTTCTGGATTCCGACGGGAGACATTCCCGTCCGCGGTCGAATTGATGCTGTCCTCAGAGATCAAGAAGGCAATTATCGACTAATTGACTGGAAGACAACCGGTAGCGCGAAAAAGCCCATACAACCCGACTGGGTTCGGTACTACATTGCTCAACTCAGTGCGTACATCGCAGCGTGGGAACCCCGAGCTGAAGAGGAACAGGTTGGACTCAGTGCCGAACTCCTCTTTATCGCCCCAGACGGAACAGAGCGCGTCACATTGGAGCAACTACTGGAAATGGATGGGTGAGTCCTGTTGGCCGGAGAGAAGTTGGCTTCGGTCTCCTATGATTGTTCGTCCAACTCCACTCCGGCCACCGTGGCACCTGTTGAATTAGCGGGATTAGCAGATACGCCCAGCTTCAGGAGGGGCTCCTCTTCCGCAGTGAACTTGATTTCGACGACCTCTTCTTTAGGTGCGACCAGCAGTTCTCCGGCCAAGTCCTTGTCTAGTGCTCTCAGCGCACTCACGCCGGCCTTGCGCCAGGTGGGGTCGTCAGCCTGGACTGCCTGGTCGTACCATCTGAGCGTCTCGATCTCCGCGTACAGTTGTGCCCTCGTCAGAAGGTGCAGATCCCGTGTTGTCCGCGCCCGCGAATAGGCAGCCTCAAACGACTCAAGGAACGCGTCATCCGCTCCATACATGAGCCACAGCAGGTCCAGAGCCGGGTCGTCTACCCGCGCCCCGGTGAATCCCCTCATGCCCACAACTGCGCCACCATGAGCGACCTGCAGGTCGTCGGCGCTAAGGGTTCCATGAATCGGGGTTGAATCGACCTGCCAAAGGGCGGAATCCTTCAATGCGCCCATCCACCTGGTTCTCAGATCGGCGGGCAGCACAGAACTATGTTGCTGAACTAAACCGATGATCTGTTTCCGATTCTCTTCGGGAGTACTCAGCCTGCCCGTCGCCTCGAAGTAGGCATCACTTGGAAGATTATGAAGCTGTCCCAGCGCCTTGCCCACAGTTGAGGCCAGCGCACCAGCGCCGTTCAGGTATCCATCGACTCCCGGCTCTCCGCCCATGTGTGGATACACCAAAACCAGCGTTCTCGATTTCTGCCGCAGGACACCGGCCGGTACTGGAACTGCGAACGGTAGCTTTCTCACGCTAACGTAGCCGTCGAGTAGCCCAAGAACCTGTAGCAGACGCTCTGCCTCATCTTTTGATAGCGAGGAGGACGTCGACCATATCTGCCAGTCCTGTCCCTTGTCATCAACGATCGTTACGATCGCTCCGCTCTCGGCCGCGACATAGTCCTTGGCCCCCAGGGCCTGAAGACCGGGGACTATGGCATTGGCCAGCGCCGCTAGCTCAAGTGCGGAGGGCGACGCGGGAACTGCTTTGGAACTCACCGTTCCAAGGTACCCAGCTACGGGCGCCAGACCCGCTTGGACGCGCCGCGCAAACTCGGTCCGGTAAAGTAGGGGCCGTGAGCACAGATTTCGGCGCTGCCATTGCGTCTTTACGCGGCGTCATGCAGAACGTCGAATCGGTTGCAGATCCGCAGCGGCTTGAGGCAAACATTGCCAAGCTTTCGGATGAGGCGGCGGCCCCCGATCTTTGGGATGACCCCGACGCGGCTCAGAAGGTCACCTCTGAGCTGAGTCACCTCCAGTCGGAGCTTGAGAGACTTCGCGCCATTGACGCTCGGATCGACGATCTTGAGGCCATGGTTGAACTGGCCGAGGAATCAGAGAGTGACGAGGAGCGCCAGGAGATCATCGTTGAGTGCGACTCTGACCTCGCCAAACTGCGCGACGATATTTCCGATCTTGAGATTCGGACCCTACTGGACGGTGAGTACGACGAACGGCACGCAGTGGTCACTATTCGCTCGGGCGCCGGAGGTGTGGATGCAGCAGACTTCGCTCACATGCTGCTTCGCATGTACCTGCGGTGGGCGGAACGTAAAGGGTACAAGACCACAATGCTGGACACCTCGTACGCAGATGTTGCGGGGATCAAGTCCGCGACGTTCGAGGTTGAAGCCCCGTACGCATACGGAACTTTGTCAGTCGAGTCGGGAACGCACCGCCTCGTTCGCATCAGCCCGTTCGATAACCAGGGGCGCCGCCAAACCGGGTTCGCCGCAGTGGAAGTGATTCCTCTTATTGAGACGACGGATCATATCGAGATTCCCGATACTGACTTGAAGATCGATGTCTTCCGCAGTTCGGGTCCGGGGGGCCAGTCCGTCAACACCACCGACTCAGCAGTGCGAATCACGCACCTTCCCAGCGGCATAGTCGTCTCGATGCAGGACGAGAAGTCACAGATTCAGAACCGCGCCGCAGCAATGCGTGTTCTGCAGTCACGTCTGTTGATGTTGCGACACGAGGAAGAAAAGGCCAAGAAGGACGAGCTGAAAGGCGATGTGAAGGCGTCGTGGGGCGACCAGATGCGCTCGTATGTTCTTCAGCCCTTCCAAATGGTCAAGGATTTGAGGACTGAACACGAGTCCGGGAACACCCAGGCGGTGTTCGACGGAGACATTGATGGCTTCATAAACGCGGGGATTCGCTGGCGGAAGCAGTCCCAAAAAGACTAGTTTTGCGCAGATTCATAGGATCACAGACTCGCTCGCGGTGCGTGTCGATCGCGGAGGCTTCGCCGCGGGAACCTAGGCTGATTCAAGTCAGATGCTAAGGACGAGCACCATCGTCCCCAAGAGTGAGCAATGATTCGATTCGAGAACGTGACGAAGGTTTACGTGAAGGGCGCGAGCCCGGCACTGGACAACGTCACCCTGGAAATTGAGCGCGGAGAGTTCGCCTTTCTGGTCGGTAGATCCGGGTCGGGCAAGTCCACGATGTTGCAGTTGATCCTTCGTGAGCAGCGGGCGACCTCGGGCGAGGTTTGGGTTCTGGGGCAAAACCTCACCACGCTTCCTCAGTGGCGCGTCCCTAAGATTCGCCGCCAGATTGGGACGGTGTTTCAAGACTTTCGACTGTTGCCATCAAAGACAGTCGCCGAGAACGTGGCCCTGGCGATGCAGGTGATCGGGCGCCCCCGCCACGCGATCAAGACCGAGGTCCCTGAAGTGCTTGAACTAGTTGGACTAGAGGGTAAGGAGAAACGCCTTCCGACTGAGCTTTCAGGCGGTGAGGAACAGCGAGTTGCGATCGCCCGTGCCATGGTAAATCGCCCTCAGATTCTGCTAGCCGATGAGCCCACTGGAAACCTCGACCCTGAAACCTCGCTTGGAATCATGCGTCTACTCGACCGGATCAATCGCTTCGGCACCACAGTCGTTATGGCGACTCATGACGCAAAGATCGTTGATCAGATGCGAAAGCGCGTAATCGAGCTTGAAGACGGACACGTGGTTCGCGACCAAAATCGGGGCGTTTATGGAGGGGGACTGTAACGATGCGTTTGCGCTTTATCCTCTCTGAGACCGGAAAGGGCCTGGCCCGCAACAAGGCGATGGCGGTAGCTGTTGTCATCGTCACCTACGTTTCGCTGCTGTTTGTCGGCGTGGCAATGCTGGCGCAGATGCAGGTCAACATGCTCAAGTCTGACTGGTACAACAAGATCGAGGTGTCGATTTATATGTGTGCCACGGATGACAGTGCACCCTCGTGCGGGCTTGAAGAGGCGACCGAAGAACAGATAGATGATGTCCGACAGCGCCTCGCCTCGGGCGAAATGTCCTCGTACGTAGCCGAGGTGTTCGAGGAGACCAAGGAAGAGGCGTACGAGCGGTTCCAAGAGAGATTCGCGGATAGCGCGCTGGGCGACTGGACGACCGCCGACATGCTCATGTTTTCCTTCCGAGTGAAGCTGGTCGACCCAGAGCAGTATCAGATCATCTACGAGGAGTTCAGCGGCAGTCCCGGTGTGTCAGAGGTGGTTGACCAGCGAGAACTTCTGGAGCCGATGTTCAATGTTCTTGAGAAGGCAAAGGTAATGTCGCTGGGACTTGCCGGAATAATGGTCGTCGCGGCCGTCCTGCTGATAACAACTACGATTCGGCTGTCGGCAATGAGTCGTGAGCGCGAAACCCAGATCATGCGTCTGGTCGGGGCTTCAAACCTATTCATCCAGGCCCCCTTCATGATCGAGGGCGCTATCGCTGCGCTGATCGGCGCCGGCTTGGCGGTCGGTACCCTATTTGCTGGGGTTGAACTAATGGTGAACAACTGGCTCTCCGGGTCCTTCCTCTGGGTTCAGTTCATCGGATTCCGCGAAGTTTGGCTCATAACTCCCGTTTTGGTCGCTGCCGCGCTACTCTTGGCACTGATAGCGTCTGCTTTCTCATTAGCTAAGTACACGAAGGTATAACTAGAAATGACGAAGCCCCGGAAGGCAAAGTCGGCAAGCGCCTCAGCGAGGCGCCGCATCGCGGTGGTCGGTGCTGTCCTGGTTACCTTCCTTATGGCCATTACCGGCTTGGTCGCTACAGCTCCGGCATTTGCGGAGAGTCGTTCCGATGTCGTTCGTGAGCGAGAAGAAAGCGAAAAGAAGATTGCGACCCTCAAGGGAGAAGCTGAGGGGATTGACGCTGACCTTACTGACATGGCAATTGCCATTGAGCAGAGCAAGATTGATGTTCTTGATCTGCAGGTTCAACTGTCGACTGCCGAACAGGAACTCGCGGACGCAGAACGCAAACATTCGCAGCTAGTTGACCAGCTTGTCGACGCTCAGACTCTGAAGACCGAGATTGACGAATCAATCAAGGTTTCAGAGCAGCAAGAGGGAGAACTCCAGTCAGCCGTTGGCAAGATGGCTCGCGAAATGTACCGCGGCGAATCAGTTTCCCCATTCCAAGTGGTTGTATCCACGGATGATCTGGGCGACATCAGCAGCCAGGCGGCCGCCGCCAGCGCCCTGGGTCGAGTCCAGTCGAAAGCAATGGATGAGGTCAGGACCGGACTGGTCGTCTCCGCTAACCAAGCGGAGAAGCAAAAGGCCGTTACCGAGCGCATTACCGATCTTGAAGCCAAGGCTGAACAGGCTGCGATCGACGCCGCTACGGCACGTGACAACGTTGCAACTAACCTGGGTGCGGTTCAGACAAAGCTGGCTGAGCAAGAAACCCTTCAGGCGCAGTGGGAGGCTCGTCGGGGTGAAGTTGCCACCGCGATGACCACTGCCCAAACTGAGCGCACTGATGCGATCGCGCGTATTGCCGCCATCGACAAGGCCGCTGCTGAAGAGGCCGCTCGGCAAGAGGCGGCACGGCAGGAAGCGGCTCGGAGAGCGGCGGAGCAAGCCGCGCAGAATAACTCTGGTTCGGGTAGTTCTGGATCCAGTGACGGCGGGGGGTACACGCCTCCCAGCTCGGGCAGTGTTGGTGCCGGAATGTTCGTGAATCCTCTGCGGACAAGCACCTATATCACCTCGTACTTCGGAATGCGTTGGCACCCGGTGGTGGGCGTCTATGTCCTGCACGATGGAACTGACTTCAGCGCGGCGTGCGGGACTCCGCAGTACGCGGCCCGTTCCGGCACGGTTATCGACGTCGGATACGACGGAGCGAACGGTCTCGGTTACTACGTGACAATAAACCACGGCGTGATCGGTGGAAGTTCATTCATCACCCAACAACTCCACTTCGGCTCCTGGCCTCCCGTGTCTGTGGGTCAGTCTGTCAACACCTCGACGGTGGTCGGTTACACCGGAACCACAGGGTTCTCGACGGGCTGTCATATGCACTTGAGTCTGTACTTGAACGGAACTGCGACAAGCATTCTGCCGTACCTGTAGCAAGACCAAATTGGTCGAGGCA